>Ga0056114_1001921_pt1 | contig 10065 bp, 6 predicted proteins | sample WorMetHERISLAND1_FD_77005 | JGI IMG/M metagenome (GOLD analysis project Ga0056114, IMG submission 77005) | Marine gutless worms symbiont microbial communities from Max Planck institute for Marine Microbiology, Germany - Olavius loisae HERON... ... | reverse complement strand
TTAATCACTGCTAGTGCAGTGCACCCAGTTTATAACAAGTTGAAGTTGAAATGTTTGCACGTTGTATGCGCTGGTTGATGCAAGTCACAGTGCAGACCAGTCTGTGTGTGTGTGTGTGTTGTAATGTGGTGTGATGTGTGTGCTGTTAGGCTGCGGATATTCGTGCCATGCACACTGCCTTGACAAAGCTCCAGAGATGTGTCCTGTGCCGTCCGACCAGTGTACGTCAATGTACCTTGTTACTCGGCAGATTATCCTTGTTGTCTTTGACTGTCGTTAGTAATTTCTACTGCGGGACTTTATTGTGTAGTGTGTACAGACAGTTGCACTGTGCAGATGTGTCTGTGTACTGTGTAGTGCTGCATTAGTAAGTAAAACATGTCATTGGTTGATTGGACCCGTGTCTAAACTGCTGAACTGGTGTAGAGATCACATTGTTGTTAGGTGACAATCCTGATCGAAATGAAATGCTCTCATTATACCTCATGTTACACAGTGCTGAGACATTGGACACAAAGTGATTAGTGTGCTTACACAAAGTAAATTTTATCAACTTCAAGAAAAATAGACGGAGATCAGTTGTGCAACCTTTGACAGATTCTGTTTCGTTCATAGTCGTAGGCGATACGTGTTATGTTGGGGTGACACTTGACTTATTTCTTAGCTGTTTTTGTATCAGTCTTAACCACACATGTGGTTGAAATTTTGCCGTAGAAATCTGGAATTTTACAGGGGAAAAAGAAAGAAATTTTACCTGATTAACGTGCATTCCACTGCAAACTTGCAGCTGGGTTTAGGTGTAGAATTCTTACGAGCGGTGTTGCCACCAAAGATTTGTCAAACATTCCAAAATAGCATGCAGAAAACTGACAGATTTTGAGGAGAAATGTCCAAAGCTTGGTTGAAACATTTGCTTGTCATACAGAGTTGTTTTAATCATTTTGACAAACTGTAAACAAAACATGTTGCAACTTGCAAAATTGTCTATAATGTTATATAACAGAACGTCAGTGCCTACATGGCGAGTTTTGTCTGCTTTCAAGACAAATAGCCAAAGGACAATTACACATTCTGTGCCAACTTCAGAGCATATTTCTGTGTCATCGTGTGTTACCTATTATAGCAATTCCTCAGTGGAAAACAATAAGAAACTCCAGCTGTGAATATGTAGCAGAGTTCTTTACAAAGGTCTTTGGCCTGTTTTCATATAGCAGCTTGTTTATTGTACAATGCAGACTAGATACTTACAAAGTGCCATCAACACTAATCCTATGTGTGTGTACGCCTATTTAACTGCTGAACAATATGAAAAAGTTTTTAGGTGACAGTGATAGTTTTGTTTTGGCTGTGTTTGTCAGTGAAACGTCCAATAGGAATTGACCCGACAAAAGGTGTCGGAACTGCATATGAAGGCTACGTGCGAGTAAGTTACATTATACGTTAGTTTTATATTCCTTATTATGTGTTAGGTTTATCTGTTATGTTTCTGTTATCTTGTATTATATGCACATATGTGTTGTATTATTTTAACGTGGTGAGATGAGGCTGGTGAGATTGAGAGCTCTTTCGGTGCTTTAACACTGGTGGTTGGGTCATCTGACCTGCAGAAAAATATTGTATCCGTAACAACCTATCATATATTGATTGGGTTGTAAAACTTTACTCAACCAGGCAACCACCACCCATCTCTTTGTCTATGATTTGCAGCAGGGTATTTCTTGTTTTGCTGTTCTACGTGCTACATAGTGCGAATGCCAGAGAAACAGATGTCAAGAGGATATTAACAACTTCCCCCTGGGAGAACTGGAGGAGACCACTGGGACGCCCTTGTACTGCATGAATGAAGACTATTCAGCAATACCTAAAATCCATTAACCTCTCCTTGAATGAAGCAATTGACGTGGCTCAGAACCGTCCACTCTGGAGACTGATGTCTATGCTTTTGTGCTACACACTCCTTGACTGTACCGCCTGGCTGATCCATTATTGTTGGTCTGTAGATACCGAAGCCTGGTGGTATCAGGCGGGGCTGGATGCGTCAGTTTGTCGTCGTCTGTGACTTCAAACTCTTCTTGTATGACTTCCTCACCGAGCGACCTTCACACTCGCCAGTCTCAAATGTCGTCAGTCAGGTCGTCGATATGCGGTGAGTTGCTTGAATTCTATTTTGTACATTACAGCACTTGATTCGTTATAGCATATTGTGTTTTTTATAGCTTCATGCTGTGTTTTTACTATGCTCTGCCCCTGTTGATGTATTTGCGTTGTCTCATGGTGCAAGTGTTATGTGTTTCAGAGACGCTGACTTCACCGTGAGCTCGGTACTGGAGAGTGACGTTATTCATGCCACGAAGAAAGACATACCATGTATCTTCAAGGTGTGTGTTGTAGTTGTAGATCGTTGTCTTATTATTTTCTGTATCTTATTTCACTGTGCTTATCTGCACTTGCAGGTGCCCAATGCAGGCCCCGGCAGCTGTTGAATAGTTCAATTTGTTTCCTGTTTGGATGGCACAAAAGGGCCATAAACCAGGCTTTAGTTTGATTTGCTTTGAATTCTGTGCATATGTTGCTGAAAATTTTTCACGTTGTTGTTGTACTTATGTTTAGTTTTGTTGTTAACCCTTTGACGCCCACTGTTGCCATATGGGTACAGCTGTAAAGCACCCTGTGCCAAAGGGTTAAGCCGTCATTTGTAATTTTTGACATCCGAGCACTCTGACGCTCAGCCCTGAGCGTCAGAGTGTCCGGATGTCAAATATTCAAATGACAGCTTAACCCAGTCTGGCACAGGACACTTTATAGCTGTATGTCCATATGGCAACAGTGGGCGTCAAAGGGTTAAGCAGCTGTACTCCAAGCGTTGGTTCGCTGTGTGTAGATAACGTCGTCGATGCTGTCGCCGCCTGGCATCCAGTCACACATTCTGATGCTGGCGGAGAATGAAGGTGACAAGAAGCGTTGGGTTGGTGCACTCGGAGAGCTACACAAAGTTCTCTGCAAAAACAAAATCCTCGACAAATCGGTTTGTACTTGATGCTTGGTCGTTTAGTCGTGCAAGTTTTCGTAATGTCAAACGTTGTGTGCTGTGATGTAGTTCAGTGAAGTTCAATGTTTGTGTTGTGGTCTTGTTAGTTGTTCTCTTAGATGTAATAATGAATTGTTATTAAGCATGTTGTAACACCAAGTCATGCTACCTCTACATGCATTTCCACATGCAGGCCGCGTGAATGATCTGTACTTTCGGTCTGATCCATTTCCTGGTTGTATGGTGCAGAGCTCCTAAACCATGCTTTAGTTTTATTTGCTTTAGTTTTGTATGTGCATATGTTAGTAGTTTGCTTGCATTATTGGTTCATCTCATGTGTTATTCTTGGTTGAAAGTTTTGTCAGTATAAACCAAGTGATTGTTTGACAAGGCTGAGTATTTTGCACCAGTCTGAAGATTGGTTGGGAAGATCATCTGTGTCAAGGGAGACATTATTCTAACTCAGCTCAACCCAACTTGGCTCTACACACAACATTGTATCAGCAATGCTGTCATCAGTATACGAGGCTTTGTTTCATATGTCTACAGTGTATATATCATCGTCTACTGTCACTGATAGTAGATCACTGACTGTCTGTCTGTCATGTGTTGCTGCTGTACAGGTGCTTGTAGCTCGTCAGATATATGATGAACAGCTGCCAATCATCACAAAAGTCTCATCAGCTGCCATTGTCGGTCTGTTGAAATACATTGCATCATACTGCCATGCTGTTAGCATACCGAGGTTTAGGTGACACCCAGTAATTTTAACAAAATTTGTAAAAAAAATGCGGCTATATATGCCATGCATAGTTGCATACCATACGTACATGCACGAAGGCAGGTTTTTATTTGTGTATAGTCATCCTAAGGAACTGGACATCAATAATCAATGCAGTAGCAGCTTCTGACTGACATTCCAGTGTCGTATGCAGTCGAAGTCTTTGACAACAGACTGTCAAGTGTGACGTGTTACAGTGGAACTCTTGGTTAACTCGCTGAGAACAAACCATTTATAATCGTCCCAGAATAGGTCATGCATATCTAACGCACTCATACCTCGTAAAGGATGAAGATGTGTATACCTTGTAATTCTTTATTGACTGTAGAACATCTACTGATCAATTGTATAGATTTTGATATCATTCACCAAAATTTCTATACAGCTTCTAATCACAAAGATTTCTTTCGTAATATTCTTTTATACATTTCTTTTATGCATGCCATTGGCCCTATTTCAGGCATGATATAGCCACTACTTGCATGCTTAAAATGCCGTAAACCCTAACCATCCATCCATCCCATACTTTGGAATAGCCAACATAAGCTGCTTCATACAGTCAGCCACTGATTGCTGAAAAATGCGGCTTTTATTCCAAAAAATACAGTAGCAAATAGACTCAGTCAGTTTAGCAGTTGTTGTCGGTGAAGTCTGTGTACTTGTAGATCATGACCGTCTGCTGCTGGGTACGGAGGACGGACTGTGTGTTGTTGAGCTAAACAAAGACAGTAAGTTACATTGTGATGTGATTTACTGGTTTCTCGGCTGAGAGAGTTCGTCGGCTGAATTTACCCAGTTTCCTCGTTTTGACGTTACAAACAGCAGTAGCAATCATGCTCTTATTCAGCCATTATTCCAAATTCAGCTCAGTAGCCAGACTGCGCAAAGAGAGTGCTAGCATTAGTTATTTGTGTGGTTGGCATGTTTGGGTTGGTTAGCATTAACCTTTTCTCAGTTTCACAGTTCCTTGTGAAAAATAGTTGGTAGCCCTGCTGTGAGCTGCTGCAGTTCAGTGTAATAGATGTAACTTAATTTTATTCAAGATAGTGATGTAGTTCAAAGGAGTTTATCTGCAAGTAAAGTCCAATGTATCTCTCTGTCTGTAATGTGTCTAATTTATCTGTAAGTAATGTTTAATTTGGTTCAGAATTATTTTAGACGATTTTATTGTTTGTGTCTGTGAACATGTGAAGTGCACATTGACTCATTGTCTGTTTGTGTTTGTGGCGTGCAGATATTGTGAGGATCGGTGACAAGCGATCGTATTATCAGCTGGAAGTCGTTCCTGAAGAACATCTGATTGTTGCCATTGCTGGTAACTGTTAACGACAGCGTAGCTTGTTATCACAATAGCATTGATCTGAGCGAGTGAGTGAATGAGTAGTTTGTTAATAGCATATCAGCACAGACAGGTCATTACAATGCTGTAAATTGTTGCTGAAACTTGACACTGAGTTTTATTGCACACTGGCAGCTGAATAGACAGTTTAAAAACATATATTACGAGTGCACCAATAGGAGCTGTGATAAATAAGTGACTTGTGAATTTAACAAACTTTGGACTATGAATGTTTGCAGATTTAGCATGATCACTGCACGAGTGGACTGTTTGATGTTGAGTTTAAGTTAGTGAACTTTGATACATGAGTAGCAGATAGCAGCCAGAGGCCGACCAGAACTAATTTTTATAAAATACGCCGAAACTGAAACACGGCTGAAAGTAGTAATGTAGTTTCGGCCAAAAATGACACTGAGGCCGAATTTAATGCCTTATTTTGGCCGAAACTGAAACCAACCAAAAATCAATATTCAATAATGTCGAATGTATCATATACACTTGTGTCCCAATAAAAGTGACCCCCATGCAGATTTCAATAACATAACATAACTTTTGGTACTCCGCCAAAACCATGGAACTTTTTCGGCGGAAACAAATCTTTGCCGAAAGTCCTAGATAAATATTTGGCAGAAAATGAAACACTGAAACAGCTCAAATTGTCGTTTTCGGCGCCGAAACCGAATCTGAATTTCGGTAGGTCTCTGACAGCAGCTAAATTTGTTTGCATGTGACATCAAACAGGGAAGCAGAAGACAGTGCGGCTGCTGCCGACTGCGATGCTGGAGAATGACAAGATTGACTGCATCAAGTTGGATGAATATCGTGGCTGCTCCATCATCTGCACCGGTCTAGTCGGAACGACCGTCAGCCTGTGCATTGCTTGCAAGCGGACAATATACGTGTGTGAGCTGAACCGGACAAAGCAGCGTCACTGGCGAATGAAGGAGATCACATGTCCAGGATTTGTCCAGTACATGAGCATCTACAGTGAGAGACTGTGTGTGGGATATCCTTCAAGCTTCGCTATCTACAGCATCCAGGGCGAAGGAGCAACAGTCGGTCAGTTGTACCGTTGTAAACACAGCATTTGCAGTTTTTCCTGAGTCAAGTTTTCATTTCAGGTTTAGATGATTAACATGTGGTGGCACTGTATTTAGAGACTTGGCAATTTATGGGGCATATGGTGAGCTCACTGTATATTGATAGTGGCCCATTAAATGCTCTATTTACCCATGTCTTATATTACTGCTTCGTTATCCTGGGGTCATTTGGAGGTCATTCTTTCTCAAGGTCATCTTGTGCAGCAACTGGTTTGACACTTTGACCTTCTCCTCCTATTCCCTTACTCTTTCCTACTCCTTGCCCTTTATCGTGCCATCCCTTTTTCTCTCCTGTAGGCTTATTTCTTTTTCTTCCCTTATCTTTGTCTTCTTTTTCTCCTCTATTTCTTGTCTCCTCACCTCATCACCACATCCTTGAACTCACCATAACTGCCTTTCACTTGTAAGTCCCATCTTGTGATATTATTATCTTGTGTTTCTGTTATAGAATAACAACATAGGTTTAATAAATTTTGTCAGCTTAGAATGGAAGTTAAAAACAGCTCAAACAGTGCCTTGAAACAGGCTTGTCCTACCCCTTCTGCCGTACCAGTAATTGGATGTTTAAAACTTAAGAGTTGGACTGTTTTATGCAGCAGTGCAAGAGGTTTTTAACACTGTGCATGATCAGCTGATTGGTAAATGAGCATGTTATTGACAAACCAGTGGCAGTGTCAGCCATTATGGCCACACCATATGGTTTCTTCAACTAGGATGTTTTGTGTTTTACAGCAAAGCATGTTGTATTAGTGTATTATGAGTAGCATCTAGGCTCTGTGTTGCCGTCGCTGGCACTGTCTGTCTAGACGAGACGTTGTATCTGTGCGTTGATTGTTGTCATTGCAGCACTGATCAACAGTTCAGACGTGACGATGCAGTTCCTTCTACACAATCCAATTGATGCCTTGCTAGCTGTTGAAGTATCACTCGACGAATACCTTCTTGTTTTTACCAGTAAGTCCATCTCCCGTGTAGTCTACTCGCTATGGTAGTTGTTTCAGTGTTTTGTGTATTCAAAGTCAGTCAAGTAGAAAACTGTTTACTGCCTTGTATGGACAATTATCTTATTATTCAGCTTTGTTTTATTGTTGTTAAATGAGTTTCCAAGCTGCCAAGATTGTCCATTTTTTGTTTTGTTTTATGACATATGGTATGAAGGTTTCGATAAGTTTTCTTTGCCGGGAACTCACTTGTAAGACATGTTAATAGTTCAGCCATGCTGTGATGGCGTGATTGGTCTCTGTATGCATGCTTGTCTTGAGCAGCTCACTGACAGTGTTAGCACTGTGCCACTGCAGGTCTAGGTGCAGCTGATTGTCATTGCTTGAAGCCTGTGTTGTGTGTTAGATGTGGGCATCTATGTCGATGGCAGTGGCAGGAGGTCACGACCTCTGGAGCTGATGTGGCCTGCTCCGCCTTATGCTGCCAGTGAGTTCACACAGCTAAAGCTCAGTGTATCTCAGTACTGTTAGGAACTGAAATGATTCTGAATGTCATCAGCAGTCACAGTATCAACCACTCCACACCACGTCTGCAGTATTATGACTTAGCTCACATGGGTGTCTTGTGTGAATTTTATAACAGAATTTAGTTCTGAAAATCGGAGTGTGATAAGGTTACCTGTTAGCGAAAGAATTTCAATGACAAATTTAGCAGTTGTTGATGCAATAACCAGAGTGTAACAGACGGGCAGACAGACAAAATTTTCTGTAACAATAATTGGTGCTCTTTGCTGCTTTGCATGCGGCATGCAATAATGGGAAGGAGAGATGATGCCATGTATGTAGTGCGGTGCTGTGTGGTCACCTTCCAGAGTTAGTGAAATGTGTGTTTCCTGTTGTGGAGAATCTAGCAGTTTTGAATTGCCTGCCAGAATATTCCTATAATCTTTGATCTTTACCACTATATTGGTGAGTGATACGGGATTATGCAGAAACACCGAGTCGATATATCGGCAGTGTGAATTCAAAGCATTAATGTCGCTTGCAATGCTATGTTGTTTTTAGCGTGTCAACCTCCTCATCTGGTGCTGTTCACTGAAAACGTTGTGTTCGTTTACGACATTGTTCGCAACGAATGGATTCAGTCACTGCCAGTGAAACGAGTTCGTTGATACTGTTAATTTATACACCATTTCCATAAAATCAGGATCCCGTTGTATTTTGATTATAATTTTTCCAGCTATTGGTCGGTTTAAATAAAAATTATATCACTGTGTTCAGTGGTAAATTTGCTATTGCGTGATACAATTCTCATTCCCATGTTTTATAAATGTTTTTGTGTAGCCTTTAATATTTGCAGTTATTAATTGTCGCACATACCATAGCAAAACAACCAGTGAAGATAATATTGAGAGTATTTCAAGGAAATAAGTCAGAAAATTCAGACACAAAACATCAGAATAAATGTTTACATCATGTGTTCAAACTGTCCTCCACCTGCACATGCTCTAAGTCTCTTTCGCTACTGCCCAACTGCTGTATCAATTATGCGCTGATCAAACTTATCCCACTCCTCAGCAATGCACTGTTGTAGCTCATTGATGTCCTTGATATGTGTCTCATGAACCTGTTCCTGCAGGTGCCGCAGATTTTGTAGTCAATTGCGCTTAAGTCAGGACTATTAGATGGCTGCAAATCTGGTGAGATGAAGTCACTAGTAAATAATGACGTGAATGTTGCGTCAATATTTTCAATGAATATGTATTTAAATTGTTTTTTTATTTAAATTATTTCAGCTGATGTTGGTGTTATAAATTTTCATATGTTAATGTATGGTTTATCTGGGCAGTCTCATAAGCAGAGTTATTAAACACCGATAACTGTATATGTTCATATCCTTTGCGTGCTACAATGTGAATGTATATATGTATCTATCAGTGGTAGCTGACATTGTTTCTGTATGGCGTGTAGGCGAGACCGTTGTGTAGCAGCGGAGCTGTCGTGGTGTCTATCTGTAACGATAGTCTACAACTGGTTTACATGCGCAACAAGGCCACAGGTCATTATATCACTCACATCCATCACTCTACTCATAGAGAGCTTAACACATTTGCTGCTGGACTAGTTTATCCCCCACATACGGCTTAGTTTTGTCCTGTTGCCAGCAGAATGTCACTAGTTTCAGGTCTCTGCTGAAGACTTATATGTTCGCAAGAATGTTTGTAGCCTGTCCGCTGTCCATGCCTCTGATACCCTTACCAGGTCTTTTGTGCGTTATAAATTTGTTACTTACTTGCAATACTAGTGTAAAACTGACTTAATTGTACTTGATGATAAGTATACTCATCAGTGGCATTACAGATGACAAGATAACTTGTCATCAGCAGCAATAGTGTTAATTATCAGTATCGCAGATCGAAGATGTCGTCTGATAATGCCAGTAGTTAGCATTGTAATCAATGTTCGTTACATGTGCAGAGCCTGAAGACAGAATCGCTCTCCCGGAGTTGCTGAAAGGAGGCAGCTTTACGCGTGGAAAACGTCGGTTTTCGTTCAAGACAATACAGAGCATTCAGGCAGCAAGAGTGTACGTACAGTGGCATTGGATGATCTGTGGTTTTATAACACTTTAGAACTTCGCTATTTTGATATAGTGACGACCATGCATAAAAACTGAAGGAGTCACAAAGTGCTGTGAATTGTGCAGAAATTGAATATGAAAAAGTAGTAATGAGATGCGACATTAACCCTTCAAAGCCTACTGTTGCCATATGGGTACAGCTATAAAGCATCCTGTGCCAGACCGGGTTAAGCCGTCATTTGTAATTTTTGACATCCGGGCACTCTGACGCTCAGGACTGAGGTACCGCGGCGGT
>Ga0056114_1001920_pt1 | contig 10066 bp, 8 predicted proteins | sample WorMetHERISLAND1_FD_77005 | JGI IMG/M metagenome (GOLD analysis project Ga0056114, IMG submission 77005) | Marine gutless worms symbiont microbial communities from Max Planck institute for Marine Microbiology, Germany - Olavius loisae HERON... ... | reverse complement strand
TTTCACCTGTTCCTAAAGGAGTGCGAATGGCGGTTCAATGGAGGTGATCACCGGGAACTGCTTAACCAATTAAAGACATGGGTGAATTCGAGACAAAAACGTCCTTAGCTAGGACAGCCCCCTGATAAAATATCAACCTGCAGATCTCAGAAGGGCTGTTGGAGGGGCTCAGCAGAGCCAAGGGTCGAACACCGTGATTCGCCTTTGAGTTGGCGGTTGTCACTGTGAAAGCGTTTTTGCGGTTGAAATTTCATTGCCTGTGATGTAATCTGACTCTATTCGGCTAAGCGTGTTAGCACGAAACTAGAAAGGTTAGGGTTAGACGCTTAAGTTGCATGCCTGAATGGCACCGGTGAGAATCACCGGAAATTTTGAACTCTAGAAAGGAGACCAAATTATGGCCGACGTTACTCTTTCCGCATCAGTGCGGGCGAGCCTTCTTTCCCTTCAGAACACTACAAACCTCGTCGAACGGACCCAAGGCCGTCTGTCTACTGGTTTGCGTGTGGCGTCTGCGATCGACGATCCGGTGTCGTTCTTCCAAGCCAAGAGCTTGAGTGACCGCGCCAGTGACTTGCTGGAGAAGAAGGACGGTATCGACCAGGGCATTAGTACGGTTACCGCGGCGCTCGATGGCGTCGAAGGCATCGAGGCTCTCGTCGCGCAGATGAAAGGTATTTCGAACTCGATGAAGTCCGCCACCAGCGCTCAGATCGGCGACCTCATCACCCAGTTCAACGACCTTCGCACCCAGATCAATAACTTGGCCACCGACTCCACCTACCAGGGCACCAACCTGGTCAACGGTGTCGGCCAGACCTTGTCGGTTGAGTTCTCGGAAAAGACGGCGAGCTTGCTCACCGTTAACTCCGTTGACCTTCGCGCCGGCACTGCGGGCCTCAGCATCACATCAGCCGCGGCCTACACCGGCGGCTTCCCGGTTCAGAACGGAACGATCAACGCGCTTACTCACACCGGCGCGGTGCGCGATATCGGTAACCAGTTCCTGGCCCTGAGCAGTGACTTCACCGTCACCTTCCAGGGACCGACGCAGACCTTCACCGCGGGCGAAACCGTTGCCTTTACATATGGTACGGGTTCGACCTACAACCTCACGGTCGCGACCAGCGCGCCTCTGACGGTGACAAACGGCCAGGCCCTTGACGTGTCAATCGTCAGCGCCGCTTCCGGCATCACGGCCGGTGCCGAGTTCGCGTTGCAAGCCACCCAAAGCCGTAACTTCTCGATCGCCTATACGAGTGTTGGAACCGCGGTAGCCAGCGTCACCGCAACCGAAGCCGTTACCTTCACCTATCGCGGCGATACGGCGATTACCCTGACCACGGCCGACGGCCCGATCAACTTCACCTACGGAACGGCGAGCTTGCAATTCCGGGTGGCGTCGGGTCAATCCCTCGTTCTCTCGCAGAACGGCGACACCTTCGCGGCCAACTTCATGACGGCGGCAGCCGGCGTGACCGCGGGCCTGAGTGGTGTGACCGCTGCGGGTTACTTCATCAATACGGGTGGTGCCGTGGCGATTGCGGGTGCGACCGCTGCATTGACAGGTACGGCGCTTGCCCGCGGTATCAAGATCGTCGGTTCCACCGGTGCGATCACCGCCGATACCAACGTCGAACGGTTCGTCCGCGAGGGCGATACTTTGACCATCAACTCGATGATTTTGGAACTCGATTCGGCGCTGGTTACGCTCCGGACCCAAGCCCAGACGCTGGGTTCCAACGTGGCCCTGCTGAACACTCGTCTCGACTTCACCGAGCAGTATGTCAGTACCCTGCAGACCGGTGCCGACAAACTGACCTTGGCGGATATCAACGAGGAAGGCGCCAACCTGCTGGCGCTGCAGACACGTCAGCAGTTGGGTATTCAGTCTCTGTCCCTGGCGGCCCAGGCTGAAGCCTCCATTCTCCAGCTCTTCGGTTAATCCGAATAGCCTGAGACCGAACTAGCGAAAATCGGGGGGCGTCTGCAAAATAGGCGTCCCCCCTTTTCGGTTTCAGGGGAGAGTGAATGGAATTGACAAGGTGACGGTTGCCAAGAGGTCATCAAGACTGTGACAACCGTCATCGCCAATCGAACGAAAAACGACTACGATCTACTTGTTCGTTGGTAAAGTGAGCGCAGATGGTAGACGAGATATTCCTAAGGACGTATTCGCAGGTTCGCCAAGCCCAAACAAAGGCCGCGTTCGAGGTGCGATTCAACGCGATCCAGAGGGGCGTCACCGAGCGCATCAACAAGGAAATCGACAAGGTCAACTCAGACAATCCCATCCGCGAACTGGAGGCACTGGAGAAAAGCCGCCAGAAATTGACCGTCGAGCTCGAACTGGCCCGGGCGTACAAGTTCGGACTAGAGACCAACAGTTTCCGGTTCCTTGAGATCAATTCCGATGCCAACGCAGCTGTTACGGCCGCAGATGCCGATCAGAACTCGACCTTCTCGGCAGAAGAGGTTGCTGCGCTGAATGAAGCCAAGGATCAATTGGCCGAAAAGATCCGCAATCTATTGCAAGTTCAGTTTCCCGGTTTTTCGGACGGAAACATGATCCAGCGTATCCGCCAGGATGCCGATACACTGGACACTCTGACTGCCGTTGAGGGTGTTCTCGATCCGGAAGGTACCGATCCCGTCACCAACGACAACCGCACACTGATCGACTTGATGACGGAGGTATCGGATCGTGCACTCACCTATTCCGAATCGACGGATATTCTGGTCGGTTCCGTCAATCAGTTGATTATCGACGGCAACACGGAGCTCTTCGACATCGAGGCCGACGCGACCCGTATTACCCTTGTTGACGTCAAGAAGAAGACAGCTGAGATCGATGGCATAAAGACTAAGTATGCGACACTGCTGGAAGCGATCGCCCTGTCTTTCGAAGTGACGAGCGGCCTTGGCGATATGCTATCCGAGAGCCTTGACCGGCGACCGGACAAGACCTCCATCCTTAACCTGTTCGTCTGAACCGCTCTAGGCGGATGCCAACGGGTTGATCCACTCTTTTTCGAGCAATCCCTTATCCGACCAGCGGTCGGTGTAGACGTCGACGAGTTCGAACGGCAAGTCGACTTTCTCGGCGACATCGAGCGTTGTCAAATCGCCTTCGCACATAATCGGCAACACATTGGTGAGGTGATTTAAGGCGTCCGGTTTTTTCTCGATAGCCGCAAGAGCCTTCCCGCTACATTCGGCAAAGGTGCGATCTCCTCTACCGTCCGTCCGCACCTGTGAAACCATGCTCGGCGACAGGTAAAGATCCAGTTCCGGGTTCGAAAGGCAGGGAAGGCCACTGAACCGCCGGGTCAGTTTTGCGTTGCGTTCGAGAATATCGATCGCCTTCAATACGAGATCGACTTGCTCCTCGAAATTCTCTTCCATGACCGCATCAAGATTGTCGGCGTCGGTGTGGTATTCATCGAAAGGAGCGCGCATCACGACACCGCAGGGAATGTTGACCCCGCCGACGTCGAACGCTGTTTCATCGTTGCCGAGCGGACCTTGTCGAAACGCGTGGATGTTTTCGCTTTCCGACTTTGCAGCATAGTGACGAAACACGTGGGTCATTACTCGATCGATGGAGGCTGTTCCCGAAAAACTCGTCTGGTAATTCAGCGGAGCCCGAGCGCCAGCCGTTGCCATGAAAAGGGCTTGGCGGACAGACTTGGCTGTTACGTGTTCAGCCGCATAGAAGACCGACCCGATAATCTCGATGGTGCTCAACATACGATAGGTCAATCGAGTCTCGCGGCCCGATAAGCGCGAAACGACCTCGTGACCGGCCAGGCAACCGACCAAGCCATCGTTGCACATGGCCGGATGGTCGAAATGTCCGACCAAAAGCAGGGAATCGTCGACTTGTCCTGGATGGACCTGCTCGAGCATCTCCATTTCACCTGAGACGAAGCGAGTCGCGATATCGACTTCATAGTTGCCGGGTTTCAGGTTTCTCCGGACCGAATCAGGCAGGCAGAAACCCCAGTCGACATCCCAATGTCGATACTGATTGCGAAAATGGAACGGGGTTCGATCGGGTTTATCCGGAATGGAGAACAGGCGGTCTTCAAGTTGTTCGAGCGAGATCTTTCCCTTAAACGGTGGGGAGTAGGTGAATAGAGAGAGTTTGTTTTCTCGCCAGTCGGCGACGACCGAACCGTCCGGCGCTTTCAGAGTCGCGCCATCCACTTCCCAAGCGTTGGGAACTGACCAAAATCCGGAGGTCTCTCCGGAGGGAAAGCCGATGATCTCGGTATTGCCATAGATTTCGGCCAAATCCCGATAGGCGGCGCTCGTATCGGATCCCACGTGGACGCGGTTTCGGCCCGCGAGCCGCATCAAGGCGCCTTTCCAACGTTCGACAGACATTCTTGCCTCACCAGTTTTTTCGCGGCCTGTTTGGAATCTCTTCGTTTGACCGTTGTTCGGCCTCGGCGCCGTCCAATTGCCCTTGCAGGATTTCGTCCAGTTTCCTGTGAACGTGTAGCGCGATCCTCATGGCGCCGTTGTGGTCGATCAGTTCGCCCGGACGTCGTCGGATCTTCGCTCTTTCCTGCTCGCTGCCAAGAAGTCTCTCAATATCATCGGCGATTTCCTCGTCGCTGAGGCGATCGTTCTCACCTAAAGCCCTTGCCGCCCCGGCTTCCTGCAACGCCGATGCCGAAAGGGCATTGTTGTGGTTTCGCGCGATGATCAACGTCGAGCAGCCTTCGGCGACGGCTTCGTAAGCCGTCACGCCGAAAGCGCAGATAACCAAATCCGATCGGGCCATGCGCTCCGGAAGGTCGGAAACATCGACCGAAAACTGGCTTTCCGGGAAACTTTGCACAACGCGAGAACGTAATCGCTCCTTGTCCTCAAATCCCGCAGCGACGACAAACTCGATCTCAAAGGAAATGTCGAGTGTGGCAATGATGTCAACCCAACGACACGCCATTTCGACGGGTACGAAACCACCAAGGGTTAGCAGGACCTTGGGTGGGCGGTCGTTACGGTCCGCCGTTTGCGCCGGTCGCTTCGGCACGCTACCAAGGATGATCCAATCCCAACCGCTCAGGACTTCCGTTTGGGTATGACCCCAATCCAGGTCCCGGAGTTCAGGCGGCGGCGGATAGAATACGAGGTCGGTCGCCAACCGTCGATCAGAACGGTCGTCTATGCCGGTGATCAGGTACGTGAACTGGCGCCAGGTTTCGACTTCTTCGCGCGAGGTTGAATCCGTGAGATCGAGAATGATGGCGTCTGGACGATTCTTATCGAGGGCCTTGGCTAAGGAGCCCGCGATGTCGGTCGGTTCGAGTTCGATCAAACCATAATTTTCGTCGCGAGCACGCTCGATCACGGCGGCCGAAGGCGACGCAAAAGTGACCCCCCATGACATTTGCTCGCGGAACGCTTTTGCCAGCATCATGCATCTGGACAGGTTCCCAAACCCCATTTCGACGTCTGCGTCGCAACGAATGATGACGCGTCTCGTCGGCTCGTCGCCGGACTTTTGTCTGACATGACGGTTGATCTCGAGTAGTTCCGGCCTGTTCCTAATCAACTCGACGGCCGCAATGAGATCGAGATCACCGGCTGCTGTGTTTGTCAGTTCATAAAGGGTTTCAATGAACTCCATGTCTGCCGGCGTGTCGATCGACGTGCGTGATCCGGGGACCCGATAATCCTCATGAAGGGGTTGATTGATAATGCGGCAAAACTCGGGGTGGAACTTGACGTAACCCGTCACGTGTTCCACGGCCACCGGATCGTCGCCCGCCTCTTCAACGAGACGGGTCATTAACCGTCGGCTCAACGCCTCGAACCCCTCCTGAATGTTGTCCTCCGGCTCTTCGAGTAATGCGTAGTCACCGTCGCCAGCGATCAGGGATTCTATGTGTTCATCGATGGTTGGCGGATCGATCAGCGGAGAATCACCGCAGATGCGGACGATATAGGGATTGGGATAGAGCTCGACGGCGCCGCTGAAACGTTCGAGAACATTGTTGAGCGATCCACGATAACAGGGCACGCCAATATCCTTGGCAAAGGATTCGACGGCATCGTCGGACGGTTCGATAGAGGTCGCGATAACGGTCTTGTCGACAAGGCGGCATTTTTTCAAGCGGTGGATGATATGCCATAGCAGCGGTCGGCCGCGAATAAGCCGCAGTATTTTTCCGGCAAAACGGGTCGAAGACATGCGCGCCTGGATCACGGCGGTCGCCATTGGAACACGGCCGGTCTGATCGGTATTGGTCACGTTTGGTTGGCTCTTTCTAATACGCTCATTCGTTTTGGAAGTGTTCGAGTTTGATCGCCGTGCCGGCCTCGATGTCGCTCAGGGCCTCGTTTCCGACAATGCTCTCATAGTATTTGGGCGGGACACCGAATCCCGGTCGGATACGGCGAACGTTCATGGTGGTGAATTTCTCACCCTTTGCGATATCGCGGACAGCATAAACGGACCTGCGGAATTTTACGTTCGATCGTTCCGACGATTTCTGTGAAAAATCCGGCTGGCCGATGGCTTTCCAGGCGTCTGATACACCATCGCGCAACGCTCGCAGTTCGGCAGGTTCCATGGAAAACTCCGCGTCGGGACCACCGGCGGCACGGTCCAGCGTGAAGTGTTTCTCGATGACAGCGGCGCCAAGGCTGACAGCCGCAATCGAAGCCGCGTTGCCGATGGTATGGTCTGACAGGCCGACGATGGTGCCGAACCTGTTGGCCAGTTCCGGTATGCACGCCAAATTGGCTTCCTCCACCGGTGTGGGGTACCCGCTGACACAGTGAAGAACGACGATATCCTTGCAGCCCGCGCTTCGCGCCGTATCAAGGGATTCAGCGATTTCATCGAGGGTCGCCATACCAGTCGACATGATGATGGGCTTACCTGTCGAGGCAACGCGCTTGACCAGCGGCAGGTCGGTCAATTCGAATGACGCAATCTTGTAGAAGGCACAGTCCAACCCCTCCAGGAGATCGACTGCCGTTTCGTCGAAAGGCGTACTGAAACAACTGATGCCCCTGGAGCGCGCATGTTCAAACAATTCCGGGTGCCAGTCGAATGGCGTGTGAGCCCAGTCGTAAAGATCCCAAAGTGAATAGCCGTCCCACAAACCGCCCTCGATCTGGAAATCCGATCTGGGGCTTCTGATGGTCATCGTTTCTGGTGAATAGGTCTGAAATTTCACCGCGTCGGCACCATTATCGGCAGCCGCGTCGATGATCTCGAACGCTCGTTCGATGTCGCCGTTGTGATTGCCCGACATCTCGGCGATCACATAGGGGCGCTGGCCGGCGCCAACGGGAGTTGAGTCCAATAGGATGGTTGCCATCTATTCGCCCAGTTTCTTGAAAAGATCGGAAATCTTGCCGTCGTCGGCGTTAATACGGCGTAAAACCCGTTTGGTTTCTTCCGGCGCGTGGGTCAAGCCGATTCGCAGGAGATCCATCCAATTGACGTTGTTGCGCGATCGCACGTTCTCGATCTCATCGACCAGGTCCAAGTCCCGCTTCAGACGTTCCGAATTCCGGTCTTCCAGTTTTGCCAGGGTCTCCCCGATGTCATCGTTCCAATCAAAAAGCTCAGTCGGAAGGTCTTTCGCCGAGTGTGTGGAACCGGCGCCTCGTTGCGGATGAGATATGTAGTTCCCCGCAATCAGGACATCGAGATTTTCCGCGAACAAACCCTCGATTTGACGAATCAATTCGTCATATGTCGTGGTAAAGGTGTTCATATTTAAATCGAAATTGACGTACCGCTGAAAAATGATCGGGCCCGTGTCGATCCCCTCGTCCATTTCGTGGATCGTGACGCCGGCCGGCGTGTTGTCGACAAAAGACCAGAAGTTCGGGTGCGTCCCCCGGTTATAGGGGAGGTACCCGATGTGAAGATTGATGATCGGCCGTTTCGCGGTTGTCAGGACATCGGGTTTGATGATGTGGCGGTACCCGAAGCTGAACACCGCGTCATAGGCCGAAAGGTCGGTCACGGGCTCGTCGCTGTGATCGACTTCACAGCCCGAATCTTCCAGCACCTTTATGATTGTGGTTCGGTTTTTGTCATATCCAAGAACTAAAACGGACCCTTTACTCATGTTTCGTCCTTAACCAACCAAAATGTCGAAATTTCAATTTATTGACTCTGTTTTTCCAGTAAATCGAGGTGTTTGGTGACAAATTCATAAGAAAATACCGTGTAATCTTATGGTGGGCCAACGACCCTTATTGTATAGTCCCAAAAGATGTTAGTCCCTTGAATTTACGGGCAATCTTCGGAAGTAATCTACGAGGTGTTTTGCGTATGTCCAACAAAGAAAAATACCGTCTCGCATTCGTCGAAAGCTTCTCCCTTGAAGACGGTTCAGAGGTCGAAGGGTTGGAGTACAATACCATCGAGGAATGGGATTCCATTGGGCATATGGGGCTCATTGCCGCACTGGAGGACGCTTTCGATATCACAATGGAAACGGACGACATCGTCGAACTTGGTTCCTACGAGAAAGGCATGTCCATACTCGGGAAATATGGGGTGGAATTTTAGCCCATTGTTCCCACATGATATTTACGCCCTTAATTATGGGCGACACGCTGAGGCCGCCGGCCAGAAGAACGTGGTGGTCCTCGCTCAATCCATCGTCGGAGATTAATCATGGCCCTGCTAGAAAAGCCGCAAGTGGTTAAGAAGTTCAAAGCTTTCTACGAATATGTGAAGGCGAACGACGGGAAGATCGGCACCAAACAACGCGGCATCGACCTGAACCTCAACAACGCCTGCAACCTGCGTTGTGAGCACTGCTTCACGAACTCCCCGAAGGGTGACCACGTCAAGGATGTGTTGCCGGCCGAGAAGGTCGCCGAGATCGCCGATCAGGCGCACGAACTCGGGATCTTCGAATGGGATCTCCAGGGCGGCGAGCTTTTGCTGCGCCCCGATATCCTTTTCGAAACGCTTGATGCCATCAAGACCGAGCGGTTCTACATGTACCTGACGACCAACGGCTATCATCTCGACGAGAAGATGGCCAAAAGGCTGGCCGATGCAGGGGTCAACCGGGTCTCGGTGAGCATCGACAGCATGGAACCCGAGGTCCACGATGAGTTCCGCGGCAAGAAGGGTTCATGGAAGCGGGCCATGGAGGGGTTGGAGCACGTCAAGAACGCCGGCATGTCGCCCTATCTCAACATCACCGTCGGCCACTTCAATGCCCAGTCGGAAGACGTCAAGCTTCTCATGGACTACTCCAAGGACAAGCGCTACACGACGCTGGTCAACGTCGCTACGCCGGCCGGCATGTGGCAGAAGATGTCCGAGATCATGGTCGATGACGCGGACCGTGCGTACCTGATCGAGATGCGCAAGAAGTACAAGAACATCCTTCGCAATCTCTGGAATCCCTTCGATCGTGGTTACGAGGACGTGCTCGGTTGCAACACAGTCAACCGCATGTACATAACGCCGATCGGGGACGTATTGGTTTGTCCCTACGTGCACATCAAGATCGGCAATGTCTACGAACAGACGCTCAAGGAGATCACGGAGTTCGGATTCAGTATCCGAAAGTTCCGCGAGCACAGTGCGCTTTGCCTGGCCGGCGAGGACCGCGATTTCGTCACCAAGTACATGCAGGAAGACGGTACCTCGATCTTCAATCCGCGCGATGCCCGCGAGATTTTTAGCGGCGATGATTTCGTCAAGGATAAAACCGCCGCTGCCTGAAAAGCACGAGCGCAAGTCACTGGGTAAACTCGTGCATGGCCGATCCGACATCAGCTTGAGTCCCTTGCGCCGTTTTCAGGATTTGCTGGGCCGGGGTTGAACTACTTTCACAGTTTAAGAGATTGAAAAATGTCAGTTACTGAATTTAAGATAGAATCAATTCCTAGTACGTTGGGGAATTTTCAAGACCGCGAGATCGATATTCTAACGGATTATATTGGGGGCTGTCCTAGCTAAGGACGTTTTTGTCTCGAATTCACCCATGTCTTTAATTGGTTAAGCAGTTCCCGGTGATCACCTCCATTGAACCGCCATTCGCACTCCTTTAGGAACAGGTGA
>Ga0056114_1001919_pt1 | contig 10067 bp, 4 predicted proteins | sample WorMetHERISLAND1_FD_77005 | JGI IMG/M metagenome (GOLD analysis project Ga0056114, IMG submission 77005) | Marine gutless worms symbiont microbial communities from Max Planck institute for Marine Microbiology, Germany - Olavius loisae HERON... ... | reverse complement strand
GGCAATGGCGATCCTGACTCCTGTGTCTGAAGGACGACAAGACGGCTGTGACGACACAAAGTTGAATGAGACAGTCGCGTCGTCGACGCCGGCGGCGGCAGTGAATCCAGACGTTCTAATGACGATCCGGAAATACATTGCATCGAGTCTCCAGCAGATGAGGTTGATGGAACAGCAGGTGAAACTGGTTCCGGTCCTGCAGCTGCGAGTGTCCGTCCTCAAAGAGGAGAAACGGCTTCTCAAGATGCAGCTCCACGGCGCCAACAACAAGACAACCAGCAAGAGAGACGCCTCTGTCGGGGTCGACCAGGGCGAAACAAGTCGTCGACAGAATGGAAGCAGCCCGGCTTCGCAGGTGCAGTTTCCGGTGAAACACCGTAACGCTGAAGTTGGGAACTCTCATGTAGAAACTAATACAGATTCTTTGCTATACTGCTATAGGTGTAGTATTGCTCTTGGAGGGCAGTCTTTGCTAAGTTCAAGGTCGTCTGAAATTGGGTCAGAATCAGGCGTCGATGTAGAAGAAACTACGCGAACAGAGAGTGCTGAGGCTGGGTCAGAAAGCGTTTCTCAGCTCGTCAGCAAACTGCAGTGCGATGTACAGTCCAGCCAGAGGTCGTGGTCCGCAGAAAAGACAGTTCATGACTCGGTGTTGGGTGCCAAAGATGACGGCAAGACGTCGATAGTTTTACCTTGCAGTTCTGCTGAAGGGTCGAGTGCTTTTACAGCGTGGCGTCGACCGAAACCTCCAGTTCCATACAAAGAGATTTCCATACGTCGAGAAGAGTCAGGTAACTTGGCCACTGTTGGGATACAATGCACTCTTCTGAAAGACAGTGCTGAAACCAGTCAGAACCTTGCCACACCCCCGTTGTTGACGCCTGAACTTGACGCTGTGAATAAGCATCGTTCTGACTTCAGAGCTCAGGAACCTGACCTGGTGACAACACATCAACTGTGGCCTGCTGTAGCGCATCCACTGAAGACTTTTGCCGATAAAGAGACTGAAACAGAAAGAACTTCAAAACACTCGGCAGCGGTCAATACTGATACGCTGGAAGAAACTGTTTCCAAATCTGCATTTATCGATGTCAGAAGTCCACATCTTCTTACTGACTGTTCCGTTAACACAGACATATCTGGAGATTTGTGGAAATCTGGGAATTACCACATGTCCGTGTTAGTAGATGACCATTTGACAGTTTCAGAGGACATACGCGCCAATTTAGATGTAAGATTAGAACCTGAAATTTGCCAGCAAATGGGGCAGCCGGCTGCAGTGTGCAATGCAAGCCACAGAACAGCTGTAGACTCTGAAAGTATAGAGCGTGAAGTTGTACAGCAGTCTTCCAGTGTATTTACTGTTGATCAGGAAACCGTTTGTAATGTTGGTACAGACTTTCGACATTCCGTCAAAGATGCGTCGTGTTCAGTAGATATTGTAACAAGACCGGTGATGATCGATGTCTATTCATGCACGGATGACTCGCTGTTGAGTTCTTTGATCGCTGATGTTTCAAAACTCAAACACGCAGTCGAAGCAAAGGCACTTGTCAAAGACGTCGAATGCTCTGCCGACATATCGACGAAGCCGTTGTCGGCAGCGGCAGCCTGTAACACCGAGATAAGCGTGGACCAGTTGCTCGGTAGATTGAACGTATCACAGCGTGACGTTGGTTGCAATACTGAAGCAGCTGTGCAAGAGGTTTTGAAGAATGAAGACTTCGGTCTAACAGAGTGTTCACAGACGCAGACGGACGATCGTAGATCCGAGACGAAAGAAGCTTGGTGTCAGGTTGATACTGAGAAGAAACCTTTGACTTGTGAGGTGGCTTGTGGTGACGACCAACCACAGCTGATTGACGCCAGACGAGGATTTTCCAGTCACCTTGTAGGCGTGGCCTGCGGTAGAGATGACGTCATTTCTACGTCAGTTCAAGATGCCTTCTGTAACACCGACGTTCAACCCAAGACGGACGTTGGATGTAGCACGGCTAATGAGCAACATGACGTCTCGTGTTTGGCTGATGTGAAACTGTCGGTTTGTGATAAGTGTTGCGGCACTGATTTCGAGGCTGCAACGGATGATGGACAATCCGGTAAGACTGGGACAACTAGGGATAGCTCGTGTATGACGGACAGCTTGGTGACTATGGAGATGTCCAGCAGTACAGAGGAGTTTGTCTCTGATTGGTCGACCGTAGCAGGTGCTCGTTCGTCGCGTGCTGAAGCAGAATGTATGATGGACATCTCGTGGAAGACATCCAGTGATGACGCTGGTTCAACCACTGTGGTCACATCACTGACAAACGTGGATGATGTGTCTGACACCCAAGATGCTCTGCCGCTGAAACCGCCGTCAGCTGACGTTGCTACCACGACGGACGCTTGGCTCCTGACCTCAGACCAGACGTTTGTCGATACCCTTAAACAACTTCTTCAACCTTCTGTGACGGACACGGCTTCTATGACCGATTCTGTCGAACAACTGCAAACTGCTGATACTTCCAGTCTCTCCTCGATGGTGGTGACAGGACAGACGTCTGAGCGTTCGACCAATACTGACGCAGAGATCAAACCATTAGTTGTCGATGTAGCGTCGTCAGCTCAGCCTACTGTCTGTGAAGTCGGCTGTTACACGGAAGAGGAAGTCAGAAGGCAGCAAGTTCGGGATACAGCGACCAGTACTGACCCAGTCTTTCGTCTGTCGACAACTGACGTGTCTGTCAATACAGACACGGAGGAACCAAGTGGCGTTGTAGGCTCCAGCAGCAATATCACAGTCTCTTCTTTTGCTGCGGAGACTGCGTCTGTCGGCACCAGCTCGTCATCTCTTGTCTTTTCAGACTTCAAAGTCGCTGCTGCCTCAACAGCGGTGGGTCCGTCAGTCTGTCACGTGGCTGTCGGCACAGAAGCCACCTCGTCTGTTGACGCAGCCGTTGAGACCGATTGCGAGCCAATGACGCGGTCTTGGAGCAGAACTGACGCCAGTTGTGGCTCTGATGTAGTGTGTCAACGGGACAAAGAAGTAATGGCGAAGGCAGACACGTCTGAAATTGCGTGTGACGTCGCGTTCGGGCCGACGTTGCGAAGCAGTGCACGTGGCATCGACGCTGAGGTCGTAAGTCACGACACAGCGATCGATAACATCATCCAGGATGTCCAGTCAGACATGTACGCCGCCGATTTACTTGACGCCGATGTGCAGGTATTTCCAGAAACTAGTGAGATCGGCTGTAATACCGAGAACGTTCCAATGTCGTGGCGGTTGACGGAACCCGGTATTGATATGGCTGCGTTAAACGACGTTTCTGCGACTGATACGGTTTATTCATCTAACGACGAAGCAGCTAAGACATGTCGTTACTGCGGAGCTCAGAGCAAAACGAAGACTTCAGTTAGAAACGCGGCTACAATCACGGAGTTTGTTGATGTTGTTTCCTGTCGTCGTGAGACAGAAGATCTTTTGTCTAGTGACGTTGCAGGCCAGCTAAGAACGAGCGAACATTTCCGCGTCGAGGAAATTGATCTAGCAGACGACTCAGCAGTTGACGATCGTTGGCGCCAGGTCGGCGTTAACGTGAAACCTGAAACGAAAGATGCTGGCTGTGAGGCTGAGAGAAGTCTTCATACTAGCGACATGGCGATAAACACTGATAACGGCGTTAAAGTGTTAGAAGCGAAAGAGGAATCAGACTGGGTGACTGCTTCTGGCAAAGGACAGGTTTGTGATGATGTTCTTGGTTCTGAATCACACTTTGACCCAGCCCTGCTCCGTTCTACCAAGGACGAGGCGTCAACGACTGAATCCTCGCAGCAGTTGGAAAGTGTCCCGTCAAGGTCTGTTGCCTCTGACACGTCAGATATGATGTTGTCTGCATATCGATCAGATGACACGAGCATTCTGTTCGACGCCAGGTTGATTGCAACAGGACCTCTAGTGGAGGACAGGTCTTCAGTCGTTGGATCAGTGACTGGGTGTCCGGTGTGCCTTGCGAAACCTCCTACTCAAGACAGTTCTTGTGAAACCGATACATCGTTGATGTCAGGTGACCGCCTCAACGCTGCGGATGGTCTGGAATTCTCAGTTCGAAGCAGAGCAGTCTGCGAGGTCGGGTGTAACACCGACATGTCCCGAGCTGTCCCGACTACGGCCGAAGTGGAGTGCAACACGGATCCATGGAATGGGATGAGCCCGACACGCAGTGTCGACGTGACGGACGCTGCTCGTAAACCCAGCAGAATACCACACCGAGTTGCCGCAAGATCGGATTCGCCGCCGGTTGCTAAGCCAGTTGCGAAGGACGCTTTCTGCATCACCGACATTACTATTGCTCCGTCGGATAGCGACGAAGTCTTGATGAATTACGAGCGTACAAAGCTTTCGCGTGCAGTTCGATCGACGTCGGAAGTGGCTTGTAACACGGCCGCGACGACGGACGTCGGACCGTCTGGTTCAGATGGTGTCGAGAATCAGAGACCTCAGGTACGTGAGGTCGGATGTAGTGCAGACCTGGCCACAGGTAACCAGCGACCGTCGACAAGAGATGCCGGGTGTACTGCCAGGCCACTAACACAAACCCGCTCTTGCACCACTGATTCGGCGTCGATACAGCCTGAGACTCCTGTGAGGACAGAGAGAACAAGGACTGGACTGCAAGTCAGTGGTCGACAATACGTATTTTACGGTTTTTCTCTCAAAATTTAAAATTTTTTAACGTTTTTTGAAATAGCACATCAAAAAATATAGAAAACGTTTTATCAGTTTCAGTTACTTAACTGACTTGAGTTAACCGTCACCGTCACTGCATGTCTTCATTTTGTTCAACACTTAGAAGTCTATCAAATCACTATAGCTTACATTGCTGAATACACACCTGTCCAGGAATTCTTTCCTTGAATATATTCTTGCTGAACATCAACTGACTGTCTCCGGTGGACTTAGCAGTAGTTCCGCTACTTAAGTCTGCTGATTATGTCTTAGTATTTTAATACTAACTAAAAGTGATTGAGTGGTCTCTAAAACTTTTCTTGTTATTACTTTTAAGTCTTTTTTTTCTGTTTTTAAACGTTTTTTTCTCAAAATAAAAACCGCGAGTTTTAACGTTTTTGTTGGTTCTGTTGCTTACGTTCACTGCAGGTTACAAGGAAGGCCAAGAAGCTGACGGTGACCGCTGCCCAGTCGACTGACGCCTTGACTTCGACGATCATTCCAGACGCTCCGGCGTCAGCCAAGTCTCCGACGTTCGATGTGGCGTGCGGCACTGATCTGGAGTTCCACTCGAGGTTCTTTGACGTCGATGACGGAGGTCTGCTGCGTCAGCTGAGCGCTGATGATGTGGTCGAGATTCTACGTCGACGAGAACCTTCGTCGTCGTCGTCGCTGTCCAGTCCAACGTGTGATGTGGCGTGTAACACTGAACATGACTCGAGACCTTGCACCCCGGCACGAGTCAACTACAGCCGATACTACGCCCAGGCCGCCGTCGAACCCCCGCCGCCCACCGCAGTCGATGTGGCTTGCGGCCCAGACTTACCTTCGACGACGGATGTGGGCTGCGGCACTCAGGAGTGCGCGGCGCCGTTCCAGACATCTGCCGGCGTCGACGTGACCACGCGGCAGCGTCCCAAGACAGCACGACAAAGACCTGTGGAGGTGATTGACTCAGCAGTTATCACTAACTGTCCACCGCTGTCGCAAGACCAGGGCAGCGATACACTGACGACCCATCAACCAGAATCCGTCCTAGAACTGTCAGCAACAACCGTCACCAATGAACGGAGGCAGGAGACGGATGCGACGTCAGTAGCCATTAGTACCAGCAGCCGACAACTGAATGACGAGGCAACAGTAGGATGATTATTGCTTGCAATTATAATTATATTATTCTCAGAATATATTGATTTATATCAGTATATATATATACCGGTACAGTTGAAAACTAGAATCACGGGGATGTCAGGCGGTGAAAGCATTTTGACAATACCTTTAGCCGTTTCGACACAACACCGGAACGTGACAGACAGACAGACGGACGGGCGGATGGACATCGTGCGACGACAGAGACTGCGCCATACGTAGCAGGGTTTTGAAAGTAGGTTGATTATTAATGACAATGACAGTTGTTATATGCTTCTTGAAAGATCTGTACGTAAACTGAATCAGATATTTTAAGATTAACAAAACGCTTTTAACCAAACGCTTTTGAAACTTTATTTTTTTTCAGAACTTTTATTATTAAAAAATCTACATCAATGACACGTACATATTTACACAGTTACGAAGGAGATCTTAAAGCTTTAAATGCTTCATTTTTTGCCTTTGTACACACTTCTGGTCCTTAAAGCATTAAAGTGTATAATTATTCTGTACCACGAGAGTTTAGAGAAAATTCTGTGCAACACTTTCTATTGAACGGTTTTAAACGCTTTTTGTTTCTTTTCCAGTGTTTCACGTTTACGACGTTTCTCATTTTAATCCGAACGGTTTTACGTCCCGGAAATGAACTTGCTGTGCGTGTTTTAGCGCGGCTGTGAGAAAGTTCATACTGTCACTATGACGTCTACGGCTGTCGGCGACATTGACGTTAGACAAGAACTGGTTTTGAAGTCTGAGACAGTGGGATGTAGACACGCAGAGCGGAGTTCAGCTGCAAGGAGTGGGTTGCATTTGGACATCGGACTTGCCTCTTGGCCAGGCCATGTCGATGGACTGACTGCTTCAAGACAGGAAGACTTCAACAACAACGACGATGATCCAGTGCCACACCCTGACGAGTTCCAGACGTCCTCGAGCGAGGAACTTGGCAGCCCTGCGGCACTGGTGTTCGGAGGCGGAGATGATGTGAAGTTTATTGATGACGACGATGTCGACTTGCCACTAGATGGCGCGGGTCAGACAAGGTTGAACGGAGGACAGACGACCGTCATCAGATACGAGGACTCTTCGGCGTCCAGTCCGTCGACGAGGCTTGGTCGACGATGGGGAACCGTGGACCTGGTACCTCAACTCACAGACTCTACGTCACCCGTACCATCGCCCAACGCCGTACCACTCAAGTCCATCATGAAGTCACCCAAACCTTCGTCCGAAACGACTCTGAGCAAGACCAAGAAGGGCATCAGCTTCTCCCAGGACACTGTTTTCAAGTAAACAACACTCTTTGTCTTTGAGCGAACTAAAGAATATACTCTGTAGTATAGTAACTTGACGTTAGCTGTCAAAGCAAGGAGTGATTGTTTTGTTTATGATTTTAGTTTTGAGCCTCGTCTTTGGGCAGTATAGCCTACAATTTGCGATAGAACCACCAAGTCAAACATTCAAATATTCGAAATGAACTATTTGCAAGATAACTGTTGTACTACAGTACTGTGGTGCTCGTGTGGCAGAGTGATCATAGGCTACAGTCGCGGGTTCAGATCTCATCCATGCATACTGTGAACCAACGCCAACTCAGCATGCTATCCCTTGTGGTCTGTTAATGTGTACCAGTGAAATCTGGAAGTAAACGGGCATACCACGCAATACATTCGCCCCATATACGTGGTCTTACAGCTTCGGCTGCATGGTGTCCGGCTGAGAGCTAACGAAGCGGAGATGAGCGCCGCCTACATGGGCCCTTTTGGCTCAGGAAGGACTTTACTTTACTGCTGTTACAGACGACTTAAGAAAGGAATCTACACTGTTGTCATGTCACACAGTTATCTACATACAGTTTTATTGAATAAAATGGCAGCACAAGTGCTGGAATGAAGACAAAGAAATAAAAACACAAATTAACTACAAGTACGGGGATCAGTGACACAAAAAACAATGAAAATGACACAATTACTAAATACAAAACAACACTGTTAACTACGACTGTGAAAATAGGAGACATATATTATTAATTAATAGCATAGGGTATAAAAGAGTAATAATATCTTGAAGTTTTAGGTATTTGCGGAATGTATGGTAGATGCTATAAGAAAGTTGTAGAAAAAAGGGGATTGCTTACCCAATCATGGAAATATTCGACTAGAAATAGAGCAGACGAACGTAGTTTGCAGATAAGATATTTTTTATGAATGTGGCAAACTTCATGGGCAAGTAGCATGTTTTATGTGCGTGTTCTGCTGAGAAACTGCAGAAATAAATGACGAAAGTGTGACAGACAAAACAGACTGACAGAATTGTTATGACAATATCACGCTCTGCATTCCTGAATGAATGTGGATGCACGATGAAGGTGTTCAGATACATATATAAAATTGAAAAAAAGTTAAAATTACTAATCTTATGAACAATGTCATGATCATGAAATCATGAACTAAATAGATATGATCTACTGTATCAGCTGCAAAGCTATTGATTGAGATCAGTCACTGTTGAACAAACTTGGTTCTCTGTAGAGGCTAATTATAGCGTTGAGTGAAGATATTGGTTTTAGACCTTAAATTATCTATACATATATCTGCTATTTAGTATATTTTGATTTATTGATATGTCTAGAAAATACACATGTTTGAAAACTAGAAGAATCACGGGGATGTCAGGCGGTGAAAGAATTTCGACAATAGCTTTAACCGTTTGGACGCAATACCGGAACGTGACTGACGAACAGACGGACGGACGTCTTGCAACAGCACAGACGGCGCTATGCGTTACGTGATTAATGCGTCAGGCACCAAAAGTGTGTCGCACAGACAGCTGACATTTAACATTGTTACTCTCTCATGTAGCGACGCTGACCTGACCGTCAAAGTGACAGATATAAAACCTGTGTATTTAATAAGTAAGTAAGAAGTGCTGTGTTTGACAGGGAGTCGGATTCGGACGCAGGAAGTCAAGATGGTGATGATGACGACGATCGACGTCTGGCGTCTGATGATGATTCCACTTCTCGAACTGTGCCAACAGCTGAGTAAGTCAGAGAGGGGTGGAGCCAGGGGGCGGGGCTTTGACTTAAGTGGGGCATTGAACCTTCCGACTTTTTGTTCAAATTCTGCACAAAATATAGCGGAATGTGCTGTTTTGTTGACTTCTGCTCCAGAACGCCCCCCTCTCTTCCTGCTGCTAGTTTTGTCAACCACTCATTGGCCAGAGCTAGAATCAGATCTGACAAGTGCAGATATAGTTGATCATTGAGCGAAGAAGTACAGAGAATGTCTTCAATGAATCTTGTTATTCAGTCCGTAGAAGAGTTATACACCACACCCGGCCTTTGTGGCAGAGACTGACAGAAATTGGCCGCGGAGAATGCATTTAGTGGTGGGCAGACGGCAGTTTCCAGTTTAGTTCCTTCCGTTACTTTTTGTTTTCTGGATTTTCGTTACGTGTGGCAGATTCGTCAGATTACTCATCTGATTTTTAGCGCATGCTGGACATTTCGTTTCGTCACATATCATAGTGCAGTAGAATTTTACAACACTGTTTTATTAATGTTTTTTTTCTAAATTTATGAATTTAAAAACATTACAGTTGACGACGGGTTGATTATATAGAGTTGAGTCGTCGGACGATCTTGGCACCGCCTGTACCACCTACGCACTGTGGTTGAGAGACTCAACTGAAGTCACGTCCAAACAGCTGGTAAGTCTGCTAACATGCAGAAAATCAGGTTTTTTTGGTTCACACGCTGCAAGCTTTAAGCGACCCTTATTGTCAGTCGACGTGTCAGTCTGTGTGTGTGCGTCTGTAACTTTGATGCCAAATATCTCGGAAACTATTTAGGGATTCGTCGTCGCATTCGGAAACTAGGACCGGGATTAACTCTCCTTGTTGATCTCTTAAGCACACACTATGGTAGAACACTGGTAAAAATCAGCTCATTTGGCTTGGGAACTATGGGAGAAGCTTTTGGCATAACCATACCTCCGGGTCAAAATTGCGAATAATCGGTACTGTTACTGTGGGAGAGTGGGTCGCTAAAGCTTAACAGCGCGCGGGCCAATTCGTCTACCGGCTTTGTCATATTAAATTACATGTAAGTACTTCTAAATTCCAACTAGACATACTATGGACAAAGGCATCATATCATGACTGCTCCTATATGTAAAGTTGACCGCAGTGTTGGAAGACCTAAAAG
>Ga0056114_1001918_pt1 | contig 10068 bp, 1 predicted proteins | sample WorMetHERISLAND1_FD_77005 | JGI IMG/M metagenome (GOLD analysis project Ga0056114, IMG submission 77005) | Marine gutless worms symbiont microbial communities from Max Planck institute for Marine Microbiology, Germany - Olavius loisae HERON... ... | reverse complement strand
ACTGTAACAGTTGCTGTTTCTTAGTATCAGGCTGAGAACAGACAACCTGCTGGGAGCTGTCGTGACACAAAACACAACGTTTACTAAGCGTGCATGGGCTGCACAGATCCTGGACGTCTAGATCATAGCATCTAATGAGGAGGTATCGCGTCGGATTGCACCCACTCGTGGTTTATGAATGTGCAATTACAGACCTCGATTATACGCTGTCATCTTGTGACCTACTAACCAAAGGCTATATAAATATTGACTACCTTACAGAAGCGTGCATGCACAAAATTCTGACAGAAACTTTCATTTCTTGCATACAATATCAAAACTGCTGAATTATGACAACTGATGCTGTTGTGGATTGGATGAGGATTCGTTGAGATGGTAATTGATTCGACGAAGTAAAACGTATAATTTTGTTGAGTGACAATAACAATCATTGTGTGGTGACTTGCTGACTGATAGCATGTGTCAGAAAATTATTTAAACTCTCGTTGGCATTCGTTTTCATTTTCGTTTTTTTTCGACCGCAAACGGAATTTCGTTCCTGTTGGAATTTTCGTTTGCGGCCGAAAATGAAAAATCCATTTTCGGTCAGCCGCAAACAAAAAGCTCTGTGGAAAGTCCAACAATGACCTGAACGTTCTCAACGTTACAATAGATATGCAGACCAGTTTCGAGGTCAAATCAGAGGTCAGAGATCGATGTCACTGGGTCAATACTGTCCATATAAGTTTGTACCATCAACGCTATCGCGCTATGGCGATTTCTATATTTCTTCATGTTACTACATTTCTATTTCACAGTGTCCCTCTATCCATTCATGTCCGAATCTATCCATGAACATGTCTTCTTTTCTATTTTCGTCCCCGGCTTGATAAAACTCAAGTCAGCAGTGCTTTCCACTGCTCCGACTGGTCGATCCGGCCAGAACACATTGTCATGCGGCGAATCCGGCGATCAAATTCAAGCGTTGGACCCGGTTTTCAAAATGCCACGGACACGGTCAACGATTAACGAAAAGAACGGCATTGCATCTTCAAACTGTCAGGAGAGCCTATAACGTATCGGTCGTCATGGTTACACCCACTTGTTTACCCGGTTACGTTAACGCTTTGACGCCCACTGTCGCTCAGCCATGAGCGTCAGAGTGCCCGGATGTCAAAAATTACAAATGACGGCTTAACCCGGTATGGCACAGGATGCTATCTATTATAGCTGTAGCCATATGACAACAATGGTGTCAAAGGGTTAAAATAGTTTTTAGTATCTTCGCGGTTATTGTTGTATAGGCAGCGCGGTGCTGTTTTCGTGATGTCTGACCGTATCTCGGAGCTGATGTCGACCAGGCGTCCAGTCGGTGACACGACTCACGTGACCACGTTCGATATAGCTTCCAGTTCCGGCGTGGCGGCGGCGAGTCGACCGGCAGCGGAAGTGATAGCCTCGACCCTGCTGATGTCGGCGTGTATAGCCGGGACGATCTTCGGCAACGTTCTCGTCGTACTGTCTGTGTTCACGTACCGGCCGCTGCGTGGCGTCCAGAACTTCTACATCGTGTCGCTGGCCGTGGCCGACCTCGCCGTGGCCGTGCTCGTGATGCCGCTCCACGTCGCCAACTTCGTCGTCGACGGTCGCTGGTCGTTCGGCGTCGTCGCCTGCCACGTGTGGCTGACGGCCGACATCCTGACGTGCACGGCGTCCATACTCAACCTGTGCGCCATCGCGCTCGACCGCTACCGCGCCATCCACGACCCGATCGGCTACGCGCAGCGGCGGACGATCGGCCGAGTCCTGGCGACCGTCGCCGTCGTCTGGGCGACCAGTGCCGTCATCTCCGTTCCGCCGCTGATCGGCTGGAACGCGACCGGCCTCTACGACTCGACGACACAGCGCTGTCAGCTGACCGAAGACCGAGGATTCGTACTGTACAGCGCCGCCGGATCGTTCTACATTCCGCTCGCGCTCATGACCTTCGTCTACGTCAAAATCTACCTCGCAACGCGGCGGCGTCTTCGACAGCGCGCGAAGAACTACCGCGTCACGGCGACCGCAACGCCGGCCTCGGGCGCTGTGGCAGGCGGCACGGCCAGGGCGACTCCAGATCGAAGCCACATCCGTGTAGTCCCCAGCTTTCCGCCTTCTCCCCGAGAAGGTCGCCCGGAACGGGAACTTCTGGAAGCACCGAGCATGGAATCGCTGACGAACGGCGACGACTACAACGACGAAGGCGCATTCGAACTGAGAAATGTGTCCGCTTCCGGTTCATCTACCCGCGTCGTCGACTGTGGCGGGCAACCGGAAGCAGTTAATGTTAACAGAGTCTACAAAGCGCGTCCGCCGTCGAGAACTGACTTTCTGATAACACTCGACAAGCCAACTACCGATATACCGATGACGTCGCGGGAAGATCGGCTACCGGAAGTTCTGTACGACTGGCGGAGCGAAAGTGCTGCTAGTGATGAGCTTCCCGCACGCGTTTACTCGTGCGAGTCCGAGTTTTCAATCGATCGTCGAAGAACAACGCGCAGCGCGGTTACTGGTCTCAAAGCCGCCAGACCGGAAGTAGAGATAGCGGCGGAAGTGAAATCGAACTGCGCAGATTTGGCGGTTCACTCGGCCGAAATAAAAGAAAGCGTTTCGATGGAATCAAACTTTCGGTTTCCTCACAGGTGCAGTTCGGCGCACCAACTGTGCTGCGAACAGAACTACGCAAAGCGGCAGTTGTCGGAACCGCCGCCGGTCAGACATTCGAATTCCCTATCGATGGTTCTAACCCTGCCGTCGCCCGGAAACGGAAGTAGCAGTGTCGGCCGATCGAGCGACGGCGGAAGTCAGGTTGTCGATCGTGTGGTGGCCGAGAAGCAGCGGCAAGCGACGGCGAAGGAGCGGCGCGTGGCTCGCACTATGGCCGTCATCATGGCTGCGTTCGTCGTCTGTTGGCTTCCGTTCTTCGTCATCTACGTCCTGTTTCCGTTCTGCGGCAGCGCCTGCTCCGACGCGGTCGGCGATCGTTTCGTCACGTTCATCGTCTGGCTGGGCTACGTCAACTCGACCTTGAATCCGGTCATCTACACCGTGTTCAACGTGGACTTTAGGCGCGCGTTCAAGTCGCTTCTGTTTCGCGGTTGTTACTGGCGCCGACGACGCGACCTGCGATAAACATACTGCTTCGTGACACGTACTGTGATGAGTAGGCTACTGTTCAACGTTCTTTCATCGACTGAGATGCTGAAACTAACCTCCATTCTAGAGGCGATCGGAAAATATTATTGTCCTTGGCAGTCGGTTTGACTTCGTGATAACGCGTTGTCTCGATGAACGTAATGACGCTACATCGGGCCTGGTTAGTATTTGGATGGGTGACCCTCTGCGGGTGAATAAATCATCACAGCCAGTCCCTTACATCATAATCTCAACATGACTATCCCTACGTGAGCAGGCGAGTTTTCTTCATTGCCATCTGTAGATGATCGTTGCAATTATTTCAGTATTTTCCCGTAGCCTATACTGGCCAATAAGACGCTTCAACTATGTGCAGTGACGTTTAAAACACCCAAAGTCATCAAGTTTAATAAAGATTACTTGACTTGACAGCAGAGCATGCTGCATAAGCTACGATTCAATAGACTTTGATAGAACTGCGTAGAGAGCTCGTGATTTCACTGACAATGGGGCTGCAGTACAGGCGAACTGTGATAAAGTGACTTCTATCGAACGACGAAGCGCGCGAACGAGGCGCTATGATTCGGGTGTACAGAGTGAGTCCAAAAAATTCCCCTGCGGTTTCTGGCATTTTCCCCGAATGGTTGGTAATTTTTAATCATTTTTACACACCTATTATACGTTACTGTCTACGCTAGATTACAAATTTTTATTCAATTATCTCCAACTTTGACGAAATTATGCCATACTAAGCGAGACCACCCATCGAATTTTTTACATTTCACTAGAACTTAACTTCTAAGTCTGCTTACTGAGCAAATGACGTCACTGTGGACGTCATGTCATATCCAACATGTTTGTTCACATTATAAAAGCAGCAGATCTTGGAGTTGGATGACTTGTCACAGACAACGATCAACAAAACTACCAACGACTTTCGCAAACGTCTGAACGCGCGCGTTTCGGTCGATGGTGGACATTTTGAGCATATTATGTGAACTAGGTAGTCGCGCTCAATAATGGCATAACCTCGTTAAAGTTGGAGATAATTAAATAAAAAATTGTGATCTGGCGTAGATAGGAATGTATAATAGGTGTGTAAAAATGCTTTAAAATTCTCAAGCGTTTGTGAAAAATGTCAGAAAACTGCAGACCGCAGGGGGATTTTTTTTTGACTCACACTGTAGTTTGATGGTATTTTCATTGACCCGACCAGTTCTTCGGTGACGTTTTATTGCTCGCCCATTAATTACTTTCCCGGCAACAATAGAAGTGACGCGGATTGATTACTCCATGATGGCATGCAATTCTGTAGTCTGCAACACAACAAAACGATGCTTTCATGTCTACAATATTGAACGCTGGCAACGTCGCTGAACGAAGCGAAGATGTACGTATGAATCATTAATTGGGACATGGATCATCTGATCTGAGTCTGGCACACATCCACGCCATTACCTTACTTGAACTAACATACGAAACTGAAGCCTATAAAGACAGCGAAGAGAATTATGTTTTGTGAATGTTGATTCGTGCTTTCAACGTAAATTTCCGTTCGCGGTCGAAAGTTGCCACATGAGGAAAGATTAATGCCCCGCTATTCTATCCTATACGCAAACGGGTATCGCAACAAAATTACCCACTTGCGATAAATCAGCTATAATTCTGCCAAATTTGATGAGGTTGGGCAAAAACTGAGTCCCGTTCCGTGAAAAGCAGTCCCGAGGCCGCTTTGTGCCAGACATAGTGTCACTCACTGTCACTGTGTCTGTAAATGCGGTCGTTAGAACGTCCCACGCGAGTGAGTCAGCACAAACATCTCAAGTCTCAAATCAACACCCGACAGTGGGAGTAACGTAGGCGGCCTAAAGTGATTCAAATGCGCAGTGTGTGCTTCGTCAATTAGGCTGTGGTCCAAGATGTTGTTTTTACAATCACGAAAATTAAATTAGCATTTAGTTTACGCAGTCGACTACGACGTTCCGTTCGACTACGCCAGTGCATGACAATGAACGCGCGACACAGTCGCAGACGATCGACTTCGTCGGTTATAAATAAATACCAGCCAATGAATCTCTCGCGTCGACGACAATACGAGCCACGCTGTCGCAGCGAAACCGCGCGATGCCACTGTAAATTGCGATTCTCACGCACGTCCGTGCATGCTATTTATCCTGTGTTGCTGACGACGTCAGCAACACAGGATAAATAGCATGCACGGACGTGCGTGAGTACATTACGAACGTAATTTGTAATTGGTGGCGCAGCGGTTAGGGCGTTGGAGTTCCGACCCGGCGGTCGATTCCCGATTCATGGTGGGTTCGATTCCAGGTCGGAGCGTAATCAGGGCACCTAGGTCAACTCAGCCTTCCATCCCCGGGGTAGGTAAATCGAGTACCAGCCTTCACTGGCTGGGGTTAAGGCGGGGTGTGTTCGCTTATGTCGGGCTGCAAGTAAAATTGTGTGACACCATACTTCGGTGACATCCCGTAGTTCTGAGAGCTTGCCAATGAAGAACTTATCTGGCTTTTTGACATCCGGGCCCTCTGACGCTCAGAACAATGGGCGTCATGCAAATGATGACAGCAGTGAAGGAACAGAGGAAAGTGATCAAAAGAGTGCAGATATGGCAAGCAGACACAGTAAACAAGGACTGTATGGTGAGGTGATCCAGAAGAGGATCCAGATGTGGCGTCGCCTTCGGATGTTACATGTAACTAATCGTACATAAGAGTACACACAGTTAACGTAAAAATTTTTTTTAAAGTTTTAAGTTTTTCTATCCGTTATCTGGAGCAGAAAAAATAAAGATTGTTTTCGCTGATTAGGCACTGCCTATATAAAAACACTGTATCAGTTCGCGGAGTCGCGACTAATGCAGTACGAGAAGGAAACAAGTATTTGTACTTTGACATTAAGTGTATGAGAGTCGGTTTCCGGCAATGTCATGAGTGATTGATGTGAGCTCCCTAGCGCTACCGGCTTGACGTAAACCGACACCGCGTTATCCATTGGACCCGCGGGATTAGGCAATTGACTCAGACATCGATCGTCGCACAAAAACTGCCCAGTTGGGCTGGTATATTGAGAAACCGCCAGCGATAGCCGCGAGGGTGATTTCGTGGAGACAGACAGACCGTCGACGATTTGATTGACGTGCGCACGATCACGTGGCGGTAAATTACACCGCAAATAACTGCAGCGCCAAAGCCACAGAAGGACAAGAAGCCAAGCTGTCGCTGAGGGATAGCCGATCGTGCTGCCACACAGCAGACTATCTAGTAATTAGCGATTGTTGCTAAATAGCAACCCCAGCTGTTTTCGAGATATTGGGTTCTGAGCGTATTGGAGTGACGGAGTCACGAGTTTGACCTTTCAGGGTTACGTGACGTCATCCGTCACGTGACCATTCGATTCGGCATAGGCCACTTCCTATTGGTGGTCCTTTGCAACCAAGCCTCTGTCTCCAACTGTTTCCGAGATATTCAGCGGCGAATGTGACGTGATAGTTGACATGACCTTGATACGACCTCTACACAAAAGTCAAGGTCATTCATTTTGGTACCAATCGATTTCTCATATACAACTTCCTGTAGGCTCTCAATAGTAACTTTTGCTCTAAGACGCACCGTTTAAGCCACAATACTTAACGTCACAGACAGACGACGACAGACGACAGACGCAACACTGTAGCATAAGCGCAACTGTGTTGCCGTACTGAGTACGGTCAGCTAAAAACCAGTAAAAGTATTACTATAGGTGCCAGTTACACTCAATTCAGAGGTGGCAGAGCTCCGCCGACTTACACAGAGTCGGTTAGCGTCGGTTGTTATTACAGCGATCAGTTACTTCTCATCATCAGCAAATGACTGACTATCATATTCGCGCGGCAGGACGGGACGGGACGTCAAGTCGACTTGACGGAGGGAGTAGTTGTCGATCGGTCATCCGGCGATACCGGACGAACGTCAATCTAATTTCCCGGACGCCTGCTCACTGTTGCGCATGCGCAATAAATAGCACCTGTCATGCACACGAGCATCAGCAGCAGCTATACTGATGTAGGTACTTAACTCTTTTCGGCAGCCTTTAATGAACACTGACAAATGGTCTTGCACGCCGCAACAACAAGTACACTTTACAGCGGAATACTACTAAGGCAATAGTATTGGTGTATCCCAGTTAAGACATTATGTACTCACAATCGATCACTGATAACAAAAACTATTGATCTTACTGAGCAAAACTTTTTAATTACATGTAGAATGCTATAAAAAGACTGCTACTAGTCACTGTCTGTATTTTACCGTTTTAACTTTTATTGTTAATTTGCGTATGACAACTTTTTATTAAAGCAGATGATGATGATTATGTACCACAACATGACAGCTATTTGCATCGACAGACATATATAAAAGATACAGTGTTAGAAACGGTAAAAACGGCAACGATAGATAAAACATGATTAAAACACTCGAAATAGTATCGTTTTGGAGTCTGTTTTGACTGTTTTAACTGTATCTGCTGTCTTCACTTGAGTGGGCAAAGTGTTAATTATTCGTACTGAAGACGCTGTCCGAGTTGCAAAACACCAAGACAAAGTTGTTACGGTTGAAGGAATGCTGGCGCTCAAGTGTTGTGTATTCCAGCAATGTACAATGATGCAATTTCAGGCAAGGCTAATTGACACGCCATGCTGCAGAACTTAAACTCGACGCGGGCTCCTACATAAGGCAACATGTGGATGACACTGCATAGACAGCACGAGGAGCAACGTTCAAATCGAACTTCTGATACCTTCCAGTTTGGGGGGCGTTATTTAAATCCATCACCAAACTATTATAGACTGTGGAATTCGTGAAAATGGGGCGTTACAGTCGTCTAACCGTGAAATGACAAATGCCGTCACATTGTTGCGACAAGTTTAGCAGCCGCGTCACGTCTCGACAAAGACCAATCTGGCGTAGACGTCTCAGAAGACGTCGGAAAACACAATGTTTGTTTGTGTAGTTTTCGCGAAATAGGCTTGCAACGCCGCGCATATACTTATCTCACAGTAAAACTTGACACTATGCCTGTGAATTTCAACACTGCCAGGTAACTAATCCGTTGACCAATAACATGCACGACATTACTCAACTCTGAGGAATGTGCATTATCGGAAAAGAAGAAGAAGAAGAACAACGGTTGTAAAGAGATGAAGTCGTTACTATAGAGTAGACCCCGATGCCGAATTTTTTTTTACATTTATGTCTGGCTTATCAAGATTTATGGCTGCTTTTCGGCTAAGCCGGAAAACTGCGGTGAAGGTATTTTTCGGCTAAAAATTTCAACGGTTTACCAAATTTATGGCTAATTTCCGGTTAAGCCGGAAAAAAATTGCAACATTAAATTCCAGTAGTTGGCAAAATCTATTGTTGAAACTTCTTGCAATAACACTGTATTAACATAGAACAGTCATATCAAAAATGTCATGTCGATGCAAAATTGCAAAGACCACAATATTACAGGACAAACTTAATATCGCCTCAACTAAGCACCGAATTTGACCGAAATGCCTTGCTCACACTCGAAAATTACGGCGGCTACAACAACCGTTTTTTCTGCCGGTTTTTCGGCTAGCCGAATTTTTTCCGGCAGCTTTTTGGCTAATGCTGAAAATATTCGGCTTGGCGGCTAAATTCGGCGGCTTGGGGGTTTGCTATAGAGTAAAGCAGTCTTGACAACCCGAACCACATGCAGTACATTAGTTTTTGCCAAGACTGCAAGATCTCCAATCTGCCAGCAAAAGCATGAACAAAGGGAGGGATATATAAAGGGATTTAACCCTTCAAAAATTAAAACAACTGTTGGTAAATTTAGCGCTTAAATGAAGTTTTAAAATTTGATGCAGAAGATGACACTATAGTCGATTTCGGCATATTGGAGACGTTGAATCGATGATGGAGAAAACTATTATTTATATCTCCCAAACTACAAAAAAAATCTTGACTACGTCACCACATCAATTAGTAACGTCCGCAATAGAAAGTAGCTTTTCGCGCCACCCTGTATTTTGCTACATATTGCGTAGGCATTTTTGTAGGGTCAAAACGTCGACGTTGCATCGATACATAATGAATATCGCTGATATTATTGACTACCTTCCTTGATCTGTGTTCCATCTGTCATTACTGCTCAGTAGGCTATAGGTTAATTATCATGCATTTTGTTAGCGCGATGCCATGCGTGATAACGCGGAACTGTGCTGTCAAAAGATGTCCGTCTATTCGTCCGTCCGTCCGTCGTCTGTCTGTCACACACGGCTATTGTGTCGGAAACTCAGACTAGGTGTATCTTCGAAATTCTTCCGTCGCTGATAGAGCAATCATTTTAGTTTTTTCCCAAAACAATATTCTGGCGAATTGTTTTCCTCATTCACTTCAGCAACAATTTCGGAAAATTAACTCTGTTTAAACGTATGTTGGCGAACCAACACCACGTATTGCAGCCCATACTGCCGGACCAGTCTAGTCATAACTACAATCTCCACAATCGGCGACATCAACTGCAGCTCACACAGAAAACAACACACTTCAATAATAAACTTTTTATCATTAGACTGTTGTTTAAAGACACTTATTAGCAAACAGCTTCTATCCACTTGCTATTCGTCTGTTACCACTGGTTTTTTAAATACTTGAATACCGCAGTTAGTGTTACACGTGTGACTTTTACAACTTTTTTTCTCCGTTTATATGTTTACAGTTTTTAGCTCATTCCATGAGCTTATACAATCGCGCGGCGTCTGTCGTCTGTCCGTCCGTCCGTCTGTAAACTTTTGCGCAAATCGCTTCTTCTCGCGGGCAAATGGCCGGATCGTCACCAAACTTGCACACGATGGACTACAGGTCAGCGTGCATCCAGGATGTT
>Ga0056114_1001917_pt1 | contig 10069 bp, 5 predicted proteins | sample WorMetHERISLAND1_FD_77005 | JGI IMG/M metagenome (GOLD analysis project Ga0056114, IMG submission 77005) | Marine gutless worms symbiont microbial communities from Max Planck institute for Marine Microbiology, Germany - Olavius loisae HERON... ... | reverse complement strand
ATTACTTCTAGATTACGATCTGCAGCTATATATCCTCGGCCAGCTACCAGAACAAAACGTTTTACATCTTCAGTTCAGTATTTTCTGTTAAATTATCAATAGACTGGATTAATAAGTTTTTTTCTGTGTACTTAGTCGTGGACTTTATTGTATAATTTTGTTGTGTGTATATTTCACTGAATAATTTTGTGTTGTGTAATTTAGCAGTCTACTTTATTCTGCTATTGAAAAAAAATAAACTTGACTTGACTTGACTTGATTTTCAGGACTTCGATCGATGACGCGGCGGCAGCCCCACCGCCGTTCAGGCATGGCGAACCTGCCTCGGTGGGAGCCGTCCCCTAGTCACCTCATATTAGTGTAGACTAGGGGATTTGCTGTGATGTATATTTGTATCCTTTTTGTCTATAATTGCGTATGCATATATTGTGTATTTTGTTGTTTGCGTTGTCTGATTTTTCCTTTGTATATGTTCCTTCAGTACTTTGATACTGTTGGTTGGGTCTTTTGACCTGTAAAAACCGTCCCCCATATAACCTATACTGTGTTGGTGGGGACTTAAAACAATGCTCAATCCAATCAGAAACGAAACCGATTTGAATACGACAAACGGGCACAGGTCCAGCTCTAACCATTGCCAGCGGTCGGCACTGCACGCCATCAGCACGTCGGTTGTCGCTAGTGATGTATAGAGGCGATAAAACGGCTCCTGTCCACTGACCGCGCCGGGCCGCCATTCATTCAGTCCGTCCGTCCGTCCGTCTGCGATTTTCACGTCACCAACACGACGACGGGTTATTGATTCCAGCCGCCGGGTCTGCTCCTAGTCCGATATCGATAGCGATTAATGGTCCGTGCATTCGCCGCCATCATCACAGACTGTTGCCACCACGTCACGTAACGCAGGCTACAGCCGGTCGAGTTGGCGACATCCCGCCACAACTAAGGGCTGATTTGGTTCTGAAAATTGAGTAAGTAATGTCAATGTCAATGCCAATCACGAATTTTTAGCGTGGCTAAAACAGCCCAAACTGTTGCAAAGTCCACGACCTTAAGTAAGTAGTCGCATCTAGCGACTACTTCGCCTTTCATTTTTAGCCGACCGTACTAACGGTCGCACTAATGCTACAGTGTTGTGTGTTGTGTCCGTCTGTCTGTCTCTCTGTCCGTCGTCTGTCTGTCTATAACGTATGTATTGTGGCTAAACGGCTCGTCCTATGCAATAGACAACCTATAGGAAATCGTATATGAGGAATCGATTGATACCAAAATAAATGACTTTGACATGTGTTTACAGGTCGTTTAAGGTCACGTCAACTATTGCGTCACGTTTGCCACTGAATATCTTGGAAACCGTAAGAGGCTTGGTTCGAAAGGACCACCAATAGGAAATGGCCTATGGGGGATCGCATGGTCACGTAACCGATGACGTCGCATGACCCTGAAAGGTCAAGGTCGTGATCCCAATACGCTTAGAGCACAATATCTCGACAACTGATGGGGACGTTATTATATAGCGACAATCGCTAATTACAATTACTGCTGTGAGGTGAGGCTATCCTGGCGACAGGTTGGCTTCTTGTTGTAGGTTGGGATCAGTGTCGAGGTTAAGGTCAGGGTCACTGTTCAAGGCAACTCGCATTAGAATAATTAAATATGTGCGTATACTGCATACTGACTAACAGAATCTGTCAACGAACAAAGAAATTGCGTCGTAAGCGGTACAGGCCGATACCAAAATGAATGAAAGTGCACAGGGCGCTTTACAGTCATATAACAGGGTGTTCAATGTGATGCAAAATGTGCTCAAAATGACGGTCTGAATAGATAAGTCTTGAGACAGTGATGAAGTCTGGTAGGTTATTGAAAGTACGAGGCCCAGCGACGGCAAACGCTCGGTCACCAATGGGCAGCAGCAGGGCAGATGAAGATGATGACCGCAGTCGACGTCGTGAAGTGACTTCAGCGACAGGCTGAATGACTTCTTGTAGGTAGCGTGGCAGGCGCTGAACCGTGCAGACAGTTGTAGACGAGAACGCACAACTTGTATGTGATTCCTTCAGGTAGGCCTACACGCAAACAGTGTAAGTCTTTCACTATCGGCGTAACGTGGTCATATCAGCCCGCTCCAGTCGTTAGACGAGCAGCAGCACTGATGACGGACTACAGTCGGTCAAGGTTACGTTTCGGAGGGCCCACTTGTACAGCATTACAGTAGTCCACCTTTGACACGATGTACGCCGCCATCACAGCGAATCGAAGACCGAGTTACTTAATACTTCGCCGATTGAACTATGTCGATAGTTGTTTCTTGTTGCTATGCTCTTGCCGTATCCGCCCCAGCATTCCCCCGACAGCGAATCAGATCTTTAAACCGTACTTATAGGCTACTTGCATTTACTAGATTCTTCTAATTTAGCTGCACGACTTGATTGAGATTCCAACATTATGGTATAGTCGTGTACACGGCAAGTCTGTTTGTTGATTCGCAACATTGCCAATCAACCGTCGCATATTTCATGACTGTTAATGGTTAGAAGGTCAAATCAAGGTCAAATCGCGACGCCATTCACGCGCCAGCAGTAGACCTATCATATCTTGTCAGTCGTACAAGCCTAACACCGCTCGTCTATTGATGTCAGCGAACGGTCACGCTTCTTCGAGCCCTACTCATCGCCAATGGCTGCACGGTCATACCTCAGTGACGATTGACGAACGCAGTCATGAAAGAAAATCACCGCACTAACGTCGGTCTGTTAATATCATTTTCGCATATGACTTGTCGTCTGGCTATGTCAATACAGACGTGAATGCGTGCCTACCAATGCGCTTTTCGCTCTTCAGATGGTGACCATCCAAACTGCTGCAGCTAGAAACGCACCTGCAACTCTACTTAAAGCCAATGGCCATACACTATGATAGTCTTCAATTTGCAGGGGGCAACTCCAGCTGCTCCACACCAGAATGATCTAAATCACAAGCTATCAGATCGTCTCATCATTGTCAACAGTGTTGTCAAGGGGAAATAACACCAGTTCGATTCTTTCGCAGGCGTTTGGGCGCCTGCTCCACCCGTCGACAGCGTACGAAATGTCACATAATCGTGGCTATGTAAATACCAGTGCTAACAATCCGCAGTCGTGAATAATTCAAAATCGCCGGCTCTAAGACAAACGCGTTCTACAGGACCAGCTAGTGACGTATACAGAACGTGACAGTGCGGATACATTGCACCCTTGCGGCCTGTCAAGAACCACGCTTGCGCCATCTAGCGACTACTTCTGTTTCTACTGCACCACAATACAGCCTGCAAGATCGTATAGCAAAGACCATGATGACATAGCTGTTAAAGTTAAAAATTAAAATCTCTCTCGGCAGTGAAATTTCTTCAACAAACGGCCACTAAGCTACCTCAAAAAACCGACTATGGGCGCGAATTAATGCTGTCGTTCGATAAAGAGCTATGCCGTGTACTGAACGCATCGATGTTTTCGACCGACGACTTTCAGAGCGACGGGTACCGTTCCAATCGATGACGTCACAATGCATCGGGCAACCAACAGGTGACTGATGGCGGACTGGGGCTGAGCCGGTGTTTATGCGACGAGGTGGGGCGTGTAGTTCTGCGAGGCCCGTGAAAGCATTAGCGGACGTCGATAAATCGATAACGGCAGCTCGGACCGAATCCTTTCTTTACCGCCGCCGCCGTCGCGTGTCGCCGCCGACTGAAATCGCAGACCGATGCGATGCTGACCGGGCGACGCGTGGTTCGAAAAATATAGGAGAAACGCGTGTCCGTACATCGACATGTGTATACATCCTTCATTTTTAGGTATTTGTTGGGAATTTTGGGGAATTTTGGTTAATTTCGGGCTTTTCTGGCTTTTTAATGTTAATTTTTGGACATAGAGAAAAACACAAATCATGGAACAGACTAGAATAATATGGGGCTGATGGGCCAGAATAATATGGGGTAAATTATGGTGATTGCTTGTACACTTGGCTATGAAAATTACGGCTAGTGGACCTAATTAGTTCCTGATCTCCATTGATTCAAACTTTTTTGGTTTGTGGTTTATTCTGTCCCAATATTACTACAAAATTAGAATGTTATTGCCATAAAGCTGTTTAAATACAGTGTTCAACTAAGTTTTAAAATTTAACAGATATAGAAGCTAAACGGCAAGGTCGATTTCAGCGGTATAGTTTTAAATTGGATTGGAAGGTGCGAAGAGTGAGTGATTGTTTTTATTTCAAAGAAAATTCGGGAAAAACTGATATTATGCTTCCCCAAATTGGCATCCTAGCAATACCATCTCGGTATGTAACCAGCCACCTAGGTCAGCTCAGCCTTCCATCCCTCCGGGGTAGGTAAATCGAGTACCAGCCTTCACTGGCTGGGGTTAAGGCGGGGTGTGTTCGCTTGTATTGGGTGGCAGATCCCATATGGCAGGCGACACCCATAGTTCTGAGATGGATTTCCATTAAGAACTTATCCCTGTTTTAACCTTTTTAACCACTGGTTGACAGTAGAATAGGGGAGTAAAGTTTAAGACGCAGGATAATACCCCCCAATTTTCTCGCTGATTCGGCCCCAAACACAACGCCGACCATATCGATCACTCGGCTTCACAGAGCATTATCGACCAGGTCCTCGCCAGCCTTTATATCTCAATGAATCGATGCATTCCGTCGTTCTCTGTAATAATAACGACCTGTTGCTGTGGCTGGCGGCGGGAGGGTGAACGCCCTCTTTTGAGCCGATAGGGGGGACCATGAGGGGGTAAAAGCCCTGCTCCTGAACCGACTGAACTTAGTGGCGATCAATGGATGATAATAATAATAACAAAGAAAATCGATCGTTTCGTGTGACAATCGCATACACTGTCGATGACGTCGCCTAACCACTAATAATAGGCGCTCAAAGGATTAGCCGCGGATTATCGATTCAGTATTGATCGATAAATTCGCATTATTGTTGTCGCAACAACTGTGGCTCTGCGAATGGTTCCGGCAGAACGTGGTGGTGAACTTCAAACACGAATTCAACGAATTAACAGGTTGTTTACGTATTTCGACCGATCTCAATAGAGCTGAATAAATCTAGGCGTAAAAGGCCAGAATTTCACAAGCTATAGAAACAAGTTGTTTCTAGAAGTCAGAGTTGGACATGGGTCCATTTTGCTAGATCCAATCCAACGCAATTCACAAACTCACTGACCCAATCCAATCAGATCCACGATGTGTGTCTGTGTTCCGACCCACATCCAATCCAATCCATCAAACCTTCGGCGGCAAAAAAACAGTTTCACTTGTATAACAAAAATAAGTTCAGCATTTTAAAGAGTTGACAATTTACTGTAGTAGTAATAAAAGCAATAGCCAAGTAATTAGTTATGCAACAGTTAACGTCGAATGAAAGTCTGAAAATCTGGACACACTGACAGCGTGGCAAAGCTATGATTATGAGGATAACATTAAAATAACGGCTACGTGGCCCAATCCATCCAATCCACAAAATGTCTTTCAGAATCGACCCAATCCAATCCATGGATGAATCCAATCCATGTCCAACTCTGCTAGCACGATAGCGACAATGTCGCTTGCAGTACCAGTATTCCACTTGTCCGATTTTTTGTAATTGTACTTTATTGCGTTCTTGTAACTTTTTCCTCGCTCTATCGTTCAATTATTCTGTCAGTTTATTTTATCGCGTTAATGCCAGGCTGAAAACGGGAAGAAGTCGCATACTGGAAATCGCGCGGTTTACGTGTGTTGATCTATAGACAACCATTAAGTCTCCGCCAGTTTTCAATATTTTCCCGACAGAATTATTCACCGCTTTACTGCGCTTAGTAAGTTGGTACGAAAGCGAATGGTTATTTAAGCACGATCACTCTGTATGAGTACAAACGCGTCAAGTGGACGTGGCTTGTTCCACGCATCGTTGCATTGACTAGTGTAAACATATGTGCGATCGGTGCCGAACCGGTTGATGGCCCAAAAAGGCCGTACCGTTGTTTAGCATTCCTCGTTTTACGATCGCCGATGCTCGATATTGGTCGGGCAGCCATCTGTGACGACCCAATGGCAACGCTACCCATGCGTCTACCTACCTATAGCCTATCTCTCTCTATCTATCACTTCAGTTGGTTGTCCAAAGACTACCGCCCTTACCTGTCTGCCGGGGCGTGAACGTCATCTATGCCAAAATGTATAGAGAATTGGAGCTGCGCAAAAAAACGGATTTTGTGATCCAGTAATCATCGATCTGTGCCTTACAAGTGTCTTTCGTTGTATCGCACCTTGTGTGGCCTCACAGGAGAGCCAATCATCTCGTGGCCCGGATTACCTGGCTGGCGATTGTCAGCTGGTTGCACTTTCCGGACGGAGACCCCTGCGGTCCGCGGAGCGACGCGTCTGCCATGTACCACGTCAGAACAGTACATTCGGTGACCGTTCCTTCGCTGCCGCCGTCCTGCGCACATGGAATGAGTCGCCGTTCAGCCTACGCGACACTGGACTATCACTGACTACTTTCAATGAACATCTGAAAACATACTTATTCTACGTCGCGTTTTGAGACCACGGCGCATTTGTGACATTTATGATTTATTTGCGCCGTTTATAAATGTACTTATTTACTTATACATACTTAGTGGATTAGTCCATGAAAGTCCACCCTTGTTTGTCTTAGTGTATCTAGTCTCCCGTTGAAGGCACTGACATCAGGTGGCAGGTGTTCTGGATCCAAAATTCCAAACTATTCCAGCGTCCTACCACCGTGTGTGAAAAGAACTTCCTATTGCCACTAATGCATCCCGGTTTCTTTGACATTGGTGTGTGACCCATAGTACCTTTAACACGTGAATCCTTTCTAAATAGTTCATGTACATCTTGGTCAATCTGCTGGTCAGTGTACACGTCTTTGACTGGTTGCTCGCAACTTGCTGCGAGTTTGCTGTCCTACAAAATCTTTATTTTTTATTGATTTTGTTTGCAGATCAGTTTATATTCACAATCCTGCGTACAGATCAGTAATGCTAATGAAAACTTGTATAACAGTTTGTCTGTGGTTAATGCTCTGTATTCTACAATTTTGTCACCGACGATACGGGTCTATTTTCATTTTTTGTTGTTGCCTCCCAGTTCTGCGAAATCACGCGAAATTCCGAGAAAACTCGGAGTTATAGCAGTTCAAGGTCATCCAAGGTCATCGGTCTTCGTGGCAATTGAAAGCGCATATGCAACTTCCTATTACTCATTAATAGTAACTATGGAGTATCTCTTACCGTTTTCAAGATATTGACGCATTTAGCTCGAAAATAGCTTGTTTTCTCCACCCTCCCTAGTTTTATGCCACGCTCAGAGGGAACCGGGTAGATATTTTTATACGAAACTTATTCCACAAAAACTATAGTGATGGGGCTACTATAGTGTATATATATACGGTGAAAATTTCATAATCCTAACTTCAACCATTTTGACTGATCCACTGCCACTCCTGTCAGTCGTGTGATGGACAGACAGACAGACTGACAGACGGACGGACGGACGGACGTGATATACTGTGATATCATACACGTAGCGCGCTAAGCATAATGCCGTGCACGAAAAAGCAAACAATGCAAAATGCAGCAAAACAAAACTCTGGTTCAGTGGCCTCTTATGACACTCAGCCAGGAAACGAAATGGGACAATACAACACCCCCGAGCCCATACGGGGCAAAAACTTTTAAAATGAACCGGAAGAAGATAATGTTATGCCAAAATCTTCTCTAGAAGAAACCGAAGAGTTTCTAGAAGAAATAGACGATAAAAACACAAGTGAAATTAATAAATAAAATGAAAGTAGAAAACGACCCAGCTCTATTGACGCACAAACGTGTGGAAGCCTTTCCATGGGCCTGAGCTCAAAATGTTTCACAAATTGAGTAGACATAGCGACTTTGTTCGTAAGAGTTGTTTTGTCTTCATATCGCTTGCACAAAAAACACGCGTCACAACGGTCAAACAGCCATCGGTATGGCGGCATATCACATTTTCAACGTTCGGGAATTTCTTCATTTCGCCCATCTCCTGCGGCTGTGTAGAAGATTTTCAACGCGGGCGAGCGCGCACTCGCAGCAAATAGTCGTCAATCGCTGCTGCCTATAAGTCGGCGTCACATAGCTATTGTCAGCTAAACTCGACGATAACAGTTTGTCACGCTAGATACAATACAATACGGCTATCAAGAGCAACACAAGCAAACATATGCCATTTCCTATTGCTGATCCTTTGGAACCAAGCGTCTACTCTAACGGTTTCCGAGATATTCAACGTCAATTGTAACGCAATGATTGACGTGACCTTGATATGACCTCTAAACAATGGTCAAGGTCATTCATTTTGGTACCAATCGATTTCTCACATACGACTTCCTATAGGCTGTCAATAGTAACTTTTGCTCTAGGACGCACCGTTTAGCCACAATAAATAAGCTAACGTCACAGACGACAGACAGATGACAGACGGACGCAAGCCTGTCGCATTAGCGCGGTCGCGCTAAAAATGCAGTAATGTCTACATACCAACATGAATGAATGAATTACTTACTTGTATTATACGTAAATTAGTGTAGAATTTCGCTGAAAGCAGTTCAAAATTAGCCTATACGTGTTTGGCTAAAGTTTTGGCCGCTGGTTTCGTTACGCAGTGATCGGTTTTTGTTCTCAGTCTGTCGTCTGTAACGGAAATAAAATATTCATTCCAGAATCCAGATCTGCAGTCGATCGTTCGCTGTTGCCAACACGTCGATATTGTGTCCATCGACGACGTATCAAGTTCCCCAATCCCCCCGACTAAAATACTGTAGGCCTACTACTCTCTCACTCGTATACAAGAAAGCCTATGACGCAACGACCGCTGTGCTTCGCCCATCGCGAAGAAATTTACAGCAGATCAACAACATGATTACATGAATGAAGAATAGTAAACAATTTTAGCGGACCGTACTAACGGTCGAGCTTATAGCCTACATAGTGTTGTGTACGTCGTCTGTCTATTCTATATACGTTATGTATTGTGGCTAAACGGTATGCGTCCTATAGCAAAAGTTATACGCCTATAATATTGACATTGTATAGGAAATCGAATATGAGAAATCGATTGGTACCGAAATGAATAACCTTGGACTTTGTTCAGAGGTCGTTTAAGGTCACGTGAACCACTGCGTTGCATTCGTCATTAGTCTGTTGTGAGGCAGTACAGTCGGCTATCCTAGTGAGAGCTTGGCTTCTTGTTCGTCATCTACCCACAAAACAAATGATTATTTTGGTGATAATGATGATGATGATGATCCTTTGCGGAGGTTTGCAGTCTCTGAGTGCTTCCAGTTCAATAAATTTACTGGAACTGGAACTGGTTTAGGTAGCGGCCGGACTATTGGACCGCCGGATTATCGAACGCTCGGAGCATTGAACAATACAAGCCTACTCTTGTTTGCCAGAGGGCGCTACAAGGATGAGTTGTTTCTCTGCTTCATAGCAGTTTTGCTCTTTATTCTTAATTTTTTTTACATTAAAACAACGTACTAGTTATTAGAATTTTATGCTAGGCTATACAAAATGCGTCTGGTTTTGCTATTTGGTAGCATTTATCAGCATTTTCTTTTTTGGAAACGGCTACCTGTTTTACCTGTTTTTCTTTGTTACAAATAACGCTGTTCAATGCCGTTCAAATGTAAAGTGGCGTCGTTTAAATGTGCCACTCTCGTGGCTGAAGTTGTTTGCCGTTGTCATCTAAATGTATTTTCTGAAGAAATTTTATAAGTAATATGAAATCTGACATGATGTATACACTACACATAGTGTATAGGCATGTGTAGTGTATAGGCCTACAGTATGCAATACATTGCCAGAACTTAGCTTTATTATAAAACATGCTTAGACATTGTTATGCCGTATTTTGACTGTAGTTATATATATGACAAGAAAGCTGTGCTATAGCAAAGATGACCGCGCGATGCGCGCTATATAAGTAGATCGTGAGCTGTTGTGAGATATGGCCATTCGAAATTATCCAAGAT
>Ga0056114_1001916_pt1 | contig 10069 bp, 7 predicted proteins | sample WorMetHERISLAND1_FD_77005 | JGI IMG/M metagenome (GOLD analysis project Ga0056114, IMG submission 77005) | Marine gutless worms symbiont microbial communities from Max Planck institute for Marine Microbiology, Germany - Olavius loisae HERON... ... | reverse complement strand
TCTGGCCACGTGTGCTAGATAAAGCTGAATACTCAACTTTCGAGTCCACGTTAAACTCTCCTATCGTATCGTATTCAATGGCTCACACACGTCATATACTGTAGTTGAAAATTGAAGACTTTGTCTATTAAATCTTACATAGGATAAACATACCACAATGTGTATACCTCTGTTACCTGTAGAGCATATTCTGATCAGTTGTATCAACTTTGATATCATTCGCCTTTCTATTCAGCTTCTAATCTCAAAGATCTCTTCCATAACATTCATCCTAAATGCATAATCTCTTTTGTACACGCCATTGGCCTTACTAATAAACTTTAAACTTCCTCAGGCATGATATAGCCGCTACCTGCGTGCTTAAAATGTCGTTAGACCCTAACCATCCATCCATTCTTGCACATTGTTTTCTAGAATTAATCACAGTTTTACCCATCACTCGGTGCGATTTTGTCAGGTCTTCACTGGTCCTGTATTTTATGTTACTTGATATTTTCCCCATGCAACAAACACAATACAGGTTAAGTGTGGCGTCAATGGCAGGTTCGCGGTCACAATGTTGCCGATCTAGATCCACTCGGCATCTTTGCCGCTGATCTGGATACGTCTGAGGTGCCAGAGCTGCTGCCTCATACCTATGCACTCGGTAAGGCTCGGCCAAGGCCCGGTGACCCGCGCTCCTGCATGCTTTGCACTGATTTGAACGCCTTGGCTTTCTGTTAACTTGTGGAATGACTACATGTGTGCCAATTGACAGAGCAAAGCACTACTGGGAGTGGGATTGTCACGATTGCAGAAATAACCCTTTGATGCCCATAATTGCCATATGGGTACAGCTATAAAGCATCCTGTGCCAGACCGGGTTAAGCCGTCATTTGTAATTTTTGACATCCAGGCACTCTGACGCTGAGTCCTGAGTGTGACGGTGCCCTGATGTCAAAATTACAAATGACGGCTTAACCCAGTCTTGCACAGGATGCTTTATAGCTGTACCCATATGCAACAGTGGGCATCAAAGGGTTAACAGTGAAATGGTGGACGTTTTTGGACGTGTTTATTTGCAGTAAACATATGAAGTCATTCCACGTATTTCATTCATTGATTGCACGATTGTTGTTAACAGCAGATAGTGGAATTCTAGCTTGCGGCTAATAATTCCTGTCGCTGTTTCGATGTCTAACTGCGATGGCATGTGATTAGAGCAGGGTACTGTAGTTAATTTGCAGTGATGGGCAAATGACATATTACATTTCGGATCACAGATCTCGAATTGTACTCGGCTGATGTTAAATCGTGTAAGAATTATTGTAATAAAATCAAATCTGAATTCGTGACTCTGAGTTTTGAAGTTTTCAATTTACTAAAACGTGCTGTTGTTAATTCTGGATTTATTTGCCAATTCAAAGTATCGGTAAAGTGTTCTGCTTCTAAGTAACATTTAACGTCGTTATTACTAGAAAGGTATCAAAATATGTCACCTTTCATAAATCAACGTCATGTATTAGATGTTTAGATCAGGCAGATTCTTAACCGAATCGCCAGTAATATGTAAGTTTGTTAAAGTGTTTTTATTATTTCTGGGGTGTTTATATACCTTATCATTCCCTCATCTCAGAAAATTGTCATCAACAGACAATCGTTATTAAGTTCTCATTGATGAGAATCTCTGGCCATGACTCATTACCATTAATATCTAGGAGTCTAGTAGGTTGCTTATTTGAATTGTAAATAAATGTAAACTAAGCGACACATTTATGAGATCATCACCCCATACAGCTGCTGTAATCAACCAGCAGTTTGACATTGCTTGTACACTGTATTTCTTTTTTATGCCTTTCGCACAAGTTGCAGAGACATTATATTTAACAGCTTGCCGTGTAGTATCAATAGCCAAAGTGAATCTTTTTCTCTGGCAAGTGATGTTCCAAAGTGCAATTTGAACTGAATTGCAGTTTGTTGCCCATCACTGTTAACTAGTCTACGATTTTCTGGTGTTGCTTCAAAACATCTTCAATTCAGTGTTATGCTTCAATCGTTTTTAGCCCTAACTGTTTGCAGAAATTACAAAGTTGATTGATATCCTTGAAAAATACGACCATAATTTAGTTGATGTTGACAATTATATACAAAATCAGCCATAGAAATTGATTATGTGGAGATACTTCTACATTGAAAAACCATGTGACAAATGCATTTCTGAGCTTTCCTCGACGCTTGTAACTTGGCTGCTGTTGCCGTTGTTTTTTTTCTCTTTTAAGATAACGATTTTCAGCTTTTTTCTGCCATGAAATTCTAGCTTGTTATGTACTACTGGTACGTGATTTATCAAGAGCACGTCCGCTGTGCGTCCTGGATATGGTTTAAGTTTCTTGCCGATGTAGCGTGGTCGGCACACGCGTATGATTCTGTTTGGTGTTTGGTGTTGTCTCCCGCAGATCAGGGGTCACTGTGTGGCCGATCTTGATCCATTGGGCATAACTCAAGCAAGACATGCGGAAACGGAGGAGGAGGCGCGTAACAAATTGCTCACAACCTATCGTTACCACACCCTCTATAACATCGGTAAGGTGGCTCAACAGAAACGGTTCACGGCCGCAGATCTATGGTGCCTAGTGAGCGCCATGTCTGTCGGCGTGGAATAATATCAGCCACTCAACCCATATGTATTGCATGCACTTCCAGTGAAATCCTCGTTGGTGGTCCTTCGTGAAAGTGCTAATCATCACACCTGTCAATCACCTGTCAATCAATTCCACTAGCTGTTGTCCACGTATTGTAGTTTACGTTTTCTGCAAATGTTATTTTGATTTCTAGTACTATTTGCACAGATATATGTAACTGGTGAACGTCATTTTGTTTATTCTAATCTTTATTTTTTTGCTGTACTGATCGTACATGTCTGATTTTTTATCTTGCAGAATTTTCAACAATCAGTATGCCTACTTTTATATTCACACTTTTCGGAGTTAATCTCTGTGCAAGAGGCCACTTGTGGTCGTACAGGGGTTGTTAATGAAACAGACGTTGAAGCTTCCAGTGTTGAGAAATTTTTCTTTTTGATTCTGCTTTTCAGGCAAATTTTACAAAAATGTTGATGGCTTTGCCACCGTGGCATATGTTACAGTTTTTCTAAATGGCATTTCCGTTTTTTGTCTCAGTTTTATCTGAAAAACTTTGAACATGGGGAACTGTTCTGAGCTTTTTCAGCAATTTTTTAAAGTCGTGGGAGAATTTTTTTTAGCATTGCACTGCATTTGGTGGCTGATGGCCAAATGAGCCGCACTGGATAATGGCTGCTTAGTTTCAGCCTAACCAGCACTGTGAATCACCTGTTGTCATTCACGCTCCTGTGTTGTTACCTGTATGACATCTCGTTTCATGGCACTAACGATTTAACCACATGATCTGAGCCTGCAATCTGCCTGTCACTATTGGTCAATGTTTACATGTGGTTGTGTTTGAGTTAATTATTGTTGTTTCGGTGTCCCGTCACCAATCTTCAGTTTGTGTCTGTAGTTTGAAATGTAATAACAAGATTCTGTTAATGGTGGCTAAACTAAGCTGAGTATTTGTAATGTAGTTCCATGGCTTAATCTCTGATTGCAGTTGATCTGAAGTAAAACGGTCACGTCCCAAAGTCGCTGCAGACAAGATTGCCGTCATTTTCCGAGCAGGGACGTTAAACCCTGCTCAACCTGACCCTTTGAAGGCATCGCACCACTCGGCAATTTCATCTAGTTACTCTGTATTTGCAGTGGAACAACTATTGAACCTGGTTTCATTTATAAACCGTGCACGGTATCGATACATGCATGTGATTGGCTAGTGAAGATTGCTGCATGCTAGTTGATGCAAGGCTCTCAGTGTGTTTAGTTCAGCTCTGCATAGCTGTGTTCATTTCTCTTAGGCCCATGGCACATGATCCAAGTTCTCCATCCAAGTTACTGGTACCTGAAATCTCATAGTAACTTTGCACGTCTGACATGCTTTCTGGTACCAGATTTGTCTGGTACCAGAAACTTGGACAAAATAGAACATGCTCTGTTGTTGCTTCCAAGTTTCTGGTGCGAAATTCTGGTACCAGTAACTTGGACGGAGAACTGGGATCGTGTGCCATGGGCTTAACAGTTACAAGTCGAGAATAGTTTTCAGTTGTACTTAGTGTGTATGCCGATATTTGATCACTGATAATTTAGGATATGTGACAAGATGGGCATATCCAGCCCTTCGTAAACCTCTTCTAAAAGTGCCATAGGTTTGTTCAGACCTGTAAAAACTCGGCCGTATAACCTATATTGTGTTGGTGCAGACGTTAAACCATGCTCCATCAATCAATCCATAAATCAATCCGGCCTAAAGTGGACTAACTCTACTGTTAGATGATAACAGGATGTAAACTCAGTCCCGTCTTCATCCGTCTTTAATACGATAGAACGTGGTGACAGTCTCCACTTTGTCAAATCTTTCTTAGCAATCTTATCTGCGTTTAACACGGTAGTGCATTGACGTGAATTAGGTGAGGTGGAAAATGAGTGCACCTCATATAATTTTAGACTGTTTGCCATCTTTGTGCCAAAAATTGTCAGATTTGGTGGCAGTTTGGTGTAGTTGTTTTTTTTTGAGACACTGTGTACAGTAAGGCTGCTGGCGCAAGCCTGATCCTGTTTGATCTATTAATGTGTATGTGTGTTTGTGTGTGACATAAGAACAACCTGATATGGACAGAGTATTCCAGTTGCCACCGACGACGTACATTGGTGGTCCAGAAAGATCTCTGCCACTTCGAGAGATTATCGAGAGACTTGAGGTTCGTACTGTTTGTTCTACTTTTATACCAAACAAGAAAGCCCAGCTGTCGCTGACAAATTCGCGCGACGTGAAAGCATGCCAAAAATTGATCCAATTTGACGTGCTTACAACGTTGTCGCTGACAGTACTGGTTGGTCTATCTTCATTCGTTTAGCTGTTGTTGCGTCCGAAATCCTGCGAAATTCTGTGAAAATTCAAACTTATACTGTTGAGTCCAAGATCATCGATCTTGGTGCCAATCAGAAGCGCATATGTACTTTCCTATTAGCCACAAATATTAACTTTGGACGTATCTCTTACCGTTTCGAGATATTTATGCATTTAGCTCGAAAATAGCTTGTTTTTCCCACCACTCCCTTGTTTGACGCACCCTAGCGGCGGAACGTTATGAGATATCGACGTAATCTATACACCGCTGAAAAGTGCGTTTAATGGGCTACAATTCCGTTGCTGACATTTTAGGTCTGTCTTCATTCATTTAGCCGTTGTTGCCTCCCAAAATCGCAAAATCGGGCCAAATTCCGACAAAATTTGACCTTACAGCAGTTCAAGGTCATCAAAGGTCATCAATCTTGGTGTCAATCGAAAGCTCACATGCAACTTTCTATTAGTCACTAATAGTAACTTTGGCCCTATCTGCTACCGTTTTTGAGAAATTGACACGTAAAGCTAGAAAATCGCTGAATTTTCCGGGAAGATTGTCTCCGATATGTATCGAGTGGGATGTTCAACCCTTGTCAACTCAACTCACAGTGGATCCTTGTATGAAGAACTTCTCAGGGTTAAGAGGTTGATCTCTGATCTCAAGTGTGACAACTGACAATGCTAACCATTGTACCATTGTCATCGGCGTAGATCCATGGGTGGACAAAGGGACATGCCCCTTGCTCCTTAAAGTGGAGGGGACTTCTTGTGTGTCTTCCCCCTACTTTTATGGGGTAGACATTTTAATACAATGATATGTCATTGGTTAGAAAAAATGTCGATTGGTCTTGATTAGTCTTAAATGACTAGTCTTTGTCTTTGTGAGGACTGTGTTCTTTGAAGATCTCATCATTTTAACAGTAACAGGATTTAGCGACTTGCACAATGCATTGAGACAATCAACGCATGCAATAATTAGAGTTACCTCCTACCTGGTGGAGATGGGGGGCTTGCTACTCCCTCCCTCCCCAAGATCCCCATCTCCATTCTTGGCCCTTTGGGGATTGATCCAGTCTCCGCCTACTTTTTATGTGGATCCATGCCCATGACCATCACGTCAGACGAGTAGTTGTGTACCAGTGCGTTTGTCCGTGTCGTGTTGTGTAGAATATTTATTGTCGACACGTCGGCGTGGAGTTCATGTTCATCAACAACCTCGAGCAATGTGATTGGCTGAAGAAACGGTTTGAGATGCCGCATGTCATGGAGATGACGCGCGATGAAAAGCGGACGCTGATGAAGCGTCTGATTCGCTCGACTAACTTTGAACAGTACCTGGCAAAGAAATGGTCGTCGGAGAAACGCTTTGGCCTAGAAGGTTGTGAGGTTCTGATACCAGCGATGAAACAAGTTATTGACTCTGTGAGTGCCGCCGGTGTGGACAGTATTGTCATCGGAATGCCACACAGGTAACTAGTGCTGTGCAAATATTCGAAATTTTGGATCTAACCGTTTAATTACTTACTGTTCGATTCAATCCGAAACCAGTCCAACTATGCAAAATTTTTGAAAACTTACAATCACCAGTTTGCTTATTTACTCTGGCCCACAAAGTACTGGAAGAACAAAACAGCTTGACTACGGCACAAACCCATGACATATGGCACAAACAGGGTGCCACAAAACTGCTGAAACTACTTTTTAATGGTGAGTTTTAAGTACGGCGAAAACTATTTGATTTGATTCGAAATTTCAAATAATGACCATCTATTATGTACAGTTCAATTTGAAATGAAAAAAAATATTCATACAGCACTATAGATAACTGTTTCTTTTTTGAAGTACCGGTAAAGTGCTCTCACAGTGTTACATGCCACTCGACACAGGCGAACGTGCCCCCGCATAACTCACAGAAAGCCTGGTACTCTATTTACCTACACAGAGGGATGGAAGGCATTAGCATTGGACACAGCTAGTTTTTCACACTTTACAGTGTCGTAGATTCTGTAGTGCATTGTTTCTACTATTAGGCTTCAGAGGCACTGAAATATGCTTAGAATGCATTGGCGACCGGGGCTCCCCTACGACCCACCCCTAGTCAGCTTGGGAGGGGACACCCCCTCCCCAAGAAGCCCACTCTGCTCGTCGCCTCGATCCTCGTGCCTTTGTTGTACATTGCTCGGTGCTTTTTCTAGTGTATACCCACCTCTATTTTTAGGAATACTCCACTGGTTGTGAGATGTGCGCTGTCTTGTGGCAGAGGTCGTCTGAACGTCCTCGCTAACGTCTGTCGTAAGCCGCTGGAGCACATTTTCTGCCAGTTTGACTCCAAGCTGGAAGCCGCGGATGAAGGCAGCGGTGACGTCAAGTACCATCTCGGCATGTCACACGAGCGTATCAACCGTGCCACCAACAAGCCAATGAGGATGTCAGTCGTTGCTAACCCTTCTCACCTCGAGGCCGTTGACCCAGTGGTGCAGGGTAAAGTGAAGGCAGAGCAGTACTATCGTGGGGACACTGATGGCAAAAAGGTACGTTGTTGTCTAGAGAGCTGCTGGAATTGATGTTTTGTTGACGTTTATGCCATATTTCTGCCGTAATTTTTACTCCTTGTGATTTGTGAAACAAATTTATAGACTGTGTGAATATGACGTCGGTTTGTGGTGTATTACGACACGCAGGTGATGAGCATCATGTTGCATGGAGACGCGGCGTTCTCTGGACAAGGCATCGTCTATGAGACATTCACGCTGAGTGATCTTCCTGCGTATGAGACCCACGGCACTATACACATGGTCGTTAACAATCAGGTCAGCTGATCTCCGTGTCAGGAATATGATGTAGTTAGCACTGCTGGTACATTGAGTTTAACACTACAGTCCACGCCCACTGTTGCCATATGTGTACCATTACAGCTATAAAGCATCCTGTGCCAGATCGGGTTAAGCAGTCATTTGTAATTTTTGACATCTGGGCACTCTGGTACTCCACCCATCACAAATGTTCGCGAACACAAGTCATTTAACGTACCGAAATCACGCCTTTAGTAGTTTTTAACACCAAACTCATTAAATAAGTGGTGCACCTAAAGTCTGCGTGCATTTCTGGCAGCTTTCAGTAATGCCGTAACATGATGTTTTTACTGGTTTTTACTGCTGGTTGTACTTTGTCAAACTCATACAGCAGCATCTGCATTAAAACATGTCTTTCAACTAACGTATATTTGAGTTAAAACTTTAATAACTGTATAATCACTGCTAAAAATGAGCTTAAAACCTGAAGCTTTTGGCATCAGAGTTACGGGTAATGTGAAGATGCCGTTGTATAAGAAGCAAAAGGAACGGTTTACGTAAGGCTGTGAAATTGAGTGAGTAGCGGCACGTTGGCTATATCATCCTTAACACCATAGTTACTCTGGTTCCATCTGGACTGCCTTCTCGGATTTTAATCCCGTAGCAAACTAAATGGGCACTGGCGTCTGTTTGTTTTAATTTCTTTTTTTATATACTATTTTTGTTTCTGGCTATTTGTGCTAGATTAAGCTGACCACAATCAGCTTTTGAGTTTACGTTAAACTCTTCAGTCTTATCATATTGTATCGTACAAATGAGCCATTTCAGACTGAAGTTGGACAACATACACGTGTGTCCAGAGGCTGCCAGCAAGTTACTAGCTTCAGTTGCGAGTTTTAACTGGAGTCATGTGTGTCAGTCAATCAGGTGGCCTAAATAGCGGAACTACTGCTAGGTCCACCGGAGACAGTCAGTTGATGTCCAGCAAGTAGTCAGGAAAAGACTTCCTGAACAGTTGTGTCTTGAGGAGGCGACGGACAAAATGTGGTCAATGATTCTGCTGATGTCACGTCTTCTGGGAGGTCATTCCAAGTCTGCGGGCCGGCGACCGGAAAAGATTTGAGTGTGTGTGTCATGATGGTAGTTTAAATGACGAATGTATTTTGTTGGCAGATTGGATTCACCACTGATCCGCGCTCGTCGCGGTCCTCGCCATATTGTACAGACGTTGCGAGGGTCGTTAACGCGCCGATCTTCCACGTCAACGCCGACAATCCGGAGGCTGTGATGCATGTGTGTAAAGTGGCGGCCGAGTGGCGCTCGGAGTGGGGCAAGGACGTCGTCATTGACTTGGTATGAGCTGACCTCCATCATTGAAACACAACCCTACCACTGGCTGGCCTTGTATGCGTGATAGGGACATTTTCAAGGTTGCTCACCTATTGACGTAATTGATGCCATTTTGAAACTTGACTTTTGGAAATTGCTGAACCCTTTGACGCCTACTGTTGCCATATGGGTACAGCCACAGGGTTAGCACTAGCCGCCACAAGTAATATCCACTGGAAGGTGCCAACGAATATGGCCGGCATATGGCCGGATTGGCTCACTGCCCTGCTGCTTTGTTGTGATTGGTTTAAGTACAAGACAATCCCACAGTACTTTGCTACAGCTAAAATAGATCCAGTTGCCTGGTCCACCATCTTTGTTGGCACCTAGCATAAGGCAGAGAATATTTATCAACATCCGTGGCCAGTACGGTATCCAGAAGAATATTTATATACATCCGTGGGTACAGCTATGCATCTTGTGCCAGACTGGGTTAAGTTGGCGTTTGTAATTTTTGACATCCGGGCACTCTGACGCTCACCCGGAGCGTTATAGTGCCAGGATGTCAAAAATTACAAATGACGGTTTAACCCGGTCTGGCACAGGATGCTTTATTGCTGTACCCATTTGGTAATCAAGGGGTTAAAACAGTGATTTTTTAGCCGACTGTACTAACGGTCGCGCTTATGCTACAGTGTTGCATCTGTCTGTCGTCTGTCTGTCTGAGACGTCATCTATTGTGGCTAAACGGTGCATCCTGGAGCAAAAGTTACTATTGAGAGCCTATAGGAAGTCATACATGAGAAATTGATTGGTACCAAAATGAATGACCTCGACCTTTGTTTAGAGGTCGTATCAAGTTCACGTCAACCATTGCGTTACATTTGACGTTGAATATCCCGGAAACCGTTAGAGATAGAGGTTTGGTTCCAAAGGACTACCAATAGGAAATGGCATATGGGCTATCGAATGGTCACGTGACCGGTGACCTCACG
>Ga0056114_1001915_pt1 | contig 10071 bp, 8 predicted proteins | sample WorMetHERISLAND1_FD_77005 | JGI IMG/M metagenome (GOLD analysis project Ga0056114, IMG submission 77005) | Marine gutless worms symbiont microbial communities from Max Planck institute for Marine Microbiology, Germany - Olavius loisae HERON... ... | reverse complement strand
CAATCAACGACGTGATTAGGCGAATGCATCCTGGGAAGAAGCGACCAGAAATAAACCCTATGGTTAATAAAATGTAAACATAAACATAAATACCGTTTAAGTTGGGTGGGACGAGTTTACGTCATAGTTATAGAAAAGAAAAGTGTATTTCTTGAAATTCAGAGGTTTTGTTTTTTCTTTAATAGTTTTGGGACAGCGATATCTAGTTCATGATTAAATAGTTTGCATGGTTGGTATTGCCTGCCTGGCAGTTGCATTTTGGTTTCGATTTTGGCTAATTGTGATTTGGGAAAAATGACAAGTCGCTATTTTCCATCTGTCTCACACTGAATTGTACCCACACCATTGACCGCGGAAGGTATTGGAAAATGGGGGTTCCCTCCCCTTTCCTGCCTTCTCGTCTTAGAAGTAGGCCCCTTAAATCCAGATACGGGGTCGTGGGGAGCTGTAAGTTAGGTCCCCTAGCGGGGTTTGGGGTAGAGCCCCAAGGGTTTGGGGCAGAGCCCCAACCGAAATTGAAGATAATAAAAGATACAGGCTACGGCCACCGGGAATTCCCGTTCTGAAACTGGAAAATCCCGCCACCAACCAAAAAATTCCCGAAAATTCCCGTTACTGAAAATGAATACTTTTCCCCTAGAATACATGTAAATGTTATTAGTTTATCAGTGATTATGGTCTGTGAGACTGTGACTAAACATATGCCGACACTGTAGAATGTTATACCGCAGTGCTATACGGCATTCACAGATCGATATACTGCAAAAAACGAACCGATATCCGATATTTAGCAACCAATACCGATACTGAGGTTTTGACGTCGGTATTCCGTTTCCTGAAAAATACCGAATACTGACATTATTATTGAATACTGCAAATTCAGTTTGTTTAGCGTCTGCACCTCCGTGAACTAATGCAATCTTTATTCTATATTTTAAATTCGAAAAATGAGGGAAAATGAGTTTTCATGAAAGTGACCTTTCACAAATCAATTAAATAAAATTGAATTTTCGAAATTCCCGGGAATTCTCGAACGGGAATTCCTGGTGGCCTTGATACAGGCTTCTAGTCTATCAGAAGTAGGCCCTGTTATATCCATCTATGTGGTCCCAGGAAACGCTATGAGCACAGTCATCTTTCGGCACTCCTCCGAATACCGGTCCCAAATTACAATTCAAGTAGCTATGGCTACAGTAGCTAATCGTAACCCTAACCTTAAGTATTGCTTCAGATATGATTTTATGATTTTCAAATTTATAACAGTAACATTGTAATTTGGGACCGGTATTCGGAGGAATGCCCATTTTTCTAAGTATGTTTTAGAATTAGAAATTCTGCTGATTTTTTGGAAGATACTCTGAAGAAATTCATATTTGTATGTCTGACATGCTTAGGAATTTTTGAGAACTGAACCCAGGATCTTTTAGAAATGCAAATTGACTGATATTCTGGTTGCATAACATTCCAAGCGTTGTCTGCTTCAGTAGAAATCCACCCATTCTCAGTTAAAGTTGCATTTCAAGGTACCTGTTTATGCTTTACCAAAAAACTAAATATTTTTAATGTATCCTTAGTTTTTAAAGATTATTTCTGACACCTTTTAGTCATTGTGTTGTTTCTTTATTTGTAGCTGATGTGATTATATTGTCAAAACAAATGTCGGAGGACGGTCTTTGGTATACGTGTGAAATATGCGGAGAAGGGCGGATGAACGAGACTGCTATGCAATCTCACATGTACATAGCACATATTTGCCAGGAAGTCGCTTGCATGTTCTGTGATCTACGAGGTGTAACAGCAGAAGAGATGACGCTTCACATAAACAGTGTACACTGCTTTGACAACGACTCTGATGTCTCCAGTCAGAATTCCTCACAGCAGCTGTTTACCAGTGCACATCATGACACCAAAGTGCAGAATACAAATCATGTCGTATCTGACAAAATGTCAGTGAATTGTGATAACACAGCACACGGCAATAACAGTGAAAACGAACGAACAAGACTACCACATTCCAACAGTTTGTCTTTTAGTTCAGACTCTAATTCAGCCTCAGATGGTCATCCTATGTCAAGTCATCAGTCTCCGGGAAGTATGTCGAAAATTAACAGAGATAAACAGCAAAAGCACAAGCTCACAGGTTCCTTGAATGCTTGCAGCAGCTGTCAGGAACAAGAAAACCGCAACGGGTCTGCAGCTTGTTCATACAGGGATACTGAAACAACTAGAAACTGTCTGACTTCACTGTCACAGTGTTCAGCACGCATCAATGCTCAGCATTCACCATCCTCATCTCAGAGTTTGCCGAAAGCTAATCACATGAACCAAGCACCTCAAGGCAGCAGGTTTGTAGCATGAAATTGCTAATAATTCTTGTGATATGGAATAACATGTTTGTAAAATTTAAATATCTGTATGATGCTTAGCAGATTGGCAGTGCTACTAACTCACTCATCGTGCTGTTTCAGAGCTAATGTAAAATATTGCTTAAACTCAGGGTTTGGAATTGTTGGGGGGGGGGGGGTTGAACCCCCTAGTTCATGTCTACAAACGCTCATTTTTGAGTGAAAATCGGCCCGAAACTTCAATCCCTGGGCAAAATTTCAAACATTTCAGCAGCTGACCCCCAGTTCTTTTAGGTCAATTCCAACACTGCTTAAACTGTACACAATTTCGACCCAAAACTCTGCCATCGGCCTTAGAAAGGGGTGTGCATTGTCTGCTTATAAATCATCTTCTTCGTCAGCACCATTCAGGCATGATATAACCGTCAAATGCTGTTAAATTTTAACAAAACATCCAGTCACTATGGTGAGGTGGACAAGACGGGCAAGATGGTTAGTGCAGGACAGTGAGATATGATACGGTTTAACGTATGCTTGACAGCTGACAGGCAACCCTGTGTATGCCAAAATAAAATGAATAAAAAAATAAAAATTGGAGAAGACAGGAAGGTTGATTCACTCACGTGGCAATACAGTTACTGATTCATCGAAAACAGTTAACAGCCTGTTTGCTACTAGATTTGCAAGAGCCATGTGTGCTGATGAGACAATACTGCATCACAGTGCAGCCTGTTGTTACGACGTCAATTATGTTTCTTGTCTCCCAGCACTCAGCTGTGGCAGACAGTATTCAACTCTGAACTGCCACCATCTCAGCTGCTGGCCTGCAGATGGCTAGTGCAGCAGTGACAGTTGATGTGTCTACTGTTGCATTATCCATGCCGTGATGGGTAGAGGATGGTTGGTTAGGGTCACGATGGGTGGTGAGAGGCAGCAGCAGCAGTGGGTGGGTGGTAGTGGTAATCATCTACCAAGCTGTGTGTTTATGCTGTATCATATTGGAATTTTAAAAGCGCTAAAAAGTGCGAACAGCTTGGTCTGCTAAATGTAACTGTAAATAAGCATTTACGTGAAAATTTGTAAAACTGGGTTACCAAGCTAAACAGTAGACACCTTTTGCCAGTATCTGTGATGATGCTGCCTTGTCCTCTAAGTTAACTTTTTTCCTTGCGTGGTCCTTGTGGTAGCTGTTTGTTATTTAGGCCACCCTAAAAATTGATTGATTGATTGATTGATTAATCAATTCGCTTGAATTACCTGCAACAGTCAACATCTTCTGTATCCGCTCCTCCCCCTGAATACGAGCACCAGTACACTACACTCAGTCTCTTTGTGAGCACAGCACAACTTTCAACTTCTGATCGCACATCCGTTCTTAAAGTGTGACAAAAACTTTATTATGAGAATGTTGTATTGTGATTGATAATTCTACTTTAACTTTTGGTATTCCTTGTGTAATAGTGTTTTGTTTGTTTTAAGATTTATATGAAATGAAATGAATGGAGATTAGAAGTAAAAGAAAATTTAAAATAAAACCGTTGACCAGTGGATTAGGGATGTCAGTTGTTGCCAGAAGAGAGTAGCATCGCTGTCATCTGACAAGCAGTTTGCCAGTGATAACGGAGCTTCTTATAGCCCCGACTAGCAGTCAAAAGTAGCTAGAGCTGCGTATTATAAGTGTGTGCATTTTGCGAGATTCATAGTAATGTGATCCCAACAATATTAATCAGTCAGGTGATTCACATTTTCAGTGTTAACCATCTGTATCTTTATGCTTGCAGAAGATTCATGTTGAGACAACTTCTCAGATTTTGCAGAGTGTCAGATTTGCAAAATGCCATTGTTGTTTTTTTTCATTAGAGTACAGCTGTCCAGTCGTAACAACACCTACTTCAGTTAAGGTTTTTGCTTCTAAAGATTTGCAGTTTGTAGTGTGTTTGCACGTCTGTGGAAACAGCTTTGCTTCTGCTCCAGACAACGAGGACTTTCATGTCTGTCCAGTGTGTGATGTACAATTTCAAAACACAGACGATCTCCAGCTACACGTAAATACACATTTCAATGATGAACAAGTAGCCAATAGCAGTGAGTATTTTTGTTTGTTTGATTTTGTCTTGTTTTTGAGCAGTTTTATAATGTTTTGAACATATTTGCAGAAATAAAAAATAAGGTAATTCCTCGTGATTTAACAAACATTGATATTTATTTTTCGATTGCCGGTATGTTGGCCAGTAATGTAGAATATAATAGTAATAATAGAAAAATAGTGATGAACTGACAAAAACATGGTTTATTGTGGTCTGCATACTGCATTTTTGGATTGTTTGGTTGTCTCAAACAAGCGGCTCACCTGTTGCCAAGTGTCATGGACTGAAATACCTTCTTCTTCTTGTGTGGCAATCACCACTAGGGGTACGTAGCACCAAACGCAGACATTGTCTCCAGAGTGGACGATACTGAGCCACAGTTATCGCCTCATCCAGGGAGAGATTGTTTGATCTCAGGTCTTGCTGGATAGTCTTCATCCACGTAGTTCGAGGACGTCCTGGTGGTTTCCTGCAGTTCTCCAAAGGGGAAGCAGTTATGATACTCCTGGCATCTGCCTCGTCTGGCATTCTTGCAATATGGCCGAACAGGGAAAGACGCTGTGCTTGGACTAGCTGACAGGCGTGGTTGCCCGGTTGTCCGTCTCACCTCGTCATTCTGAACGGGATGGTACCATTTGATTCCTAACAACTTTCACAGACACCATTGGTCGAGGGCGTTGATCTTGAGTACATCTCTCTTGGTGACTGCCCAGCACTCTGAAATACGGGAGGAACAAACGTTGCGATTATGTTACGGTTGCCGGTAGTTGGTAGTTAGGCGGAACAGTTTGGAGAGATTGGGTATGATTGAGTTTGATCCTTGAACATTGGGGTAATTTTGTGTTTGTTTCAATTAAAATGTTATTAAAAAAACCATGCAAACATTGTCTAGTGTCAGTTTACCGTGACACCAAGGACCACACATTAGCGGTACGTTACTCTTGAGGTTAAGTAAATGAGTGAGTTGTCTGCAGTTGGACAAATGCACCGTTTTGAAATATTCGTCTTTACAAAGTATCATAACCTGGGTTGGTTGACCTTGAAAACTTGAAACCTGGGTTAGGGGTCATTCAAGGTCATTGGAAATAACAACATTAATGTTCAATAGTAACTATGGCTATATCTTGCACCATTTCTGATATATAGCACGATATAGCTGCAAATTCGCAATTACAATTCTGTGAAACGCTTGCAGAAGCATCGCACGGTTTATCCGAGAACTGTGAGTCTGTAATGTAATTTGTATATGGCTTAGTAGCACACGTTAGATGGGCTTGGAATTGGACATGGACTTGCAGAAATTTCCATGTGAAAATTTGGTCTCTTTTTGAGCCAGTTTGGCCTTTAACCACTAAATCTATTTGGTAACCGTGCAATATTCAGTGACTGCCAGCAAAGCTAATAATAGCTTTGGTTGCTGCTTAACAACTGCAGCTGTACGTGATAATGTCAGCTTGCTGCTATCATTGCTGCTAATGGAGCTCAACAGCAGCAAAAGTATTCATTTTTTACAATCCAAGAATAGGGGTACCTGTACAAAATTGTTTTGCTAGGGTGATACCCTTCAAATTCCTCAACATCTTTATATCGCAGAAAACTAGAATACTACCATTTGGTGAAACCACATCACTGTAGGTGTGTTCTTGTTGAACTTATACCACAACATGATGGACAGACAGACGGACAGTCAGGAGTATATCTATCACTTACTACTGTAGCATATGCTGTTGTTCTAATTTGTTTGGTGTGTTGATACTAATGACAGGTCCTGCTTCCAACGTTGTCACCAGAGCATTAACTGGAATCTCTGAACCGCAGGTTTTGTGTACTACTGATCAGTAAACTTATGGCTTAAAGCATGAATTCACAAACAGCATACTCAGTATTTATAATTATTTTGTCAGCACTTTGTTGCCAGAGCTGTAAAAGGCACTGGAGACTGTTTTGTTGTTTGCTGTAGTTAATGCATAGTTTTGCATTTTTAGCAGTGCTTATTTGCATGCTAAGAATATGATGAAAAGCTGTTGGTAATTGTTTAAACTTTTGGTAACTTTCTACTGCATTTTAACAATATATACAAAACATTTAGTGTTAAGGAAAATTAATTATAATTAATAATGAAGTTAGTGGTTAGTAATTAGTTAATAACTCTATAATCAGTTAACAGTAATAATTAATTAGTGAAAAATTCTTCAATAGTGTTGCCACTGTATTTTTTAGTTCTTATCTACTTTTTCACTATTTCTTTTATAATTTTGTGGAAGAAATGATGAGTATTTAACAGGAGCTTTTTCACTAGTGTATGTTGTTTGTAATGTTGACTTTTGATTGACGTGAGCCAACCAAACACCAGTGAATGAGGCATGTACTTGCAGCAATTCTAAATCACTGCTTAGCAAGTGTCGTTAACTGCATACTTTTAATGACGAGGAAAGTTTTTATTCTTAAATATTACTAATGCACAGTGGTCATCCGTTTGCTATCATCACTCTTGAAATTGTAAAGATGGACATTACAGCCCTGTTATGATTTAGCCAGTTTGCACTGATGTATGTTGGCATTGATTGGTTTGTTTGTTATCTTTATTGTTTATACATTATAGAATGCTGCTGGCAATTTGACTTGTAGCATTTAACATTTTGAATCGTACCACATGAACTTGAAATAAGAAGTTTGTGTTTGGCTCAAATGTTCCTAAGAAAGCTATGTCCATTTTACCACAGCTTTTTTCATGAGATCAGAGGTGTGTCTTTTACTTTTAGTTCTACGACTACGAGATTCTCGTAGCTGCTAGGCTAGGAACGTGTCTTTTATCGTAGACCTAGCAAGAATTCTACGAGAACTAGCGAGCAAGAAATTTCTTTGCTAGGTTTTGCTAGCTCCGCCCACTAAGAAATAGTGCCGGTGAGTTTTGTGAGGATTTGTGTTTCGTTTTGACAGATTTGGTATTAATATCGACAATATTTTAGTGTAATAAAGGCACCAATATGACAGCAATACTTTTTTTATGGTTGCCGCCATGTTAAACGCGACAAATTACATTATACATCTGCGACCGAATATTGCTGTTGACATTATTGCTATAGCAACATTTCTTATTAGCGAGGAAGTTGTCTTTTACTTCTTACCTAGAAATCTCTAGAACGAGGAGTGAGAAGCTCGTAGAAAAAAAAGTAAAAGACACGCCTTAGTGTAGGGCAACTACTGTATAGTGTGTCTTTGAGCAATTGTTTCCATGACTCGATAATAATTGCTGAACATTACATGTTGTAATGGCATTACATTTCTCAGCAGAAGTTTCATCTTACTACTGGCAGTGTTGTTTTGTGCTGCAGTCTTCCAACAATTCTTCGCTTCAGCGACGTGGTCAACCAATGAGCAATATCGATCCTTCATTGATTGCCGATCAGCGTATGTGCACAGCTGGTATGTTTGGATCGTTCGTTCATTACTTTCTGCGTGGCTGCATCGAATGGCGTGGATTTTACGGCATTTTGAGCACACAAATCGCGGCTGTATCGTGTGTGGCTGCATTGATATCACTCACTGTTTGCATATGAATTACATATCATGTAGAGAATTAACTGCACTGTAATACTGAATTGCTGTAAATTTCAAAAAGTTAAATTCTGCAACACTAAGCTATAACTGCAGCATAGTGTTGCAAAAATTTACACCCTTGAACACCGAGTTGCTAACTGTCAGGACAGCAAATTTTGGGCAGAGATCAGCACAAGCAGTTTGTTGTTCACATGCCAAAAGGTTACAAAAATTTTGTGATTAGTAAATCCTTGGAAGGCCTTTTTGAGGCAGGCTTTATAAAACTTATTGAGACCAGCAGGTGTGGTGCTGTGTAAGAGTCAGGGGTTTGCAAAGAATTTTCTGAAAATTTAGCTGAAGATGATGCAATAAGAGGCAATTTTGCTCTTCACGCATAAAAAAGATGTTATAAAAGATGGGCGGGGTGTCTACATTAGTGAGCAGATCTCCTGCCCCCAATGCGTTGGCAGTTTTATAAGTGATGCAGTTTGTTAGTACGTAATTCATGAACATATGGGAATGTGTTTGACTACCGAGTTGGTGATTACTTAATGTAATTGATTGAAGGTTCTGAGATAGTTTTGATAATTTTGCTTCTTTTTCTTGCTTTTTCTTCTTTTTCTTGTTTTGCTGTCTAGCAATACATTTGTTTGTAACAGTTGCTGTTTTGAATGGTTTTACATCCTCACTATGTGTGTTGTGTTTTAGGTATTATTGAAAAGATTCGACAGCTTCCATGTAATATACGGCATTGTTGTTTTAAAGAGCGATATCTCTGCAGTCCTGTAAATCACTTTACCTCACAGAATAACAACTGTGGCTATCGTAACCTGCAGATGTTGCTGTCTTGCCTGATTGAAGATGCTACTTATCTCCGTCATGTGTTCAATGGTAAATATGGTTTTCTTCCATTTCCTGTGTTTTACCTCATATAACTCATGATTTGATAATATGACTTTGGAGTTTGGCGTAACTTTGTTCCTGTTTTAAGATATCATTATTTGTTCTGTTTTCATGTTCGGTTACTTTGTATATTCATGCCAAAATTTGTATTTGTGAATTATATTATCTTTAGTGTCATTATCTTTGTTTCTCAATGCAGGAGCGACCCTACAGCTCAGCAGCTGACCCTACAACAGCAGCTGACCCTACAGCTAGCTTAAAGCAGTCGTGTCGTGCATGAAGATAACTTATTCAGTACTGGCTTCATCTGCATAACTTGTCTGTCGTTGCTTTTGTGCGCATGTACTAGAACTTTGTGAGACGTTAGATCAACATCTACAGACCTTAGTCAGTCATGCATTCCAGATTGTCAATACGGCATAGATCCTGCACCTGGCAGGAAACATAATGGAGTGCTAAAGTTTCGTGATGATATCTGTAACTGATCAAGCGTTATCACACTGAAACACACAAACAAATACAGACACTGTTGAAAACAATACCACCTTCGTTGTGCTATTGATTTCCATAGGTGGTAATAAGAACTAACATTAAGAATGCTGTTATTATGACCAAAATTCCTGCGTTTTCAGTTGCCGTTCGAAGTCAACATTGTATGAATGCTGTCGTTGCAGGACGTCCTGTGATGCCGTCAGTGTACAGGCTGCAGCAACTGATAGAGTATGCGTGGGCTGCTGGTTTTGATGAGGCTGGCTGCAAGCAGCTTGCAGGCAAATTAGTCGATACACGCAAATGGATCGGTGCTACTGAAATCTATGCAGTTTTGTCTTTCCTTGGTGTCAGGTAATTTACTACGCTGTGAGTAGGGCTGCCGTATCTGGGTAATTTATTACCCGGGTACCCGTCGGGTAATACAACGGGTACCCAGGTTCCCGACTGGAAACGGAAGTAGTAAGTAAGTAAGTAAATAAAGATAGTATATGGCCCATATATAGCCCATAACCGCTATAATTGCAGAGGCTTATATAATCTTATCCAATTTAATACCAATATTTATGCATACATTTTTTGTTTTTAGCCGACCGTACTAACGGTCGCGCTTATGCCACAGTGTTGCGTCTGTCTGTCTGTCGTCGTCGTCTGTCTGTAACGTTATGTATTGTGGCTAAACGGTGCGTCCTAGAGCAAAAGTTACT
>Ga0056114_1001914_pt1 | contig 10076 bp, 4 predicted proteins | sample WorMetHERISLAND1_FD_77005 | JGI IMG/M metagenome (GOLD analysis project Ga0056114, IMG submission 77005) | Marine gutless worms symbiont microbial communities from Max Planck institute for Marine Microbiology, Germany - Olavius loisae HERON... ... | reverse complement strand
GCTTTGTTTGTTTTAGTTTCTGGCTACGTGTGCTAGATGAAGCTGAATACTCAGCTTTCGAGTCCATGTTAAACTCTCCTATCGTATCATATCGTCTAGCCGTTTAGAAATCACCTTACTTAGCCCTACTTACTTACTTGAATGTAATGATTTTGGCAATTTCTTCTTAAAGTTAGGCTAAATGCACGACTTTTAGCCTTTTAAGTGAGTTTCCATACTTGATTAATCTGATTAATCTGATGAACGATTAATCGTTAATCAGATTAATCAGATTAATCATTAATCGATTAATCGATTAATGAAAATTTCTCGATTAAATGCACTAGTTTAGAGCATGTGATTGGAGCGGAGCGTGAGCGGAGCGGAGAGCGGGTGTCACAAAAGTAGGCTCGAGCGGTGAGCGGGAAAATGGCCGCTCACGCTCCGCTCACATGCTCTGGTGTTGACTACACTGTTTAGGCGGATTATACCCGAGTTTGCATGCTGTTAATCAACACTCAACAGTAAACACCGAGTAGTATATAGCAATATTGAGTTTTTTTGCCGCTTGTTTTTATGCCCTTGCGGTTTGCAGTATTGAGTGCGTTGGTTGGTGCGAACGTATGAATGGCCAGTGGTGTTTTTTCGTGTCACCGTGTATACGCCTTCACGTCGAGTTAATCGCTGTCACGCGTCATCGACTAATCGAGTCACGTTTCGCCGTCGGATGTTATTTCAACTGTAAGCACTCAACCGCGTAGGCCCCTATAGCTGTCATCCAGTCAACGGTGCACCACAGCGTGGACCACACCCTACAGCTGGCCGCTGACTGTATTAACTCGTTTCGTAGTATCAACTACATGTACGTATAGTCGTGCAAAAATTTCTCACGCGACTCACGCACTATATTTAAGTCCCTAACACAGCACACCGACTGGAGCCAGCAATAATTTTGAATTGTAATAATTTTTTATGATCACCAGCAACGCGAGAGTGCGTGGAAGACCATTATGCTTTGCGAATGTTTTTTTAATTTTTTTACATCCAGATTTTCTGACGTCGTTCAGGCAGCATGTTCAAAACTTTTTCACACGGTGTCCATCGGGCCTATATGCTGGTTTGGTTTTCTTAGATGTCCCCTAAAATAAGCGAGGGACAAAAAATTTCGCCAGTTTTTGTCACTTTATTCAAAAAGCACTCCTCTATTTAAACGAGAATTCAGTTATAGTCCGGTCAAACTGAAGATAGTTTGGTGAAAATCTGACGAAGAGCTATATTTGCTATGGAGTACAAATAGGAAATCGTATGTGGTCTATCGAACTACGTGACCTTTGATGACCTTGAGTGACCACCGAAGGTCACTGCAAATATTAGAACTCTATTACGGGCCATATTTCATTTTAACGCGCATTTTGTTCCCGACGACGTTCACGTGGCATTCTAACAACACAGTATATCTCTGACTTCAATAGCTTATGATTGTGTGGTGTCATCTCATTTCGTTTCCCAGGTAGGTCCAAAATAAATGACGGACAAGAATCCCCAAATTGTCACCAGTTTTCGTACTAATTTCGCAAAAATGGCGCTTACTTGATATCCACCATAATGGGGCCATACTATATGTCGATGTTCCATAATAATTTCTAATTTTGGGCCTCGCGGATATTATGTGAACTCTCAGCGTATCTTCAAGTATGTTATGTTATGTTATGTTATGATTTGCAGTTCACAAAGCTCGTCGGTGGGTGAAGGTGATCACGTGATCAAGCCGCCATGTTGTCGACCGATGACGTCACGCCAACACTGAAAATCAACGATGATGCACTAGTGACGTCATCATGTCGCCGATCGAGCGTGTCCTGTGACCAATATGAGAAGGATTCTGCTAGCCTCACACGATGGGGCTCGTTTAGGGGGTCCATGTCAACACTGGCGCCTGGAGTGGGGGCCGGAGCGCCTCACTGGCGCACAGAATCAATTGTAGAAGCATTGGAGAAGAAATGCCGTGAGAACGTGAGCAGCAGACTTCGAAATCACCTGCCGCAACATCTCCGGATGAAGTCGTCGACGACAGCCTGTGTCGATCTCCCTGTTATTGTCCGTGCTTCCACTTCCAGTCTATCGAGGCCTTCATCACGCACCAGAGGAGGCGGCGAACCTCCAGGAAGGTCTAGCTGCCAGCTGTACCAGACAGTAACCGAGGAAAGTTCGCCTCTGCATTGTGCAGAGAGACGACACTCTACCACGACCACCATGGTTTGGACCCCAGACCTTCCGTCTCTGTCCCGTCAGCTTAGACGTGGCTCTGATGACGCGGTCCAGCAGCAGGCTGAGAGTGAGTCAACGTCGTCGGCATCTGAGAGATCTTCGACGTCACGCGAGGACTCGGATCAGACGGCGAACAAGCGTGCCACTCTCCCGGCGAGACTTCACCCTGGACTGTTCCACGAGACAGGGCCGCCACAACCAACACTGAAGCATCAGTCGACATCGTCGGCATCGACCCCGACAGTCGTGAGATCATCCACGACAAACGAAGACTCGAAACAGCCAGCAGCAGTCGAAACCTGTCAATGCGACAAGCCTCGACTGATGCTTCGACAAGGTTCTGGTGACACACTGGACCAGTCGGACGCTACATCAGCGCCCTGGCCATTAACGCGTACCGATCAGGACTGGGCAGCCACAGACAAGCGAGGAGCAAGTCTACCAGCAAGACTTCAGCCAAAGTATGATCACCTGCAATATGTGGTCGCAGAAACACCATCGAGTGGCTTCTCCGTCGGATCCACATCGTCTATGGACTCCGACGTGACAGCGGACTGTGACGTGAACTCGGAATCGAGCGACGTCGACTCCGATAGCTGCGATGAAGTGTCAGTTAGCTCTTTCACGTTTTCACGCTCGACCACAGAAGCGCGGGAGCGCAACCCATCATCCGCCGTACTTCTGGATCGCGTCCTGGCAAACGGCAGTGACGCCGTATCGAAGGAACTCAACGTGGATGGTCGTAGCGGCGTAGATTCAGCGTCGCTTCGTGATCGTGAACTGCGGCGAATCAAGGCGTCTGCAAACACTGCGTTGTATGACAGAAGGTTTACCAGTGAAGCACCGGCGAGCACTGTGACTAGTGGATCAGTTGGAACGAGGGAAGATGACAACGGAGGTGGAATGATTAACGAAACCACAGGCACCACACACGGGAGACTAAACGGTGGTTGGTCGTGTAACGGACAAATCAGTAGTAGCCAACCGGTTCTCGCGTCAAGCAAAGACATTGCGACGCAAAGCTCCAAGTCTGTCGGCGAGTCTAAAACAACAAGCACAGAAGACAGGTCGTGTGGGAAACCACGGTTCAGAACTTCGATCTCGTTGTCAATCAGCACGCCGGCTGTCTCTGCAGCGACCACCAAGCTAGTCTGTCGGTCAAATGCTGTCGAGTCGCGTCAGTTTTCCGTCAACCGCACTGACCTTTCGTCATCTCCTTCGCCGCCACCACTGCCTCTGTCTACACAACCTGACCTTGATGACTCAAAACCATCAAAGCTGGGCGATAATTGGTTAGAGAATGATGGAGAGTTCACGTACTTATCAGTCGACGGCAGACAGTGTAATGGAGACAGCGGGGGTCCGAAGACTACAGATCAAAGACGATCCAACGCTGATGAGCCGGAGAGGTTATCTAGTACCTACAGTGTTCTGTTCAAATCACATGATGACTTTACACCAGCCACGTCAGCAACAGGTATAGGCGTACCTTTATCCTCAATTATTTTCATAAATAATTTTTTTTAACTGTTCGCACTTCTAACTCGATTATTAGCCGGTGTATGAAACAAAAGCGCTCGCTCGATCACTATTGAGAAAAAACTTCTTTTATCATCGCCGGCATTTTTCTAACGTTGACATAGGGCCTACTGCCTTCAGTTTTCGTTTTAGCATAAAACAAACAGTACGATCATTCTCATCTGATTTATTTATTTTGTGCAATTTGTAATTTGTATGTATGTGCTTGCGTTTCCTATTAATAATTATGTTGTGAATCTGAGAAAGCATGCAGTAGGCCTATAGTTTTACCCGCACGGTGCTATGCGTATAGCTCATGCATAGCCTATACTGCTGTCGTAGGTGTCTGTCTGTCCTGATCATGTATTGTGTCGAAAAGGCTTAACGTATCGTCACTCACAATTCTTTCAGCACTCGGTAACTCCTTCAATGAAGTTATCGGCGTCCGAAATTCCGACAGTCACTTATAACGCGGCCGGACCATAAATACAGGCAGGCTATTAAAAAGTCGCCATTTTCGCTGTGTCGCAGTATATCAGAAACGGCGCAAATTCCAATTTTCCCTTTAGCCACGTTAACAGAAAACGATAATAGGAAATCCCATATCCTCTATCGAACCAGTTGGTATGTGATAAACTGACCTTAATTGAAAGGTCATTTCAGCAACTACAAGCTTTTCGAGCCTTCGAGGGCCAGTCTCTGAGAAATAATTATGCAACTGCCGATTGCCCAGATTATTGTTACTAGAATGATCACAGGTTAGCCGAACACGTCTACTGTTTTATTACGTTCGAAAGTTCGAGACATTCTTCATTGTTGAAGTTCCGTGTTACTATGTCAACTCAGCCTTCCATCCCTCCTGGGTAGGTAAATCGAGTACCAACCTTCACTGGCTGGGGTTAAGGTGTTCGCTTGTGTCGGGTGGCAGGTAATACAGTGTGATCCCATATGGCAAGCGACACCCCGTAGTTCTGAGATGGATTTCCATTAAGAACTTATCACTGCTTTAACTTTTAACTATATGTGAACAGCTCCCAATTCATACACAAATACATCGTTTCGGATGTTATCCCGAAACGGTGCGATATCGAATCATAGTTACTATTGATCATTGACGGGAACCAGTCGTATGTTCTCTATCGAAACTATGGTTTCCCGTGAACTCGATGCATTGTTCCATAAGCGTCGAGTAACTTCGTACCGATGTTCCGTAAAGACGAGATACGCGTGACACTGTCATTGTCTGTGTCGCTGCGTGTAATTTCAGAAACATTTTCTGATTTCGCGCCGACAAGTCGACCGCAGTTTTCGGCTGCACGGATTGCTACGAATGGCGTGACAAATGGTCGTCACTGGCTGCAGACACGACTGTCGAACCACGTCACAGCTGCAGACCTTGTCAGCCGGTCGGCAACCATCAACAACGGCCACGTTCTAACCACACAAAAGTCCGAAAGAGTCGGAACAAGTCAAAACTCAACTCTGGCTGACCAGTGGAACAACAGACCAGCCGCTGATGATGATCATGTTTGCCGGAAGAACTCGAAGGACGCGGCACTGGCTAATGGTAGTCCGCGGACCGTGGTCGCGTTCCAAACAGGCGACCAACAGATGAGGGAAACCGGAAGAAGTCATTTCGAGTGTCAAATTAACGGCGGTCATGGCGTACTAGACGACAGGTCGCCGGAGTTGAGACACACCCGGGAATCACGCGTGGAGCGACCGCATTTGTGTACAGTGACGTCATCGGTCGTCGTGATTTCCGGTAGTTCCGGACCGCGTCGACCAATCAGCGTCATCGACACACCGGTGACGTCACAACGGGAGGAAGTCGGTCGCAGTAGCGAGTCCGGTATGTTCGGTCCAAGTGTCGAACGTAGCTGGGAAACTATGCGGACTGATAGTACGCGCGTAGCATTTATCCCACGCAAAACGTCAATTCGTCGCGTCTCCACTAGCGAACCTCAAGACGAACCTTTAGCTGTTATTCCAATTCAACGCGCCAACGACTTGGGACATGGTCAATCGTCACCGCTCACAGACAGGTGCACGTTACACGCCACCAACAGCGCCGAGGATCGTGTGAGGTCTCAATCACTGGACCAGCTAGTTGATGTGGTCGTGATGAAGTCTGGACTGGCCCTCGGCTTCAGCATTGACGGTGGCGCAGACTCGACATTCGGTGACAGACCCGTCACTGTCAAGAAGGTCTTCAGAGGTAACCGAACATCATGTGTAATGCTAGTAGGCCTAGTACTGACCGACACAACGCAACACTATACGATAGTCTACGAAACGATAGACAAGAGCAATGACATCGATGTCCATCAGAATCGGGGCTGATGCGGTAATTAGTGATAACGCTTGCAGTCGGTCGTTGCGAGACTTTGTAAGCAGGAGTTACATTAGGGGAGGGGGAGCCCGGGGGCCTCCCCTCCCCACCTCCGACTTGAGATCTCCCACCATAAAATACTGCGATTTAATTGGGCGTTTTGTACTGGTCTTAAAACATGGCCTAATTGTACTTTGTTCAATACCTGGGCTGTAAACAGACTGTTCTATTCCATGGTGTGATGGAATGCTTTATGCTTGCGTGAAACTTGTCGTGAGTCTGACAAACGTAGTTCGGACCGGATCCCCCACCTGTGGCTGAGCAATTTAACCAGTTTGTATGATGCCGCACACCACAATTTCGGCTCCCAAAAGTATTTCAAGCCTTCACTTTTTCAGCACGAATATTGTGAATCAGTGGTAATAATTAAGTGACGTCGAGTTTGTCTACTGTGTCTGTGTGTTTGCCAGATGACGTGACGCTACGGCCAGGAGATGAGCTTCTGTCGGCGAACGGACGTCCCCTAAGAGACCTGTCACACTTTGTGGCTTTGAACTTCCTCAAGTCGCTGCCAGACGGACCAGTTCATCTCGCCGTGCGACGAAACAGCACGTCCGGCAATAACTGACACGTGTGACAATGACTTCACAACAGTGGAATGACGTCATCACTAGCTGTCGGTGAAATCGAACAACTAGCGAATAAAAAATCAGTTTCAGAAATTGCACTGAAAAATACTAAGCAGGATAATTAATGCAAATGTATGTATTTTAAAACAGGAAGTAGGAAGCAGCGTCGCATTTGTGCTCAGGCAATACCAACCTTAACCATCCCACCCAAACGCATCAAAATCCCCCAAACTACTGTAAAATCATTATATTTTGCTGCCGCTAAACTTCAGTTTTGTTCGTAATTTTTTTGCAATTTGTACTTTCGTGAGTTCTCACTGCTGATAGATCAGCGAGTACGATTGATACCTGTGCAATTTAATTTCACGTTTTCGTACCTCGTGAAAATATTAGGACTTTACAGTAATAACATCTGTGCCGTCTTGCTGGCTGAACAATACAACAAGAACCTTAGTGACCGACACCTAACACTATAGTTGCTGTGGGCCACACTCATAGTCCTACAATGGCAAACAGCTTGTCAACATTAGTAACAGGTCTAGCTAATGTCAGCACCTCAGACACAGTTTGGATTACCAATATTTTCGCTATTTCTGACATTTCCTACAAATAACCGTGGGCCATTTCAACAGTAGGTTAGTGCAGGCCCCATGGCTACATGACAATGGCTTGTAAAATATATACATTTATATTACGACTGCTGTGTTCATTGTTGTTATACAGTCATCCTAAAAAACAATAAAAAACATGTGAACATTAACAGTTTTCAGTATTTCAACATACCACTGCAGCTTAAACACACATATACATGGTGATTCATAATTACGGGAACCCCACGAAAGTGGAATATCTTTGTTGCTAGGCCATATTTGTAGCTACAACTTGGCATGGTTAAGCCCGAGATAATGCTGTGTGAAACGGTGCTAAACTTATCCACGTTAAATACTGTTACTTACTTACTTACTAATAGCTTGACGTCACACGGATCAGCACATTATTGATGCAGCAATCAGACAGTGGCACACACGTCTTTGTACATGCAATAAAGCCAAAGGCGGACACTTTGAACACACATTGAGTTAGTAATGTGTTTCGGCGAACGTAACAGCTAGACATATGCTAAACTTTATCACTTTTTGTCTGTTTATTCAAAAGCTGTACAACAAAAACCAAGGGTTCCCGTAATTATGAATCAGCGCGTAGAAGTGTCGATTTTTAACAGTTTAACAGTCTGACACGTCGGCTGGAACTAGACGTTTGCAGCATCACTCGCGGTCTTCAAGAAACATCCTTTCCGCCTCTCCTTTCTAGGACTGATCTAGTTTTTACCGTGCGATGCTACGCACAGTGCGGTAAGATTGCTACGGCAATTGTCCGTCTGTCCGTGATGTATTGTGATCACATAGGTTGAATTCTTCCGAAATAATGTCACAGCTAGTTAGCCTGGAGTATTCACTCAACATCACTGATCTATTCGGAAGGCAAGTCCCCAAATTTTTCACTGGAATATAAATTAGGTGGGATATGGAAAAAGTGGCTTTTAGGATACAAATGCTGTTTTATCTTCGAAACGGGACAAAAATTACCACTGAAGACCAACAGGAAATCCCACACGCGCTTCTGATTGGTGCCAAAACTAGGGCTTTTAACGATTAAAAATAAATTAAATAAATTTAATAGTTAACTTTGTAATAATTAACTATTAATTAATAGTTAATTTTAGTTAATTTTGTAGTGTATTATGGGCCTTGTGCCGCGGAAAATAATAAAATTTAAATATGTCTAATACTTTGTGTAACTGTGTTTGTACTTAGGGTTGTTTTTTACTGCACGTAGCTTCATTTTGTTTTCTGTCTACATCGGACGCCATTTTGTTTAGTTTTGTTTACATTTTGAGCCCCATAGATGGTTAACCCATGCGTAATAAATAAGTAAGAAAAAGGTGGCGGCAATTAATCGTTATCAAAAATTTTAATCGTTAAAAATTTTTAACGATTAATCGTCAAATTAATCGTTAAAATCTGCAGCCCAAACTCAACGACCTTGGATGATCTTGAAGAGACATTATGCACTTTGTTTCAAAACACATGTGCCATGGTCTTGTTATTTATTTATTCAATCTGCTTCTAGGCGATAAAATACTGCCGTAGAAGTTCAACCTAATGTTAGCTGGGTCGGTGCTATAGCGGCCTTGCACTTTCGGAACCTGAGGCAAATAACAATCGAAGAGTCATTGAGTGTAGGAAAAACACACTGCATCGTTTAGTTTCCTTGCGATAGCATGACTCTTGTACTCACATACATTAGCTATCACTCGTGAACCTCGCAGTAATTTAGTTACTTAGGCCACATTGAGTAACTCGACGATCGACAATGAAGATTGAAACACGTGTACAAGCGTAACAGTCTTCCATGACGAGTCAGTCAGACAGTCGACTAGGAACGATGACATCTCATGAGTGGATTATTCCAGAAGAACATCTCCAAGTGAAGAATCTTGCCAATGACCATGAATTGGCTGAAGAACCAGTCTTAAGTGTCCGTGTGTACAGTCAGCATAGAGATGAACATAGACATGACAGTCGTGTTGAATTAACGTCACAACTCACGGTCATCAGCCGAGTAAAGTTCACTCACAAGCCGATAGACGTATGACGGAGCGTTGCCTCCACTGCAATAAAAAAACAAACCCGAGACATCATCCGGCGTGTTAATGAGCTGATGACTTCAGCCACAGTCAATATCTACAACCATTTACCAGCTTCCAAAAGCAATGTTTTTCTCAGTAAGTAAAAACAACAAAAACGAGGAACTGCTGGTGCAGAATAAAGTCAGATGTGGTTAAACAAGATCCCAAAATAACAAGATCCCAAAATATGTATTGCACTGTTCGCAAATGATGTCATAAGTAGGTCAAACTATAGCATAATTTTGGCCGTTAGACTGTCCCAATGTTATATGCTAACACGCTGTGTCTGCGTTGACACAAAATAGGCCAAGTACTTTTCATTATTAAATCACGCTAAAATTGAAATCACGCACAGGCACAGTGTTGTGCCCATTAATCTTCACTTGTCACTAGCATCACGTGGCATGTCCGAATGTTTGTCCAATTGTGCTATCTAGGTCAAACCTATTTTTTAGAAACATCGCTGCATTGCGAACAGTGCTATTACAAAGAAACAATTTTTCTGCTATCTGCTTTGAGAAATGAGACAATACTAAAGATACAGGGTGGGCCAAATTAAGTGACACCACTTTACATTTTTGCGTGTAACAAATTAATGCATAAACGAAATTTTATGATTTTTGGCACAAATAAACTACATAAAGCAACAAATGGTATGCTG
>Ga0056114_1001913_pt1 | contig 10078 bp, 7 predicted proteins | sample WorMetHERISLAND1_FD_77005 | JGI IMG/M metagenome (GOLD analysis project Ga0056114, IMG submission 77005) | Marine gutless worms symbiont microbial communities from Max Planck institute for Marine Microbiology, Germany - Olavius loisae HERON... ... | reverse complement strand
TTGAGAATTGAGAGATAGTTGCTGAATTCCAATCGTCTGTCTCATTGTATGCGGGGTCACAATCGAGTAAGTAAAAGTACAGAAAGGCGCCATTGCCAGTAGTTGATTAGTGGATGTATTGATTAAGTAATTAAGAAGTTAATAGAGCTGGGAGCTGAGTGTAATATACAGTATTGTTTACTACTGTCGACTGGGTTAAAGTCAGGACTGTCGGCTGGTCACAGAGCTGGAATGATGAAGTCTGGTGTTTCATGAGTTAACAGATACACTGTCTCACGTGCCCTGTGGGCTGGACGCCTGAGTGCCTGACTGCTGTATGTAACGCTATATTAGAAACTGAAATATTTTGTCGTCGATAATTGGATATTAATAACTTGTGTAATAAATAATATTTTCTTATGAAATTTGGCAATTCTGTCGCAGATATATTCGTAATAAAGCACACACAATTTGGTTAGGATGTGTTTGGAGTTGACATTTCTATCGTACATTGTCTAGGGTTATAGTTTTTTCGTGGATTTTTTCGTTGACACAGTGTAGACTATGTAACTGAACAACATAAAAGCAGAGGAATACAAAGTGCAACCACACACAGACATATCAAAGAGATATACATACATACGATAAACACTACAGAGATACAAGGAAGCCCAGCTATCGCTGACACAAGCATTGCTGGTTTATCTCAGAACATCGAAGCTTCTATATGTAATATGTAGTTAATAGTGTGTGCTGAAAAGGAAGTTATGTGGCCTAGATGACCTGCACGATCTGTGACTATCCGCTATAACAGAATAGCGAATGTACAGCAGAAGAAAATAATTGTAATATACTCGTATCACGAGTTGCCGTGTAGGACGGACGGATGGATAGGTGAAAGATTTGTACAGTGTGGTGAGTGAGTGAAGTGACAGCAGCAGTCAAGTGATGTTACTTAATCACAGATGATGACTGTGATTATGATGATTTGCCTGTCACTGTTACAATCTGAAATCACCAGTGTATTTATAACGCCACGTGCCTCGATTGCATGCTGGTAGTTTTTGAAAAATGTATTCACATATATATTGTTTACTATTTCCAAAGCGCTGAGTTTTTAGCTCATAACGTCATATTGCTGTCTCTGCTGTGCAACATTTTGAAAATAATTTCGTTGCACTGCATGTCTTATGTCATTTGCTTTGTGTATCAGTGGCCTATGGACCTTGGCAAGATCATGTCAAGGATTACTGGGATCACAGGAATGATGAGAATGTCTTGTTTCTATGTTACGAAGATCTCCACCAGGTTGTCTACTTAACATGCTTCTTGCAGTTTTTAGCGCACGACAGCATATGGCATATGCCCTTTTGATTGACATCAAGGTCGTTGGCTTTGTATGAACTTGACCTGCTATGAGTTTAAATTCTTTTGGAATTTCGCGGGATTTTGCAGATCTAACAGCGGCTAAACGAATGAACATATAGCCGTATTGTCAGCGACAGAATTGTAGCGCATTAAATGTACTTTTTAGCGGTTTATAGATTACGTTGATAGACACGGCGTTCCTCCACTAGTAGGTGTCAACAAAGGTGGGGTGAGAAAACAAGCTATTTTCAAGCTAAATGCGTTGATGTCTCAAAAACGGCAGCAGATACGTCCAAAGTTACTATTAATGATTAATATGAAGTTGCATATGCGCTTTTGATTGACACCAAGTTCGATGACCTTGGATGACCTTGAACTGCTATAAGTTCGAATTTTTGGAGAATTTCACGGGATTTCGCGGATTTGGGTGCTACCAGTGGCTAAACGAATGCAGATAGTGACAGAGTTGTAACCTACTGAGTGTACTTTTCAACATGTTCCTTGCATTGATTCGTCATAGATTTCTTCGCTATAGGCCTTCATATACGCACTGCCGTTGCGCGCTTACCTCAGCGTTACGATACGATACGATACGATAGAAGAGTTTAACGTGGACTCGAAAGCTGAGTATACAGCTTAATCTAGCACACGTAGCCAGAAACTAAAACAAACAAACAGAACGCCAGCTAGGCTTTCTTGTTCAATGTGGTACAATGTGTTAATGGAATTAGCACATGATACCACATTGAAAATTTGCAAGTCTACTTGTGAATTTTCAATGTGGTATGGTGCATCAAAACTAGACTTGCCTACATTGAGTAGGCAAGTCTAGTTTCTGGTTTAGCAGAAAGTAGACTTGCCTGAAGTAAGTAAGTAAGTAAGTGTTGTGCACAATCACTGGTACTGTTTTAATTCAGTTGACTGCCAGCCAGAGCAAGCCCATGTGGGCTCGGGAGCGTTGTACAATAAGCCCACCTCGTTTCCTGTCTGAGTGTCGTAAGAAGCGACTGAACCAGGCTAGTTTTGTTTCGCTGTGTTTTGTGTTGTTTGCTTTTTTTCTGGGTTGTGCTTCGTTTCTGTAGTGTCTGTTCTTGATTGGTCTTCTGTCTTATATTTTCCAGTATGAACCAACGTGAATGGCACTGTGTAGCCTATTTGTGCTGATGTGCCGTTAAGAATCTACTCGCTCACTCGCTCACGCCAGCCAGAGCAACACTGCTTTACAACGTGCCAGTTGTTTGTATCTGACTGCAGACAGACTGCGACAGTAAACGGGCACACCACGAGGTGCACTGGTCACTTGTCTACTATTATGTGGCAGTGTCTGGAGAAGAACGAGACACCAGTGACATGTAGTGTCAGTGTCAAGTGGTGACATGCGTGAGCAGCTCGGTACTGCAACGCCGTCAGTTGGGCAATTAGAAAAGGCTTCTGCCGGCATGTAAAAATACTGTTGTAACAATATCCAAAGGTTTCCTTGGTCAGCTTTGTGGACTGCGGAAATCTTGCCATGCCAGCAAACTCCAGCATTCAAACCGTCTGACCTAAGGCTAACAAATTATCACGCTGGCCAATCAGTACATGATGTTGTGTCCACTGGGCTCCCTCACCCAAGCTGTGGAGCGGCGCTGTAAAACCCATAATTTTTAAAACCAGCAATCTCCACGCGAATAGGCCGTCCATTTGCCCTGAAGCTAATTAGTTTGGCCAGTCAGCGCCAGATGACCTCGTCACCTCACTCAACAGTCTGGGGCCATTGACACGGATGGGTCGTATAGGAGCGGCTATCAGCTTGTCATTTAGTTTTGTTTTAATTATTTTACTGGTAGAATGTATGCAAGTGCACTCACACCACAATCTTTAAGAATCATTTAAAGGCATTGGCGTTTCCTGGAGACCGTTCCTAACTGTGTTATATCTGTGTTTACCATGTTAGAGCTGTGTCTGAAGATCACTGGTATCTTGTGGATCATGTTTACAGCAGCCTGAACAAGTGGTGCGTAGGATTGCTGAGTTCCTTGGCTATTCTGTCAGCGCCCAGCAAGTGTCAGACATCGTACGACGGACTCGTTTTGATGCCATGAAACACGACCCAGCAGTGAACTACTCGTGGTGGGATGAGCTCGGACTGAGACTCAAGTCAGAGTCACAGTTCATGCGCAAAGGTAAAACTCTCAGTTCAGTGTTAACAGCGACTGGTGTGCGTAAGTAAAACGTGGATTTATATAGCGCATAACATTTAAAAAAACCTCTAATACGCTGGTCACATTAGTAAAAACTGAACAGGATTGTCTTAAGAAACTGCTTAAAACTGTCAGAACCACACGACGGATCTCTGAGCTCGTCAGGCAGCGAGTTCCAGACCGTCGGACCGGCGATCAAAAACGCCCGACGGTCATGTGTTGAGATGACAGCGAGGTACAATGAGCTGGTGACGGTTTGCAGAACGCAAACGAAGCCGAGAAGCGACGTCGGAGGACGTGATGAAATGGTCGGCAAGGTACCGAGGTGCCTGACCATGAAGACAGCGGTACATCATGACACCCATCTTGTAGGTAACCCTCTATGGCACAACCAGCCAATGAAGCTCATCGTGGAGGATTGACGTCAGGCCACGATCAAACTACCGCGTGTCATTGACCACACGGGCGGCAGCATTGAGCACTCGTTGCAGCTTGTCAGTAACCGTCTTCGGCTTCCCTGCATAGACTGCGTTACAATAGTCGACGCGAGACATAACAAAAGGTGTTTTGTCATGCGTTGCTGTGGATCATAAAATCTATGAAATAAACCTTGTGATGTGCTGACTTGTCAGACAAGATACCTTGTGGCAACATCATGCAGACAACTGTCACTTTGCTGTCAGTAGCTAATAGCCCTGCGATTCAGTAGCAGATCTGCCAAGTGCAGGCAGATTGAACTTGCGTTCATGGTCACAGGCTACTACAAATCTGCACATATAATGTATGATTTTCAACATTTGATTATTATCATCAGATTCACGACATCAACTGGTGTACGAGGGGGTGATCAAAAAGTTCTCGGCCTGACCTTCTGTTCAGAATAAAATTAAAACAGTATTTGCTTCTTATAGCTGCAAGGCTCAGAACACGACATGTGCAATATGACTTTTGGGCTATAAATATTTTGTAGATATTTATATTAAATATTTTGTGCATATTTGCGGTCATCATCAACGCTACCAGTTATTCAAAAAACGGAGTTATGCAGCGTATTAAAATCACAATATTGACCGATTCTTTCGTTCCATTACATGCTTTGTTTTGACTCAGAATGGAAGTGGTGGATCCATGTTTCATCCTTAATAACGAGTTGTGAAATAAATTTTGCTGAGTCACATTGGTATCGTTTGAGAAGTTCTTCAGAAACTTGTGCACAGTTCTGGTGCTAGTATTCTCGACATCCATCTGACAGACACTGTGTTCATACTCTGAAATGCACAAAATATTCATAGCCCGAAAGTCATATTGCACATGTCGTGTTCTAGGTCACGCCGAGAACTTTTTGATCACCCGTCTTATGTCATTGTCACCAGCTGGAAAAGGACTAACTTAGTTTATTATTTACAATTTTGTTTTTTTTATATTTTATTGTTATGACCAGAGGTGTGCACATACATATTTGTGGATAGATATTTGCAGTTTTTGTGCATAGAGATAGGATACGGATGATAATACGGATACAGATGTGGATATATGTCGTAAACTAAAATACGTCACAACGAACACATAATGTAATATGATAATTATGACACTGCTGGATTCATTGATTGTTCTTGTGCTGATGCATAGCTTTACTGGAGCTTCAGACAGTGTTATTGATTCGTTAGTTCAGTTTGTTGTTACTGCAGAGCAAAACTGTGAAAGACTAGTCGAAACACGTGTGCCGTGTTGGAACTGTACAAGCCAGTTACAAATCATTGCTTTAAAGATGATAGGCAAAGGTTTTTATAGAAAGTGAGTAAAAAGCAGGTTCGAACAGTTTGTTACAACGCAAACACGAGTGGGTAGCACAAATGGATGAATATTATCGCAAAATGCTGAAATTTTGAAGTTTTATTTTTTTGACAATCTCCGGAAATCTTCGGAATCTCTGACGTCATCATATGGCTAAGTTTCGTTGGATCTGTGAGTGTGTTTATACAGTAAATAGTCGTTAAAAGTAGTTTAGTTTATTTAGTTAGGATGTTATGTTCAGTTCATGAGACGCATGAACATTAATGGGCACTGTGCATAATAACTAAAAGTGTGACTTACCGGCCGCACCGGCTGTGTTCACGCTAAAGAGGCCTGCAGCGGCTGTAATCCTGCCGCAAATAAACCAAGACTGCCAATTTTATCACTCGACATTATTATTAAACTTAAACTGTGCTGACAACGTCCCAAATATTAAATTTAACGCCGTCCTCGAGTATAAACAAGCTGGATGTTTGGATTCTGACGGAGATGACGTCATCACTAGCCGACATAAAGAAACGTCCGGGTTTGCGCTTTTCGGCAATTTTTTAAAATAATTGCTCACTTTAAAAACCAATCACGATATGCAGGTGGGTTTTATGATGTAAAAGGCACTTAGTGAGCTATTTATCTTAAAAGGTACAAAACCTTTGCCTATCATCTTTAAGTCTACACAACGCACGATCACAAATGTTTCTCACGTCCCAGTCCCAGTAAGTGATGTGTTGTCACGTACGCACACAGCATCACATGGCAATGTGAGCTGTGTGTGATGATATGTGACTCATTATGTTCTAATGTCGTGTCAGTGACGACAGTGACCTCTTGTCTCTCATTATCGTTCTTTCTGTCTCACTCTGTTCTTCTCTCTGTTAACTTCATTGCTTGTGTAACAGTTGACACCCAGCTATGAACGGTTTGCCCTTCTGGTAAGCCTGCCAGCTGAAATTCTACTGTTAGTAATAGAGTTGCTAATAAGTTATCGATTCATTAAGTTATTAGACTGTTGTGGGCGACTGTTGATGTGATTGGGATGAGAGAGACATCGACTGCTGATGGTGATGTATAGGTGTCGTCGGAGACTGGACGAACTACTTCACGGCTGACATTGAGTCAGAGCTGTATGACTGCTGTATTGAGCCAGTAGAGCGTGCAGGCTTGACGTTGACTGACAGATCAGCATCACAGTAGCTATAGCTGTGCTGAGCCAGTTCATGACGCGCGTCTCAACGATGATGACCTACCTGCTGCTGCTGCTGCTGCACGCTTCAAATCAAGTCACAAAACAAACAAATGGGCAGTGACTGTGAGTGAGCTAGAACGGTCAGGAATGACATGCATGGTCATAAAATAACAGATATGTATAAATTTTTATTAAAATATATGTTTACTTAACTTATGCGGACAGTTGACATACATAACTGTTTCGATAGGGTACATTTACAGTTGAGCAATTTCAGCCTACCGTGAAATCAGAGCTAATTGTGTGTAGATCTTCAGGGAGATACGAGATGAAAAAGACAATGAACATGGGATTTCTGAATCTTTATTTGCTTATACGCAACATGTACCATTTAAAGTAAATGTACAGAGAGTCGGGGCATTTTTAATGTGCATTGACGCACAAAATGTGCAGTGATAAATTGAAAATGTGCAGTGACAAAAGGCTGTTTGTGCAGTGATAAAACCATTTATCAAAGCATGAAAATGTTCAGATCTAATGTCAGATCTGTCATGTCAAAAAACGTAAAAAACGTAGAAAGAGTTGTCCAAGTTTTCACTTTTGTCTATTTTGAAATTGCTTACGAACACTTTCACTGTAAAACAATTACACACATGTCATGTTATACATACAACATTATATTGAAACTGTTCATTTTTGGTTAAAATATAATGGTCTTGCTATTGGGCGAAAGACAACAAAACTGATTGAGGGTGGTCACCGTGGTCTTCAGGACTATAGTATATATTATTAATTCTACGTGTTTTTACTTGTTTTCAAAATCCAAAAAGTCGTGACTACGTTTTTTGCCGTGTTTCGTACGTTTTCTCGAACTATGATGGCGTCAATCTATTGACTGCAGACTGCGGGATCCAAAGGGAAAGACGGCTACGTTAAGCCTAAAGATTGGGAAGGGTGATAGCCCACAGAGACCGATCATGATAGTGGCGTCAGCTTCGGTCTTTGAACTAAAAAGTTTATAGTGTGCACCCGCACAAAGAATGTTGAGTTAAAATGTGGAGGTTGTGCCTCAAAGTAATATGTCGCATAACGTATGCCCAGTCTCCCTATCTATACAATTAATTAGAAAGGATTGATACATTCTTAAAACGACGATATGGCTGCGAAAGGAAAATAGAACACGTTGCAGCATTGTTCGATGACTGTATAATACGATTTTTTGTAAAATGCAAGCATCTATACACAGTGTCTTTATATCATCTCACCTCCCGAGAGCACACATCATTAACACACGCGTGAAAGTGGTCATTGTAGCCTACTTCCACGTTTAGTTGCTGTAGTAGGCCTACTGACTGGTCATAAGAACTCTTTTGTTAATCATTATTTGTTTATCTTGTTTAATCTTGAAGTGTTCCTGTAGGCTGTGTCATTGTTCTGTTTGATGAACGTTTGGTGTACGTATATAGTAATTTGTAATTATATAGTCGATGTTTGCACCCTATGACCTCTGTTAATGATCCTCCATCCATGCATGTACTGAATTCACGAATTGACACTAGCCTATAGTCTAACATACGACTGAACTTGCTTCTGGACACCTGCTTCTAGATTAGGCCTATACGTACACTGCAGCCAATGCTATACGTTGTGCGCTGACTGATGTCATAAACCGACGCAAGTTGGGTGACGATGAATGACTGGGATAACGACAGACAACCGGTAATACACGGCATTAGTCGCAGTCGTCAGTGGCCGGAAGCTACGACGACTGCCCGGGATATCGACTGATACCGCGCCGTCTGTTGCAGCTATACAGACCCATCACAGCAAGGTGCTGCCGATGACGTCTTTGACTGTTGGACGTGACTTCATTAATTGTCACCATCCCACACTATCAAGCCGAATATGAGTCGCTGCATGCAGTAAGCTTCGTGCAGTGCTATTGGTCGGCAGCTTCTCGACTCACTTTCAGTCGGTCGACTACAAACGTATATTTACACTCTTCACAGTCTATTGTCCTTCACAAGGTCAGTTATACCGTAAGCTTTTGTCGCAAGTTTTAATCACAATTAGTCGTAGCTGTGAATGTTTATTTATTACGATTCACGGTTCACCACTAGGCCTAGGCTTATGTATGTTATTTTCTGCGATAGTTCAAGTTATCTGTTCCATCAAATCGCGCAAGGTGACGGTAACAGCTCTCCTAATTTAACACATTTGCTTAAAACGACACAATCTGTTATTGTTAATATACTGACATTATTGCGCAGATTTATCTTATCTTGCAAGATGTACTCCATTATCAAGCGTCTCTTAAGTAAAATAAGGCGTCTGCGCAAGCGACAGAGAAGTCGACATGCTGGCTAACAGTAGGGGAGGGACCTATTATTAACCTTTATACGACAGCAGCGAAGTAAACAACTTACCGCCGCTCCAGTCCAAAGGATCTTTGGGTTGCAGTTCGGAAGTACCCGAATTAAACCAGAATTAAAAGACTATCGAGGAAAAGATTTTTGGAATAGATGGTCGTTCGCCATCGCTGGTCCACGCGCCTGGAACAACCTACCTGATGCCATCCGAGACTCGTCTCTGCTGTCATTCTTAACATTCGCAAAACTTGAAATCTTTTGTTTGTTTAACTACCGCGGCGACTGTGATATATAACTGGCGCCTAACAAATGCACTCACTAACTAACTAACTAACTAAGTGTGCAGTGAAAGACTGAGCGAGTGCTAGATGGTGAGAGCGAAGACTGGACTCTAATGAGGTGGCGTGTGAGGTGAACCAGGAATAGGATGAGGTTGACGGAATGAAGAAGCAAGCTGATTCCACTGGTAAGGTGATGCATAGGCCTATCTAAAAGAGTGGTTGTTGATTTGTAATGATGAAGATACCGATGGTGGTTAAAGCTCCTAAATCTTCTCATATGACACCCATTCCTCAGATCTCTGTATGCACTGACTCAAGATTGAATATAAACTCCTCTCGCTCACCTAAGAAGTTCTCACAACCAGCCAACCTGACTACGTACATAATCTGATCTCTGTTCCATTATTGTTAATACACTGAAGCAGATTTATCTTTCTTGTATGATGTACATTACTCTTTTTATCAAGTGTCTCTTAGTCTTAAATAAAACAAGGTGTCTTTAAAAGGGCACTGGCGTTTGTTTTGGTTCTTTTTTTCTGGCTATGCTAGAGTAGATAAAGCTGAATACTCAGCTTACGAGTCCACGTTAAACTCTTCTATCGTATCGTATCGTGTGCGTAAGCGACAAAGAACAGTGTTGAAGCCGACATGACTGGCTGACATTTTGAACCTAAATGTATAGGCCTACTAAACTAAATGGGCACTGGCGTTTGTTTTAGTTTCTTCTTTTTATATTTTTTCCGGCTACGTGTGCTAGATTAAGCTGATTACACTCAACTCAGCTTTTGAGTCCACGTTAAACACTTCTATCTTATCGTATGACAAATAGAACTCGCTCCTCGTCTGCTGTCGGTCACCCTAGCTCGACCATTATCTTTCTCATTATAAATCACCAACCGCTCTTTTAGATATGCATCACCT
>Ga0056114_1001912_pt1 | contig 10079 bp, 5 predicted proteins | sample WorMetHERISLAND1_FD_77005 | JGI IMG/M metagenome (GOLD analysis project Ga0056114, IMG submission 77005) | Marine gutless worms symbiont microbial communities from Max Planck institute for Marine Microbiology, Germany - Olavius loisae HERON... ... | reverse complement strand
ATATACGACTTCCTATAGGCTCTCAATAGTAACTTTTGCTCTAGGACGCACCGTTTAGCCACAATACATAACGTAACAGACGACGACGACGACGACGACGGACGCAACAGTGTACCAATAGCGGTCGGCTAAAAACCGGCTAATATTTGACAAAGTTAAGGCGTTCAACAAAAACTGTGCCATTTTTTGGCCACCCTGTATTATGAACATAATGTGTTCACACAGGGCTGGGCGTCAGCGCGTTACACTACTTTACTTATCGCATGCAAATCAGTGTATCGTATCGTACGTTACTTACTTACTTATTAACTTACCTAGTGTATATTGTCAGCTCTGTGACTACGTTTCACAGTCGTGCTGACTGAATGGCAATGTCCAGGACGCTATCAGGACACGCCTCGCCCTCGTCTCGGAGGTATCGTTCAGCGTGCCTTATCGTCGAAGTTATTGGTACTGTTCGCAACCGGATGGAGCGCGCCGAGATCTCGCCAAATCCCGCGGGAATTTCGACCCGATTGTATTGGCTCGGTAACCACGCGAGATTTACAGTATACTATGTAGTCGTGAAGCTGTCACTGCTCTCGCGGTCGTGTTCGCGTTCTGCTATGCAGAGCGCACTCAATACTGCACTTCATTTATGTCTCTCCGTGCTTGCAACAGTTGTATATAGTGAGCAGCTATCTGATGGTTTCATAAAAACTTCGGATGGATGGAACGTTGGTACCGGTTCAACGTAAATCAGTTCAGAAGACTGCTCCACTGTAGTCGATTGCAGCGCTGTTTCGCTACAACAAGCAACCTTTAACAAGAAGCCAAGCTGTCGCTAGGATAGCCGTCAATCCGTACTTCCTCACAGCACCTTTGTGGGTCACGTTACGTCATCGGTCATGTGACTATTTGATACTCCATATGTCATTTCCTATTAATTGGTGGTCTTTTGTTACAGAGTCTCTATCTCCAGCCGTTTTAGAGATATTGCGCTCTAAGCGTATTGGGGTCGCGAGTTTGAGCTTTTAAGGTCGCGAGACGTCATCGGTCACGTGACCATTTGATAGCCTATATGCCATTTCCTATTGGTGGTCCTTTGGAACCAAGCCTCTATCTCTAACGGTTTCCGAGATATTCAACTTCAAATGTAACGCAATGGTTGCCGTAACCTTGATACGACCTCTAAACAAAGGTCAAGGTCATTCATTTTGGTACCAATCGATTTCTTATATACGACTTTCTATAATCTGCCAATAGTAACTTTTGCTCTAGGACGACCGTTTAGCCACAATACATCACGTTACAGACAGACAGACGATGACAGACGCAACACTGTACCAATAGCGCGACCGTTAGTACGGTCGGCTAAAAACTGGCCCGACCTGATTTTAGTGTGACCCGTGTAAAGCCGTTGAAATGATCAAGACTTGTCGTGTCGCTAATCTGTCAAAACTCGTATTAGGTCCATGTATAACGTACTTATTCTTGACATAAAAACTGATTCATTGATTGATTGACTGATTATCTAGATATTACAGATATCGACCGTCAAATGTCGTTTTAGTATTAAATTTTGTAATTTATGAAAGATTGCCAGTGAAAAACATTTAAACAAATTTTGGTTAATATACAGACAGACAGACGATGACAGACGCAACACTGTACCAATAGCGCGACCTTTAGTACGGTCGGCTAAAAACTGGCCCGACATAATACATTTGCTTTGCGTAATTTAAACAGAAAGCACATGTTTAAAGCATATAAGATCACATTTTGTAACCAATTATACCCGAAATACACCGTGTGCGGAATAAACGACCCCCCTAAACATGTCAAAATATTACTTTATGAATAGAGAATGTTAGCGATTATTTTTCTTTGTATCATGAAAAGCTATTTATTTGCAATGTTTGTGTGAAATTTCACGACAACCAGTCTGTCTATTGCTGAGATATTGCTTTTTATAAAAAAAGACGGTCGAAAATTGTCGTCGCCAACATTGCCAATAATGCATGCGTAGCAAAAACAAAATGGTGGCCTAATCAGCAGAAAAGATCGAATGTTAATAAAAGTTTTGCATCAAGAGAATTCAAAGGTTCAAAGAAGTAGTTAGCTGAATTTCCAAAGAACGCGTTTGAACTGATACCAGCAGTGTTCATTGTGTTGGAAACTTGCGTTTTCAGTGTTAGTTCTTAAAGATAAAAAATATCACAACACAGGAAACGCAGTTCATTGAAATTTTACACACGATGCACAAATGAGTGTTAGATTATGCTGTGTAAGTGTCATTGGATTGTATTATATACTGTGCATTTTACAGCATTCTGTTTGGGGGGAGGGGGCGTTTTTATCCGGACACGGTGTAGTATAATACTGATGAACTGACCAATTAGATCAAAGCTAAATAAATAACAAAGATTAATGCACTTAATGATGTTGTTATCTGCTTATTTTCAGGCACTGCTGCTATCTCAATTATTTCCTGGTGGTCTCCAGTTGTCAGCGACGAGTATGTGTTTTTGCTTTTTGGCCGACGGTCGCGCTTATGCTATAGTGTTGCGTCCGTCATCTGTCGCCTTCTGTCGTCGTCGTCTGTCGTCTGTACGCAATGTATTGTGGCTAAACGGTGAGTTTTAGAACAAAAGTTACTGTTGACAGCCTATAGAAAGTCGTATATGAGAAATCGATTGGTACCAAAACGAATAACCTTGACATTTGTTTACAGGTCGTTTAATTTCATTTCAACCATATTGCGTCACATAGCCGTTGAATATCTCGGAAACCGTTAGAGAGGCTTGGTTCCAGACGACCACCAATAGGAAATGACATATGGGGTATCAAATGGTCACGTGACCGATGACGTCACGTGACCCTAAACGGTTAAACTCGTGACCCCAATACGCTTAGAGCCCAGTATATCGAAAACAGGTGAAGATGATATTTAGCATCAATCGCTAATTACTAAATGGTCTGCTGTGAGGCAGTACGGTCGGCTATCCGAGTGACAGGTTGGCTAGGATAGCTTGTTTCTTATTTTCTCCTACGTACCGATATAAAAAAATTACCTACGCAGGTAGGTGTAGGTTGTATTTGGCACGGCGTGAGATCCTGTTTCTACAATGACATTTCCTGCCGTGCGTCTGTGCGCGAGTTTAACAACGTTATTTCATGCATCGACGACACGCTAAACGTCGCGTGTCAACAGTCGGGCAGTCGCTACTCGACGAGTGAACAGTTTCCGGTGACAAGCAAGACGATGCCTCGCGGCGGTCGACGAGTAGGTTGGACGGTGTACTCGTATACCAGGCGGGCGACAGTTCTGCGTCCGATACGTCGACTAACGAGTCCATAATATGACTCCGTGCCGTTCCCTAATGCTCACTTTGCATCATGCTGGAGTGGAGGTGGCATGGATGGAGCCCGTTGTCGAACCCGCAGCAGCTACTAGCCTTACCATGGCGGCGGGCCGTCGACGCTGAGGGGAATACGCGACGACGACGACTGAGAAGGCATGGATCGATTTTACATTTTCGTTTGAAAGCTTTCCATGTCGCCTTCCGTCTTTCCATTCGTCTTCGTTTCGTGATCGCACCCGGCCGGCGCCGCCTGAGAGGCTTTTAGTTCGGAAAAAAGTAAGCAACGTAGCTGACGGTTCGATCCGGGAGACGCGGGCGGGCTCGGGCGTCTGAACTGGGTGTGGTCGATCGGCGTCGGCTCGAGAGTGGTTCTCTTCATCAATGTCCATACATAGTTGCCGTTACTGTACGGCGAAAAGACTCGATTTCGTTACAGACTCTTCACCTCGGCAAACTGTTGAACTATCGAGGCACGCGATGTCCAGGGGTTTCAGGCGACAATCATCACCGAATGTCAGCGTCAATTTCAAAACCAGCTGATCATACAAGCTATTGATTGATTGATTGATTGAGTAGTATTTAACGTCTCCACCAACACAGTATAGGTTATCTGGGAGACAGGTTTTACAGGTCAAAAGACCCAACCAACAGTATCAAAGTACTGAAGCAAAAAAACGCTACAAAAGTAAGGAAAACCCAGAAAAAGCAAACAACACAAAATACAGCAACACAATAAAGAGACACATATACACAGCAAGTCCCCCTGTCTACACTAATACTATGGAGTGACCAGGGGACGGCCCCCGCAATACAAGCCACCCTTACGCTGAATGTTTAATATCTTATCTACAGTGTTTGCTTTAATGTTGCTAAACTGAACACACAAGATGGACCGCCTTCTTTTCTTTCTCCTGCTGCATATTTGCAAACTAGTCCGCGTTAATTCTCAACAAGAGCCGTCCTGTCGCAGGGAAACCGCGCGTGTATCCGACGATAAAAAAGTTACAGCCGGATAAGTTCTTCATGGGCAAGCCATCTCAGAACTACGGGATGCCACCGAGGTATGGTGCTCACAATTTTACTTGCAGCCGGCCGACATAAGCGAGCACACCCCGTCTTACCCCCAGCCGGTGAAGGCTGGTACTCGATTTACCTACTTCGGAGGGATAGAAGGCTGAATTGACCTAGGTGCCTGATAACGCGCGGACTGGGAATCGAACCCATGACCGCTAGGTCCGAAGTCCGACGCCCTACCGCTGCGAGACCTATGTGTCTATGTGCAGAATCCGTCTGGATCTTTTTGGTCGTGCTTTGATGTAAATTGATCTACTTTTCACGAAGATAGCGCGAAACTTTGACCTCAAATTTGCTCTCCCAGTTACTCGTGTCCAGGGTGTCATGTCTCTTGCAAATTTGAAGTTTCTATGGCTTTACAATTTCGAGTAAATCGTAGGCACGGGACGGACGGACACTACAGACAAGAGACGGACGGGGCGCAACACTTAATGCGGCCTCATAGGCAGGACCGCATAATAAGCTATGGCATGCTAACCTACGGATAACAACTATAGAGGTTGTGATGTCGTATAGAACTGCAGAACTATTGCGCAGGCATCACGTACCGCTGTTTGTCAGCGTTACAGCTAAGCTTCTTAGTTATCGCACGTTCGCATGCGAAACTCCGCAGAGCACGATACTGGAACTGCAACTTCATTCGGCTGTCTGTTCGACAGCTGGTCACACTCCGGCAGTCCGGTCAGTGGTGGAATTACGCAGGGGCCCGGGGGGCCTGGCCCCCTGAGACCCCTTGAAAGACCTGTTGCCCCCTCCCCGACACATCTTGTTTGAGAGGGTACAAGGGGCCTGTAAAAGGCCACCATGAAATCACCCATCGATCCGTGATTGAAACATATCATTCGAAGCATCGATGCTGATGCTTTTTGCTCCCCGAAATGTGACTTCTGAGAGTCGCGAGGGGCCTTAGAAAAAAATTTTCTAGGCTCGCTATCGCTCGCTATATTTTACTGTCCCTTATAAATTTTGCTATAATTCGACCAGTGATTGCGGTATTGTCTCTAAATGGCTAAACAACTCGTTTAAATTCTTTCACTGCCGTACTCGTTATACGCCCATCATCTTGTTTTTTCTGGAACTAATTAAACATCGTTACGAAATACACGCTGTGCTACCCCTTATGAGGTCAAAGGTCGAGGTCGCGTTACTGGGAACGAAAATGTAAAAATAATCGTTTTTCGCGCATATTCGTCAAAAGTAGATCGATTTACGTTAAACCAAGACCAAAATGATCACTAGCCCATTCTACACATATCGTCGAATACATTTCACCAGCGGAAATGCTTTATTTTTGTGATAATATGTAATCTGTAATTATCCGGGAGGGTCGTATGTCACAGCGGCCAGCTGGTCGTGTACCTACATTGTTTACTTCATGTTTTTGTTTTGTTGGTCACGTGCAGTGGACTAATCGGACCCCGGTCAGCTTTCAGCGCACGTTAAATTATTTTATCACATCAAAATATAGTATGCTACAACAGACGATGCCGAGCAATAAATAAACGCGTGCTATAACTATGGTGACTTAGTCGGTGCATCGTTGCCACTGAATGGGATACGATACTGGTAGCACCTCGGACTAACAATCGGAAGGTTGTGGGTTCGATGCCTGCTAACGTAGTGTGTATCACAGTGTTAACAGGTAACCGCCTGGGGTAAACTGTTCGCTGTGGCCGGCCACCACTCCTTCTTCCGAGCTGTAAGAAGTTGGAGTTTAAGACTGTCAGCGTTTGATGGACTCAGATCTGGCACGTGTAAATGGTAAGAGCGCTATAGATAAGCTGATGCTACGCTGACGCTTTCAAGCGCTCTATAGTATCGGGAGCCATTTACCATTTTACCATTCGCATTGCAAATTTTATTGCATGTTGACGAAAAAAAACTTACTTTGCAAATCGACTTCATCGTCACAGTACGTAATGTGACTTGACAGTGTACGCATGACTCGGTAGCGCACAGGTTGTCAAAACGACCATTATGCGATGAACGCGCGGTTGTTTCGTGTGCAAACAGTCCATCTCGATCGCAACTATTAACCAGTAGAGAGTGACACGGTGACGAATACCGCGGTAATTACCGCGGTAATGGGAGAAAGCTGTGGCAATTCCGCGGTAACGGGAAGTGTGAATACGCGCTGTAGCGGTGGTTGTTTTTATCGTCGGTAAACTGTTAACATTGACTCTTGTGGTTTTACAGACGACATTAACGTCAGACAGTTTACAAATAGTAGGCCTACTAATATGGTTATATTTACGTACTTTTAACTTTTAAGTATTAACAACGATATAAACTGATGGCTCAGTGGCGTAAATATAGGCATGCCGTCGTGGTTAGCACTCTGGCTTTCGGGCCGAGAGGTCCGGGGTTCGCATTCCGGCCATGCCACTATTCTACTGGGTAGCAACCTTGGGCAAGTTGTTTACTCACATTACCTCCCCGGTCTTCTCAGCTTCAAGAAACATCAAGAAACTGGGGGTACAAAAGGGAGTATTCGGACTGGACAGATTTAACGGCTTAACTGATTAAGTGCGTTAGGTTAAGCTAAATGCCGTATACTCAATAGCTTTAGAACGCACTGTAAAATAATCTCAATTTGCATTTGCATTTGCATTTTGCATGGCTGTTACAGGGAGATGTTGTGTGGATGTGGAAAAATGCTCTGAGAACGGCGATGTCAAACGGCAACGGCGGGGTCAAAATTAGTGATGCACGGTGGGAAGAGAGATTAATTCTTATTCTCCGTCACTCTCTAGTTAGTTGTCGTCACCGCCGTCGTTGTTGCTATTGTTGTTGTTGCGTGCATGGTCCGCCGTCGACGACACGATCCACGTTGCCTACGTATTCCGGTGACTGTGCAATGCATCGCCACGGACGTTTGCCGATTACTAATGCATGGATACACCGAACTCACCGTCTATCGGTTGACGACAGTCGACAGCGGATCCCATGACGTGCATCCGGCGATCATCGTTATTCGTTAACAATGAAGTACGTGGAGGCCTAATGCAATTAAACGGACGACAGTTCACTAAAATTAATAAATCATAGTGCTACATAGCCTCACTGACTGGTAAACGTAGGAGATTTAATACGGCCGATTATTTTGAAAATTATGCATGCCAAAGAAAACATTTAGTGTTATTAACCCCACAACTTCGTCGCAAGTTGCATCGGCCGGGTGTGGGCTCGGGGGCGTTATAGAATAAGCCCACCTGGTTTCCTGGCCGAGTGTCGTAAGAAGCGACTAAACCAGGGTAGTTTTGTTTTGCTGTATTTTTTGTTGTTTGCTTTTTCTGGGTTGTGTTTTGTTTTTGTAGTAGGCTAGTGTCTGTTTTTAATTTGTCTTCTGTCACGTATTTTCCAGTGTATACCGACGTGAATTGCAATAGCCTAATTGTGCTGGTGTGCCGTTAAGAAACTGCTCGCTCACTCACTCATTCACTACACGCACGTTTCATCGAAAAATATAACAAGATCAAACTGAAAACAGGTTTCAGCTGATCGTCTGTTGCAAATGATAATATGCGTTTGTCATTACCGGCTAGCATATTCGGTTATTAATAACGAAGTTGACAAAACACAACTTAGTTCAAAACGGAAAGAACAACAAATAAACCCCGTACTGATTTTCCCGTCGACTTCTCGTATTAAAGGGAGACTTCGTTTGCTAAAGATGGAATACCTAAGTTTGAAGGTCACGTGACGCTGAAAGAAGATGAATATCAAAAATCTGTCCAGTGATCATTTCTAGCACAGGAACCCTGGAGCCAGGGGAAGGTTTTTAGGTGTCAAAAGTCCTGAAATTCCAGCGCGTTACCACCGTAGCACAGAATTTTTTTGGTACTCACGATCTCTACTTTCCAAACCGTCTGATCTAGGCCTATAGCTATCTACTTTGGCATGTCGACACAACGTGGTTGTGATAAATTACTTGGGAAAGTTGCAGACGGCGGCGAATTTGCGATAGCAAAGTAATAGCTCGTGGGTACCAAAAATTTCTGTCACGGTGGCCACGCCCTGTTGAGGATCAGTGGCGAAGTGGTTAACGCGCTGGCACTCGGGTCGAGAGATTTGGGGTTCCCATCCCGGCCGTGCCACTGCTCTACTGCATGGGTAACAACCTCGGGCAAGTTGTTTACTCACATTGCCTCCCAGTCTTCTCAGCTCCAAGGACTGGACCGTTTTAACGGCTTATTGCCGAGTTCGTTAGATTAAGCGAAATGGCTATAGCTATAAGAGCTTAGAACGCACTAAAATAATTTCAGTTTGAATTTTTGAATTTTTTTACCAGTTTAAATATATTGATCAGTTAATTGCATACAATTCAGTGAAACAGAACATAAACCAGTTTTCAGCACGACACTACATCAATGCAGGTGAGTGGCTCGGAAGACTCGTTGACCAATACTGAGTGTCGGATAAAACGTCAACCCCTGCTTCGTCTAAGAACTATACGAGTGTTTTGTTTGACATAGGGCTGCCAACAGAGCAGACAGATTTCGTCGGGAAAAGTTACAATATGTCATTCTTTTATCGCACCCGTTTGGTTTCGGCATTATTACTCCGCACAACGGTTTGTGTTCGTTTTATTGATCCGCCGAAGTGGGAATAGGAACGGCAATTGGTCTGGCGATGCATAAGCACATCAGCTATACGGACTACTGTCCGTCACGCCGGTAAGTATACAATAATGACAGCTGGGCGCCGTGGAATATTCAATTTCTAGACGATGCAGTTGGGGTACATCACATTGGACCACACACACACAGCGGCGTTAACGTTAATCAACGTCCGCTAGATTGATATTCTTTCAGCGGCGGCGGCCGAGTCTGCGGTGTGAATTCTATCCGCCCTTCATAATTTACCCGGAACATGGGAACGTTTATGAAATTGAGAGACAAACGGATTGTCGAGTCGATGACGCGAGACGATCATGCTAGGGCCCGAGCATGGTTCTCCCGTCCTTCATCGATCATGGGACTGCCTCCTCTAATTCCTGGTCGTGCTTTACGTGGGATCGTGATCCACCCGTAGAACTCATCATCTGGTCCTAAATCGCCTTATTATGACAGTGGATAGCTTTAGGTCGAATTTTATGATCGTTGAGAAATGCTCCAGTATTATGTAGACCCTATACGTAATAATGTCGGCACAGAGTGGATATACAGGCATAATTCAACTCGGCTGTGATGTATGTGTGTTGGTTCAACGATAACATCACAACTATTCGCACCCCCCCCCCTTAGAGCATGACACCATTTACAGTAGAAAGAGTAACCAATTGTATGTAGATAACTAGATAACTGTTCTTTAATCTCGATAGGCAAAGATTGCTGCCGCCATCAGCGCGCAGGTAGACCGCTGGTCAAACTGCCCACAGATGATTTACAAATCGCAGGTTTCAATTCTTCGAATGCATCGGCTTCAAACATTACGGCACCATCATTGCGACAAAAGACACACTTCGTCGTCATCTCAAAACACACATTATATAACATTAATTTAGCTAAATGTTTGATTTCGCATGTTTCAACTTTTAAGTAGGGCTGCAGATTTTAACGATTAATTTGACGATTAATCGTTAAAAATTTTTAACGATTAAAATTTTTGATAACGATTAATCGCCGTCACCTTTTTCTTACTTATTTATTACGCATGGGT
>Ga0056114_1001911_pt1 | contig 10085 bp, 5 predicted proteins | sample WorMetHERISLAND1_FD_77005 | JGI IMG/M metagenome (GOLD analysis project Ga0056114, IMG submission 77005) | Marine gutless worms symbiont microbial communities from Max Planck institute for Marine Microbiology, Germany - Olavius loisae HERON... ... | reverse complement strand
GGGTACAGCTATCAAGCATCCTGTGCCAGACCGGGTTAAGCCGTCATTTGTAATTTTTGACATCCGGGCACTCTGACGCTCAGCCCTGAGCGTCAGAGTGCCCGGATGTCAAAAATTACAAATGATGGCTTAACCCGGTCTGGCACAGGATGCTTTATAGCTGTACCCATGTGATGTCAAAGGGTTAATTTATGTCAGCAAAAACTGCACTAAGCGTAATTCAATGACGTCTGATCAGTGTTTTACAAGGATACAGGCGATGGCTTCAATAGCTCCCTGTCGACGGACAAGACTGTCAGAAGCACCAAGGAGAGGAACAACATGGCTAACCACAGGCTCCATCACTGCATCGGTCAAAATGCGACTACAGGCGGCCAGACAGCGGCCAGACATGTGACGGACAGCGGACAGAGGGTGTTCAAGACATCTCAGCAGACTGTCAGTGGAACACAACAGCTGTACACAATCAATCAATCAATCAATCAATCAACTGTGATTATTAGTGCTTTATGTACAACAGAATGTCGAATATCTTAGTCACTTCAACAAATACAGATTAGTGTATCTTAGTACGGTTCACCGTCTATCCATATTTTGATTTTAAAAACGTGCAAATTCAAACAATATGAATAACAGTAACTTCCAAGTAGATTTAAATTTTTGAATATCAATTATCACTCGGTGTATACAACGACTATACAGATTCATTGGATATCCTTTTCTCTATATGGGCCACCAGCCCTGCACCCAGTTCAGTAAGTAAATAAGTGTGTTTATTAGAGTTACAGCCAAATAGCTACTCAGAACACAAGTTACAATATGTGTAAACATGAAACAAACCAACAAATTCATGGTATACAGCCTCGTGCTGAGCCTACATGTTGGCAAATCTTCTTTAAAATTCACTATTCACTATTCAGGCACTGCCAGAATACCATTCACAACATGTGACAACATCCATGGCCAAAACGTCACAGAAAAATTTAATTAATTGCTAGCATAAATCAGACAGAAATACATCCAGAAGCAGAGGAGTCACCTGTGAATGGAGTGAAGAATGCATAGCAGGAGCCAGAACCTGGAGAACCTGAAGAGAGCTGACAAGCTCCTGGCAACGGCTGATATCACACTGATCCAACTCAGCAGCTGACATCAAAACACAGTTCAACATACAATACACAAAGGAAAACTCTCACTCTCTCCTTTACACTAACTTTATCGACAGTGTTCTCAGCGAAATATTCCAGTAAAAACAAAAAACACTACAGATGCAGGGAAAGGAAGGGAAGGAGCAGAACGGGAGACTAAGTGTTAATATGTTATTATGTTCTGTATTTATCTATTCGACTGTTGCTGGTCACAAGTGTGAAATAAACCTCGTTGTCATTGTCAGGTTTGCTGACAAGAAAAACAATTTACCACCCAAAGTGATAGAAAAGAGCCACGTGACGTCATTGTGACCTTGACCTTTGAGTCTCAAGCTGCAAAATCTAATCAGATAGGCTGACTTCAAGTTAAATTTAACAAATTCCTATGTTACTATGTTGCTTTCCATGTCAATGAGCTACTGTGGACTACGGACAGAGCAACATACATAGCGCATCACATCAGCAGCCTTCAGTGAAAGTTTAACAGAAGAAATCCAACTTTACTGGAAACTGCAGCGACTTGACCAAACATGACATCCCAGAACGAAGGCAACTTCTTCTGTAGGTCGTCACCGGCAGATCTCGTAATGGCTGTCAACGCCAGCGTAGCTCCACGACGCTGCACCAGCAACTGTCGTTTTGACTACGTCACACACAAGAAGGCAGATGTCATTCAACATGGTCAGTAATACTGTCAGTTTTCAATAAAGATCTGCAAATGAATGGTAGTCAGAAGTAGTCATTCATCGGCGCGGCAAAACACAGCACACTTAGTACTGATATTTTACTTGCCAGCATTAAGAAGTTGTCATGCAAAAAGAACGTATCATAATGGCAGGTTGACAGAAAAAAACAAGAAGTCATCAAAGCTGGCCACCAAACAACAGGTCTGCAAACATGAGCAGTGTAAACATATCAACAGTTCAAGAAAAATCAGAAAAAAATCAGACTAAAAGAAGTAAAATGTATCCATCTTTTCACTCACTGAAGTTGTTATAACAGGAAAGACAACAGTTCCACAACAACCAGCCTTGAGAATCCCAAAGTTTCACTTTCAAGAGACCTGGGCTAACTCTAGAACACAGAGTAGATTGAACAACAACTGAATGTGGTAGCAACATGTTTCCAACAATTATTCCAGACATGTACGAGAAGTCAAGGTATGATGTAACGAAGGTGATACAACCTCGTCGTCGTCATCAGTCAAGGCTGTGTCGAGACACGTATCAACACTGAACCAGTTCAAAGTCGGTCTGAACGCAGCCGGGCGACGACCACGACTCGGCTCATATGACTGTTGTTTATCACATAAAAATCAACTATCAAACTGTTCTAATGTCATAATTATTAAATAACAAGTTTTAACAACTATGTCAAATGGCTTTATATGCTTTGTCCATTTGTGCGTACGACAATACAAAAAATTCCCGCTACAATTAAATGAAATATGGCAAGGTGTAGATGTTGGTTATTAACTTTTGGGCAAATCCAACCCTCCCCCCCGAGAAGGGGTTCTCAGACATCAAAAATTTGATAAGGGTGATATTTCAGCAAAGCTACCAGCACATTAACGGAGGGGAAGGGTCAAATGGTAACAGACTCACTACTACAATAATGACGACAATAATGTTGAATTTCAGGTGACAATACCAACAATGAATGCTGAATAAGATGATTATCTTCAATATACGTCATCAAATTTATCCAGTATACTATGTGTCTGTCTCTCCAATATGTCCTGGTTATCTACCGTCCACTAAACACTGTTATCAAAGCAAACTGAGAAAAATCCATACAAAAGCACCACACTCAACCAGACAGCTTCAGTTCAGTACTTGCCTTCTGCTGAATGTGTAGTGTAAGAATGCCACCGGACTCATCAGCTGCTTCACAGTCTGAAAACAAGCATGTATCAAGCTAGCAGCATCCTCCATCACGCTGTGTGATAACAGCAACTCTATCATTCACTCTATCAGTCAGGAACGACTCATTATGTTACCAATCAGCTGATAACAGCAGCACCAAAACAATCACTTCTTGTGTCTCGGTGGCGCAGCGGTAGGACATCGGACTTCTGACCTAGAGGTCATGGGTTCGATTCCCGGTCCGGGCGCTATCAGACACCTATGTCAACTCAGCCTTCCATCCCTCCGGGGTAGGTAAATCGAGTACCAGCCTTCACCGGCTGGGGTGTGCTCACTTATGTCAGGCTGCAAGTAAAATTACGAGTAGCATACTTTGATAACACCCTGTAGTTCTGAGATGGCTTACGAGTACCATACTTTGATAACACCCTGTAGTTCTGAGATGGCTTGCCATGAAGAACTTAACCGGCTTTAACTAACTTTTTTTAAAGTTTAACTTCCAGCAACTGAATAAAGCTACACCAGTTAAATCAACACAAGGTTGAGCATTGGGCCATAATCTGAATTGTCTCTGCAGTAATGACTAGGTCACCACAACAAACATAAGGTAACAAACACAAACTTAGAAAAGAAGCTTTCACACGAACACAAACTCTCTAAACAGTGACTATAATCAAAGATGCAGAGGTACCAGACTACACGAAAAATCAAACATTAATTCTTAAGCACAGTTTTGTTCTACTATCTTTATGCATTATATAGGCCTGACAGACACATGATTGTCTGAACTCAGCCATCCATCCCTCCGGGGTAGGTAAATCTCAAGTACCAGCCTATGTGGCTTAATAAACATAAATATAACGATCATATCTTTCTTTCAGGACGCCCTCGTACTACATGGATGAAAACTATCCAGCAGGATCTAAAATCCAACAACCTCTCCCTCAATCATATCAGATTAATGAATCTCACAAAATAAAACAAACATTGTAACTAGCATCCCACAGACGTTTTTCTGTTGGAATCTATTAAATGGCATTCAATTAATTTTACGTAAAATCAAGGCTACGATACATTCAAACACAGTACGTGAACATGTCCTCTGTAATAAACACTAATATAAACAGCAGATCTATACAACAGACACGTATGTAGCTGTCCAGCTTGCATCAATACAACTGCATAGCGTCAATGGTTGTCAACAGCCCCCGCGGTGGTGCTTCAGTCCATGACACATGTAGTATGGAGTACAGCTAATGTGTGACTTGCCTTGCACAGAGCCTGTCGTTGATTGCTGACTGATGACGGGAGTGTATCGTGGGTCTGAGCAGAGCATTGAGCAGAGGTTCTTAATGATCTTGCTGTTTGGACTAGGCTCACGTGTGACACACTGATCTATCAGCAGTGATAATGTACAGGCGGCTCTCTCCTGACAGCAACGACAAATGACAACAAAACAGGTACTTCACAGTATCGATATACATCATCTGAAGTGATAATGTTTGGGAAATTGAGGCACATTGTAATGTAACGTAATATGATAAATTTGTTAACACACCAGCGTTAAGAAAAATAAACTTAAATCCGAGGTGCAGGCAGGCAGTCGCGAGGTGGGTTGGAATCTCAAGGAATCATGAAATAACGGGTTTTACATTTTTATTACAAGCTTTAGCCTCCATTCAAAGCAAAGTCTGTGACTGAACTTCAGGCGTGCATCTAGTGATCCAGGACTGCTCGTTACGAAATCAGTTTACCACACAGCGAAAAATTCTAGTCAAATCTGATTTCACCGAAACAGTTAAACTAATCATCAGTGAAAATGCTGACATAGACTACTGCTGCTGAGGGGCTCACAGTGCTGCATCTTCTCACGTTCGTGAATTGTTAAACTCGTCTGTCAAATAGCCACATGTACTTTGACAATTTAGGTTGATAACAATGCACGTACTGTTTTTACTGCAAAATCTTGGTCTCTTGCCCTCAAAGATTTCTACGAAAGTCTCGGTCTTTGACTCATCTCAGACTGAAAGCCAGAAGCCTCAGTCCTCTTAAATGCTGCCGTCAATCAAAGAGAAAGATACTTACTTGAAGTTGGTAGATTTCTTCTCGTCGAAGTGAATCCATCAGCGGCCGTACAACTGGGTTCATCTTGTCAGGCAAACAGTTCCACCGCACTACAGCCTCGGCTACGCTCGACTGAACCCTGACATTAACAGTTCCACACAGAAACAGCTCCTCTGTTTGCACAATAACAGGCGTTACCGGCAGCAGTTTCCATGTGAAATGTGTGTCCGAAAAAAACATGCTCAAAAAGTTCCTGCTAGCCATTTTTTAAATTTCATATTATTTTAAAATATTAAAGAGATCTTTTGGGAGCTTTGAAACTTGTTGCTTAAACGTAGCCGAGAGGGAAAACATGGTAAACCTTTCCTCAAAATTGTCTTTTTAGACTATCTAAAAGTGGTTATGGTTCCTTTTGCACATGACTGATGCTGCCAATAAAGATGCTCATTTGCAAGAGTATCTACTAGATTACATTTTTTCCGGCTCACATTGCAAACAAGTAATTAGCATCAGCAACATTCCACTGATCATATATTTAATACTTAGCACAGACACAAGGACAGAAAATCATTTACAGTGAGTCGTATAAATAATCAGTAGCTTGTATATGTGAAAGAACGCTATTTTGATGCCAGCAAAAAGTTTTTCTACAAAAGTGAAACTCGCTAGAATCACAGTACGATATATCCATGAGCAGCATGCACACACAGTACTGGACAGCAGACAGACGTGTGTCTAGCGGACAATACAGACCTGTTCATCAGTGTCAGTTGGTCTTTAGTTGTCTGTGAGACGGCAGACTGCAGCGCCGACCGTCGCTGTTCAACCAGTGTCAGACACTTCACCGGCAGCTGAGCTCGGACCGAGTCAAACACAGACGTGCACAGACTGTTGGCTTGATCCAGTGATAACACACCACTGTTACACACACAGTACCACACTTTAACCCTTTGACACCCACTGTAGCCACATGGGTACAGCTATAAAGCATCCTGCCGCTCAGGGCTGAGCATAAGAGTGCCCGGACGTCAAAAATTCCAAATGACGGCCAAAGCCGGTCTGGCACGGGATGTTTTAAGGCTGTACCCATATGGCAACAATGGGCGTCAAAGGGTTGACATTGATACACTATCAAACACTCGTTGTCTGATAGCTAGCAGATGAAACATTTAACCGCGTAATAGCACCAGTAAAATTACAACGTAATAACACATTGCCATGGGGATGGTGCTTCACTCTTGGTTAGTTGTCTGCACCGCTGTGTGTGTGTTAACAGACACAAATATAACAATGACCGACCAACACGCAAGTTGTTCATGGTGTGGATGTGGCCTGCGAGGGGGGAGGGGTAAGGGGCAAAAAGCAGTGGTGTAGCCAGGAGTTTTTGCGAGTTCGCCTTCCATTTCCTTCTTCACTGATTCCAGGTCATTGCAATAACTTACTGTAAGTACGCTGTAGACATTATAGGTTACAGTTTGTTTCGAACACAGAAGCTGATCTGATTAAAATGTCATGACTTGAACTGTCTGCATCATTACAGTAAGTCATGTATCAAAAGCAGTACACTCACTTCATACTTGGGATGAAGTTTTTTTCAGAGGCACTTTAGAGTTGTATTGTCAAAGAGTGTTGTGAGCATGAGTGGACAGGGCGTCTAAAATAACATGATCAAGGGCAGAGGTTATGAAAGTACTAAGAGTGACTAAATCATCATCTCAAAGCCAGGAAGTTGGCACAGATTTGTGGACACTTTTGACTTTTTCTCCAATTCATGAGCTCTTAACAAAACTAAACTAAACTAAAAATTAATACCAAGCTAATGACCTCTCCCTGAATGAAGCAATCGACGTGGCTCAGAATCGTCTGAAGACTGACGTCTGTGTTTGGCACTACACACTCCTAGAGGTCCACGCAAGAAACCAAGAAGATACAGTCTTTACAGAACAAAAACAGCACAGAATGCAACTACAATCGTCTCAACAGCATGCGAAATCAGACATAGATATGAGGAGAAACACAGAGAAGTTGTCTCACTCGGCGGACAAATATTCGCGACTGTTCACTGTAGCGCCACAACTCTGCAGCAGATTGACAAATTCACGACAATCTGTCTGTAGTCGGCTGAATGCTACCAGTACTTCATCATAGTAGATGGACTCCTCGAGGCACTGGTGCAGCTGGGCGCACAGTGGACTGGGTAGACGCAGGCTCTGTGCCGCGGACGACTCCTTGACAGCATATTACACAGCAAGCATCTCATTAACAACAGATGATACAACAGCTGTGACAATTACAATTGCTGCAGTTCACTTGAGTGCGGTTTAACATCCCACTTTAATTATTAAATTCATGAACCAACACAGGATGTTTAACAGCTGTACCCATATGGCAACAGCAGGCGTCAAAGGGTTAAATTATTTTAATTCCTTTCACAGAACAAACAGACACGTGCAACAAATTACCGTCAGGGCAGCAGCGACCCACTCACAGATGACGTAGGCAGTGCAAGACTTCTGTAGAGCCGAGCGTGAACTGAGGTAGAATATAAACAGCTGGCTGACCAGTTCGATGGGACACGACTCTTGAGTGACAGTCAGAGAACTGTCACTGACGCGAGACAACAGTAGACCCAGCAGTCTAGTCATCACATACAACAAGGGGTTTGTATCACGCCACTGGGGATCGCAGGCGGTGTTTACATGATGAATTGTGACAATGAATTCCGGCGGTCACTAAACACGTTAAAGTTTGAATAGTTGGGCCACAGTTAGGGCTGTGCTCAATTGCGATCATGATCGCGATCTACCATAGAGTAGTCCCGGCGATCGCAATCGATCACTGAAATTCCTGATCGCGATCATTTACAGACCGGCTATGTGTACAGCTGCAATATCATGCGGCCGAGTGTCTGCAGGAATCCACGCAATATCATGCCATCGTTCATCACCTACAATCGTTTGCAGCAGGAGAATGAGGGCCGGCGGGAATGGGGGGCGGGGAAACGTGACCAGCATGGGTGTGAAGGTCTAGTGAAGGCCTTGCAGTGTTGGTAAGCTCCTGCAGCTGCAAGCCTGTCGACACTGGCAAGGCGACATCAGCTATCAGATTACACTCAAGGCCACTACTACTAACGGTAGTCAGTGGGGGAAAAGCAGCAGTCAGGACAGACAGGCAGATGCGGCGAGCGATTTAGACATCTCATCTCTCACACTAAGTGCCCAACTTCCATTTTAATCACCAGGGGGCACTGGCATCGTGATCATGATCGCGATCAGATCGTGGCGTGACGTCACGATCATCGATCACTCAATTGATCCCACGAGCACAGCCATAGCCACGGTGCAGAATGAACTATTCTGAATGTGCCATTTAGAATTAATCTTACTTACATACTTACTAACTAGCACTCATACTGTTACTCTAGACCACCAGCACTGCTGCTGAAGGTGCTGGTAATTCACTCTAGTTTCTCTACAATACAAACAAACCTTCATGATTACTGGAAGCAAGTTTTTTGCAGGCTGTATGATGCTCATGTCACCCAAATGACAGCACTAAAGCAATAAAGGAAGCATCACTGGCAGTAGCTTATCATTTCTGTATATGCAGTCTCTATGATGCAGTGAAGAAAAGTGGGACATAGCATCCTGATTAACATATTATACGTCACTGTGACGACAATATGTTTATAGCTCTTGTGTGTCCACTAACACTGAAGGAGTTGGTTAGCTCTCAATCTCACCATCTTATACTATGTTTGAATGTTTGTTTATTTTCTCTGTTTCAAAACTCCTCCTAAACGCCGCGTCATACGACGGCGAAATTTGGCACGCAGACGCGTGACAACCATGTCCAGGTATTCTGTAGGTTTTTGTGTCTATAGTTGTTGTTACCAAAAAAATGACATTTTAAAGGAAAAATACCTGAATGTAAACAAACACTTCGCAGCGCTGACGGCCGGTCGGCTAGGCTAGCTGCACCAAGGCGTGGCAGGCCTGTGCTATTAATAGCGTTACTATTAACAGCACAGGCTATGTAACGGGCCAATCAAGCTATAGCCGCCCAACGCGCGGCAACGGCTTGTGTTACAATAATACAACATGCATGCACGCAAAATATAAACTTAACAAATAAATCTAACACACAGGAAGCACAGTGAGTGAACCCAGTGACATGAAGCAAAATCTGGTAAAAGGATTTATTTCTGTATCGCTCACTTGGCAGCTACAAGGCGTGTGTGTACCACACAACTGTCTCTCTCATGAGCAACCTCTCCTGGTACTGATGTGCCACCGATATAGCACTTCCGCTGAACAGGAACGTCTACATATTGCTTGGTACCAGTACTGCTTGACGATCGATCCTACACATTCACAGAATGTTAATAATAAAGCTCCAAAGCTTTTGTCACAAGGCTACTAGTTTCAACATCTACACACAGCCAATTGCTCGTTGCCACATAGGAATCAGCCTGAAAGAGTTCACGTCTTCGATCACACTAACTGGAAAAGTCTACTTCAGCACTTTCTGCTACTGTTCAATGGTAACATGAAAGTCTGTAGTAGTTCATGTTACAACATGATAGAAATTCCAGGGACAAGTGCAACTTCTTCGGTTCAATTGATTATTAAGCACATGTGTACAGGACAAAGACTGTTAGAGGTCATTCAAGGTCAACAACTTCTCTATACTGAACTCGGGTGATTTTATCTCTAGCTGATACAATTTCTAAGACACAACAGTACTCTGTGCAGAATCTCACATTTACAACCGTACTCCATTCAATTAACCTCTCTAAGTAAGTGACTAAGTGGTTCCCCCAAGGTGTCTCTTAGCAATTTTCAGAATAAAATTCCCCAAGTTCCTGCACTGAAAGAAGGCACAACAAGAAGCCAAGCTGTCGCTAGGATAGCCGACCATACTGCCAAAAATAGTATGGGTCACGTGACCTAGGCCACGCCCAGTTTTAGGGGAAATTTTTGTGCGCCTGCTTGTCATTCTCCATACG
>Ga0056114_1001910_pt1 | contig 10089 bp, 7 predicted proteins | sample WorMetHERISLAND1_FD_77005 | JGI IMG/M metagenome (GOLD analysis project Ga0056114, IMG submission 77005) | Marine gutless worms symbiont microbial communities from Max Planck institute for Marine Microbiology, Germany - Olavius loisae HERON... ... | reverse complement strand
CGTCGGGGATTTGTTTTAATTTTCGTTTTTATATAGTTCGTGCGCGTAATTGTATGTATGTAAACGTTTATTGGCCTCGTGTAAGTGGCTCACAGCCCTTCGATGGCCTTAGAACTTAGCAGCATTTATTGTATCTTCGATTTTATATTGCTTACTGTGTTGAGTTCTTAAATAAATAAATAAATAAAAAATAAATAAAATCTACCAAACGAGTAGGGCCTAATAGGACTGGTTGAACTAAGTCCGTAAGTCCGAGAGATTTCAGTCATATCACGTTTACTGGCAATAGTTAGCTCAGCTATGGCAAAGAAGTCGCGCTGTCGATAACATGTTTGTTGGCAATATTATCCAAGTTGATGTATGAGACAGTGCATTCAGAAGAAAGGTTTGTAAAAACCAAACTGAACTGCAGAGTTACTGACTGGCTATTGACGTCATCATTTCCTGTTAGCTGTGACTGTCGTGACGTGACGATCTACTTTTAGATACAGTCTACAAGCACGTCGGTCGTCATGGTGCAGTCTCAGCAGCCGATGATGATGATAATAATAACAATGATGATGATGATGATGATGATACGTCGTTATCACAGTGTGCAGGCGTCATGCCATTCAGCTCGTCGCCTCTCAAGAAGGTCTGTAATGCAGACCCATCAACTCTCTACATGTCAATAGCCTCTCCGTGTCCGGTCTATTAATAGATCGTGACGTCATGTATGTTGTCTAATATTAGTTGCTAGTATTTGTTGTTGCTGGTCACAATCTGTAAAATGACCAATACTTGTGAGGCTAATGCCAGGTACACAACTGTTCTGCATATTTTGGCACTGGCAGCTGTTCCCGGGTTGGATTCCACGTGATGACTCGTGACAGCCATCTCGGCCACACATCTTCTTGCAGTGCAACAGATAATGAAGGCTTGTTTGTAAACACGCAGGTTGGTACGAGTGACGAGCGGTTGTTTGCACAAGGCTTTATCATGCTGGAAGTGTCGCAGATCAGCGTCAGTAACTTCAACTTTGTCGCCGGCTGTGTACCGTTCATACAGAGCCTGCTCTACCGGGTAGGCCAGGCCAAGTGTCATTGATCATCACGACTGGTGAATCTTTTGCGCACTTCATTGTATCTTGTTGGCTCAAAACGCCTTCTTCTTCTTCCGTCACAAAATGTGGAGATTAATCGGGCCTATACGTCTGTTATTTTGTTGATAACAAAGACGTGAAAAACATTGTATCTTTAACCCTTTGACGCCCACTGTTGCCATATGGGTACAGCTATAAAGCATCCTGTGCCAGACTGGGTTACGCCGTCGTTTGTAATTTTTGACATCTGGGCACTCTGACACGTCAAAGGGTTAACTCCATGTAGCGCTAACAACTACTTTAGACACACGCCACCCTGGCGTCAACCGTTTGTGCTTCAATTTCACAGGCGTTCCTAGCTCCAGTACTCATATTGTCATACACATTTATATCTACCAAACACACATAAACACAAATAAAGATAATAACCGTTGAAGAAAGACGTGCTAATTCTACACTGTACGTCTGTTACAGGAGCAACAGCAGCGTCCACATCTCAACGCATCATCTGCTTCACGCGTCTGCTCTGTAAGTTGACACTCAACTTTTCATGTTGTCTGAAAAAAAGTGATGATTCCTCTTTAAAAAAAGTTAAAGCCGGCTAAGTTCTTAGTGGGAAAGCCATCTCAGAACTACGGGGTGTCACACAGTTTTACTTGCAGCCAGACATAAGCGAGCACACTCTGCTTTAACCCCAGCCAGTAAGGCTGGTACTCGATTTACCTACCGCGAAGGGATGGAAGGCTGAGTTTACCTAGGTGACTTAATCACGCCCCCGGCCGAGAATTGAACCCGCGGCCGCTTGATCGAAAGTCCGACGCCCTAACCGCTGCGCCACCAAGTACTGTTGATTGTGTGATAGTTGTCCTGAGCGACACACAGCTGCTGTAGTGTGCACTGTGTACAGTCGCTGAAGGACTTGTGCGACTTCATGTTCGTCGAAGGAATTCCACAGAAAGTTCGTCAGAAGTTACTACGAAACCTCAGAGTCAGCAGTCATCTATTTATTTGAAACTCTGTCATCATTATGTTAGAAGTTCACCATTGGCCGCTGACACAGCAGCCATTAAACAGCTGCCTGTGAAGTAGATTGTTCAGTCAGTTGCTGCTAACGACGTCAAACAGCCGTAGTCGTCTGTCTCTCCAGCTGATAAACAGAACAAACATTCACTACCAAACTGTGTCAGTTGTTTAGTTGGTTTCATATAGTTGATTCCAGAATTACTACCTTTATATTCAACAGACTTATCACTATTGTGTGTGTCATGATTGTGCAAAAGACAATTTCATTGAAGTACGAGGTAAATATTGGAGGTTTTACCTTTTCTTTATGACAAAAGAATTTGTGAATTAAGACAAAAATTTGGAAAATATGATGACCAGAAATGGTAAGTGACGTGTATTAATTTTTTTTATAGATCAGGTACATGAGCGTTTGGAGTTGACTGACTGTATGGAACACGACTGCCTGACGTGTGTGAAAGAGAGAAAGACAAACACACACACACACAGAGAGAGAGAGAGAGAGAGAGAGAGAGAGCTAGAGAGCTGGAGAGATGTGTTGGTGCAGGTGATTGACCTGCTAGTGAGACTGCTCAAGACGGCTCCAGTGAGCAATGAATGTAATGAGCCGTTAATGACAGTCTTCTCTGCAGTGTTCGACGTCATGCACTCCTACCTGCTCGGTCACAGTCGCAAGAACAAGGCGTTCTTCCTCCAACATCTTCACTTCCTTCATCACCAGTTCAACGCCAAGGTATCAGCCTCAACTCAACACTCTTTGGTCCTGGAGAACATCTAGGTCACTTCCTTCCGGGCTGACTTTACGGATCTTAGCCTGTACTGAACTAAAGGGGCACTGTTTGTTTGTTTTAGTTTCTGGCTACATGTGCTAGATTAAGCTGTATACTCAGCTTTCGAGTCCACGTTAAACTCTCGTAATCGTATCGTATCGTAACTTCACCTTTAATGTCCTGGTTGTCTCGCCACAGGTAATGCATTCAGCGGCGGAAGCAGAAGGAAAATAATAGCTAACTGGACCGAATAATTAATAGCCTAACTGATTGAGTGCGTCAGGTTGTTAAGCAACATGCGCTATAGCTAATAGCTTTAGAACGCACTCTAACATAATCTAAATTTGCAATTGCATCTGGAACTGTTTGAGTTCTCCTGCTCATTGTTATGATGATGGATGATGATGTGATGAAGGAGAGCCTGTCGCTGAAGCTGGCTCCAATGATGGTCGAGCTGTTCCGTGGCAATCAGGCCATTGTCGATCAGATGACATTCGAACAACTTCAGACGTTCATCACTCACTTCAGAGCCACTCAGGTTACTTTACGCGCACCGTCTAGGCAGGCTACATGATGTCAGACAAACAAACATCACCTTGTATATGTTAGCATCTTGTTGTCCTCTACGTTTTTACTTGTTGATATTTGAATAAAAGTTAATTGCTAATTAATTGATTAATTGCAACTATAAACTGGCAGTCGTCACCTACAAGACGAGAACAACCTGTGCTCCAACCTACATGTATCTGTCTCACACTCTCACTTGATCCATGACTTCAACCCTTGACAAGTCCAGTTGTCTGTCTGAGATCTGCTGATCAACTGTTACTTACTGCACCGTGCACGTTGTTAGCATTGTCGACCAAAGCTTTTAGTGTAGTGGTCTGATATTATCACATCGTCCTTACAGTGAGTTTCAAACTAGTAATTTTTTACATTTATCGTAAAATTCAGCCAGATATCGATCACGTGGCAAAGTTTCACGGCCGTGAGAGCTCGGGGTCCTGTGGCGAAATAAAAAAACATCACGACTAAAACTTAAGGCTTTCGTTCCGGGCGGCTTAGTAATAAAAAACATGAATGTGTAATATGTTGAAGTTCGTCTATAACTCCCAGCATACACGTAAATGACAGATGTTGACACCGAACCGTGTAACACTCGCTCTGTTAAGTCTAGAGTTATACAGTGCTGCTGTGACTGTGATGAATGCGGTGCGCATTGCAGAGCTACCACTACCTGGACCTGCTGAGCGTCATGTGCGTGTGTAACGAGGTGGCAATACGAGACAATCAGACGTACATTGCTCAGGTCCTACTCAGAGATGACCCGGTCAGTCATGAGTCATGGATCAGTTTGTTCCACTGATAGACGTAGCCATGGACCTCTAGATCATTAGCATCTAGAGGTCCATGGAGTAGCCTACTAGTCACAGCCAGCCGCCAACCAGTGAGACAGCACACACAACTGACGTCATTAGGACATGATGAGACCGACATTCAAGCAGAACTTTTATTACACAAAACTCGCCGTTTCTTCCCTAGCAGTCCCCGAGACCATTATCCATAGTTATGAAGGATGGTACTGGTTGCTGGTTACATGTCAAATATTTAACAAAACGTCACACATTACCATGTCAGTAAATAGCAGAAACGTGTGTGTAACACATGAATGTTCAACTGTCAGTTTGTTAAACTTTGTTTGACGTCATACTGTTTGATCGTAGTGTTTTCACGCCGACAAATTTTTCACTTGTTTATTGTGCTATGAACAGTTGTTTCTTGAGCGTTTTCTGTTTCTTTTTTGGAGTATGGTCAAACTTCACTGGCCAGTTCTTGCAGCAGCAGCCTTGTACGTAGCTGTTACGTGTCCTGTGTTTTGTATTGTCTCGCTGCTGCGTTTCTCTCTCTGACAGTGACACGCATGATGCAACAAGAAAGCCGTCGACTTCACCAGATCGGCCGTTGAGTCATTTCGTACATGACGAAGCCGAAGATCTTTCGTTTGCAATTTACCAGCCGCAATGACGAACTTATTTCAAAGACATCCGGAAGCTGGGCAGCAGACTTGCGGGCATCACTGGCGAGCCCAGCTAATAGATGATGACTCAAAGGCTTCAATCGTCTTAATGATTCATGAGTGTGAGGCGTGTGAGTGTGATGTGTGGACAGACAGGACTGTACGTCACAGAGGTCGGAGATGCTCTGCAGCTGAAGCCGAACATTATCTACATCTCAACTGACGGTCGTCACAGCTGGACAGAGCTACACAACTTCGTTCATGTATGTCCGTCTCTTGTGTGGCACTCTGACGCTCAGTCCTGAGTGTCAGAGTGCCCGGATGTCAAAAATTACAAATGACGGCTTAACCCGATCTGGCACAGGATGCTTTGTAGCAGCTGTACCCATATGGCAACAGTGGGCGTCAAAGAGTTAAGTATAAATCAGTTGTTCATGTGTTTGTTAGAAAAATCAGACGGGCTACAGCGCCGACAAAGTCCAGTTCTACCAGCATCAACTGCAACTGTTTCACAACCTCTGTCACGTCAGTCAGTCTGTTCTTGTTGAAGCAGTTTCTGTTGTACGATGATATGATTTTGAATGCTAAGTATGCGAAATGGAGTTGTTGTTGCAACTAATTACTGAAGTAAGTTTATGCGTTCAGCTCTCGGACGCATTTTCTATTTCCTGTCTCTGAGACAGCTGAGTGAAATAATTAATACAAATTAATTACAAGTTACTACTTTTGTAAGCGATTAACCGTGAGGTTTCTTTTTAGAACTTTCACCAGAGTAAGTTTACCATGTGGATGTGTATAGGGCGGTAACGAGTTTGTGGTGGACGTGTTGACGAGGCAGTGTAAATACTTCACGTGGCGAGCTATATTCCTCTGCGTTCAGAACAGCAGAGTTCCAGACGCTCTCAGGGCGCTCTTCTGTGATCTCATGATCGGTGCGCCTCTCGTTGTGACCTTACACTGTGACAGGAAATGTTAATGTAGGCGATATAAAAGCAGACTGCTGCAATGAAATGTGCTGGATTGACAACAGAATTGGTGCATTAAACCTCACCTCTTAACGACTAGCCAGGCCTGTAACTTTGACATGCGCACTAGCTGAAGCTGGGCGCATATTTTCAGAGAGTCATAGTTATTTTTACGCAGAACATTAAGTTCATATTGTCCTAATAATTACACAAATCTCTCTTGACGTTTGGTCCCGATGCTGCATTATGCATATACAGTCTATCGATTTGTTTCACAGTTGGCATATGAAGAGGGGAATAGTGAATATGAGTTGAACCAATTTATTCTAAGGCTATAAATACCACGGTACGTCACTCATTGAGGCTCAATTTAACGTCGAGAACTGTGTGAAAGCTGGCAATGCAACGTTGATAAACTGAAAGGTTGACTGTGCTATTCTGCAGTTCATCAAAATGAATACATAGACTACAGCTCTTGATAGAATATGTTGTTTTCTTTCAAAATCCGGCCTCTGGACTGTGGTACACGAGTGTCTTTATGTGTGACCCCATTTCGTGCATAGTTTCTGACATGTATGACTGATTCTGGTGGTCAGAATTCGTGAATGCTGTTACTACTAGCACTACACACTACTGCGAGTGATTGAGTCTGCTGTGGCTGTGTGAAGAACTGTACGTGGACGTAGGACATCAGCCGACCGTGGTGGAGTCTGGCGGTAAATGTTACGTCTACTCTGATATTGGACCGACGACATCGGCCGACGATGAAGCCACTGTGAGATACAGTCATCTAAACACCTGAGCTTGTTTTAATCCTGTTTGATAGGCCTACAGTGCTGAAGAATAAGTAAGTAATTAAGTGCTGTAATGATATATGACAAATGCACAAGTTGACAACTGAGATGCAGGTATCAATGAGTTTCTGGGGCTAGATTGACTACTCTGAAGAGGCTGTGCCACACTGATCATCAGCTGACTGCTGGTGTACAGATGTCAGTCACAAAGCTATACTACTCGGATTTTTATCGATTAATTCTTTTGTGTATCAATAATATCTGTGACCGTGTCCGTTTGCGTGAAGTACGAAACTCCACAGTCTGCGGGAAGTCTAGCACAGCACGATCAAGCGCCATAGCCCAATCTGCAAAACTGTGGTTAATTGTTTGAGATTGGACACACGTATGGTTGTCATACACGTGATACAAGACTATCGTGCCACTTAGCGACTGCATCAGTTTATTATGCACAGTGTGCCTGTTGGGGTGAAGGCAGTGTGTTTGACCTTGTATGGATTGGGAGACAAGGTCAAACAAACACCATGTCCACGTATGTGTGTGTCTGTGTGTGACAGTCGTCTGCAATGCCAGACGGTGAGCTGCAGCGAGTTCTTCCGTCTCTGAAAGACTGGATCGACGAGTTCTTTACAGTCAACACTCAGACTATGGCCAGTTACGTCGGACGAAACGTTCTCATTGAACAGGTTCGACGTCACCCATACCTTCAACTAACTCTAACCCGCACAACACTCGTGGTGATGATGTTCTGGTTTATCAACGTCTGAAAGGCAATTGCAGGTTTCACGTGATGGAGTGAAAACACAGCAGTTTCACCAGCTGTCTCAGAAGCGTTTTGTTTACCACGCAGAAACGAACATTAAATATCAACGCAATGTAATGTATTGTAACTGTAAACAGCAAGAAATCCACAAACAGTTACTTTGAGAGTCGCTGACGGCAGTTTATGATGACTGACATTTCAGTGATTACTTGTTTATATGTTCGAAAATAGTCGAATAGTAATAAAATTATTCGGTCGACGCATCACTAATTGGTGTATTCTACACAGGTCATCAGGCTGCTGTACTGTCTGGTCAACTACGGTTACTATGGCAACGGAAGTACACTGCAGCAGCTGCTAAAGCCGCTGATGAACATTCTTGATGGTTGTCGTGATCTGCCTTTCCCCGCAGACCCCGGTAACATCTTCAGTCTTCTTTGTATGGAAAGCGTGTTCGGACTTGCTAATCAGTGCAATTTTCTGTCTTGCTATCACTTTAGCCTATCTCTCTATAGATTAAAGTTTTCCACACAACACTCGTCCCTCAACACATCTCTGTGGTGCTCATTTTCATCTGTACAAATCACTGATTTCTATGCTTCACCGTGTGGAACCAACTTGTTGACGTATTACCGGTTGACGTCGATCAAATGAGTCTCACTCGTCACAACGCTGTCATCATTCAACACCGTCCTCTCCCATCACACTGCACACTTGACACTGCTCAAACCCAGCCCAGCAGACTGCCTGGTTACAGTGTCTTGTCGTCACTGGCTGTCCTGTGATTCTAATGGTACACGAAATGGTGTCAGAAAGTCGCTTACTACGTACACCGCACGTAGACTATACCGCATCTGCTACAGAAGCCAGTTACTAGAAAAATTTGTCGGTAAATGGTTAATTGTGAGTCTGCAATGGTAGTGTTAGCATCAGCCAGTAGGCCTAGCAGTAGCAGCTGTCTGTCCGTGTGTCTAGCTTACGTGATACTGTTGCTGTAGGATCTACGGCGCACTCGGCGTCTGCGATGAAAAAGTTTCATGAAAGAAAATACGAGAAAACGCTCGAGAACAACGCCGTTGTCAACGCCAAGCTGCGGTGCGTCTGAGTCGCTTCATTTCGGATAGCAAATTTTTGACAAAAGAAATTTGACAAAAGTATTCTGTCGACAGCCTCTGATGCAGAAAAAAACATGTTGAATTAAATGGTGAAATCCATGTTTGAATATTGCAAAAATGACGGAGCTTTACCAAGTTCTCATGGTGTACGAAATCCTACTTTGTCGCTGGCCTGTAGCGCTTACAGTAGTGTTGAAATGTTGCATGTAATTTGTTCTTATTCCGTGAAATTATCACAATTACATGTACTGCGTGCAGAGCGCTTGACGTGCTTGATCTGATCCTGTCACATCAGTTCTCCGCACAGTTCGAGGTTTGTATTGATCGTACTGGCCAGAGGCGGTTCTAAGGGGTGGCCAGTGGCCAGAGGGCTCTGGCCACCCCCGTGTGAGAGCTGTGCCCCCACCCCTAATGAAACTGTTTGCAAGGTAGCAAGGTTACATAAACGTGTATTCACAGCATGGCATCGCACAGCTGGTGTCAAATTGAAATTACACCACTCACTCAATCACGCATTATGTCATCAGGAATTCTTGGCCCCAAATACAGATCTGGCCACCCCAAACTGCTGCAGCTAGAAACGCCTCTGCATGCTTCTACTTCTACATACATCATGTGTACGTTAAATCACATCACAAGACAGGCCGCCAGTCATTAGTGTAGCGAGGACGGAAAACTCTCATAATGCTAACACAAATACCTGTGAAATAAGGCAAACTCTGAGTACAGTTCTAGGATATAAAGTCAGTCTAATTTCATAGAACGATTTGTCTAACTGTAATCAACTGCCTTCACGATCTTGGACTCGGACCGGACTTGCTTGGCACAGGCGTTTGTTTGTTTCAGTTTCTTTGGTTACGAGTGCTAGACATCATCAGCTTTTCAGTCCCCGTTAACGTCTCTTATCATATCGTCCAGTTCAGCTGGTGTCTGTGTCCGTGTGTGTTTCAGAGCGTATTGGCGGAGTTCAAAGCGGCCCAGTCGAGTTCGAATTCGTCCTCTCAGCGGTGGATGTGTTTTGGAAGTAACAACACATCTGATACTCACATACTTCAGCCGCTGCTGTCAGCCTCGTTTCAACCTCTCGACCCGTTCGTTCAAGCAATTTCATCAACGTGTTCTTGTTACTATTTGACTAGAATTTCCAGAACACCAGCTGTCTAATACATACAGTGCGATAGATGCATACTGCGTGTCGGCATTTGCCACAAAATAGCGAATGTACACGGTGATTCATAATTACCGGACTCCTTTTATTTATTATTGTGAAATTAATAGTATTGAACAGAATTTTACGAAACTTGGCTACAGTTTCGCCACGCTTTGCCACACTGAAAGTACGAAATATTTCCCACGATATCGTCAACGTGGACACACTATACCGTGTAAAATCTCGTGGCCTTGTGAAGACTAACGCACATTTAATTAAAACAGACGTCAATTTACGATAAAACGTAAGTTAATTGCATCAAACGCACAAAAACAGAACATAGGCAGATTAATCAGAGTTTATTAGGGCATGCTGTGTTCAAAGTAGCCGCCTTTCGCCTTGATGCAAGCG
>Ga0056114_1001909_pt1 | contig 10090 bp, 7 predicted proteins | sample WorMetHERISLAND1_FD_77005 | JGI IMG/M metagenome (GOLD analysis project Ga0056114, IMG submission 77005) | Marine gutless worms symbiont microbial communities from Max Planck institute for Marine Microbiology, Germany - Olavius loisae HERON... ... | reverse complement strand
GCTATGCATTGGTAATTTGGGGAAATGGAATTCGGTGAAATGAAACGAAACACGTCGAATTGGAGCAATTTCTGCATGCTTTTACGTCGCGCGGGTTTGACAGCGTCAGCTGGGCTTTCTTGTATCATTTTATCGTAGTATTGTAGAGTCATTAACATTCTCGAGTTAATTGCATCGCCTAGTTCATGTTTGGTTGCGTTTTGACAACTGATAATAAACGAATATGAATGAATGAATGAATGAATATTTTAATATAGATATTGAGTTATCGAGTCGTACGGGTTTTCGTTTTTTCGACGCTCAATAGAGACAAGACAAGCGGAGTAGGTATAAGAAAGTACGTACGTAAGTAAGTAACTGTCGATTAGTAGAGCGTGATAAATGATTGCCAGCTTTATTTTCATTTTGATTCAATTTCGGATATAATTGCAAAACGGGAACAAAAATTCCTGAATAAATACCAAAACTCCAAGAATTTTTTTATGTTCAGTCGTTTGCCCTATATGATAATAATTATTTATTTAGTTAAGCTTAGTTAAGTATTAGTGTTGTTTCTGTTTGTATTTTTATCTGTTCAGCTTACTGCCATTTATATGGTGAATAAAGCTTCGTGTGATCACTCCTAATGCGCTAATGCTGCTAAAAGTCCGGCGAATAAATGTGTTTTCAAGTTTTGCATGAAATGTTCGCCTTGTTCGGAGTCAACAGCTGGATCACGCAAATCACGACAGTGAATTGCAATCAAGACTGTTGGTCTGGCACGGCTTCCATAGGTACAGCGGCGAACACGTGGAACAGACAGTTGACGTCTGGCAGATCGTAGAAGCTGGCGACCAGGAACTTCAGACAAGGGCACACACAGACAGTGAGGTATCTTGGTGTCCGGTGTTGAAGACAACGATGGACCGTCACAGCAAGGTTGTACTTCACCCTCTGAGGAACAGTCAGTCAGTGCAGGTTATCATGCATCAGCTGTGACAGATCACGCTAGTACTTCTGAGTCACCGTGATCAGACGTGCTGCAGCATTTAGAACAGACTGCAGCTTGTCAGTGACTCTTTTCGGTGCAGAAGCCAAAACTGACAGTTGCAGTAGGCTAATCGAGCCTCGATGCAACAAAAGCATGAACCAGCGTCTTAACTGACTCAACGTCCAATGATGATCAACGAACGCATCTAGCTGACTAAGCCAGAAGAAACACATCTTACAAACGCATTGCTTGGAGCCGACAGGACTCGCTTGTGCAAATGGTAGTAATGTTTTCTTGTGCTGAGGACGTGAGAAGCGATCTAGTTGACTGAACATTCACTATGCACGTTAATAGACTATACGTATGTATATACACGTCGCTAGGCTCAGAGTCGGACTGCTGGCGGACATCACTGATCTTTACTTTCCCGTTTATTGCAAGTCGGCGACGACGTGCATCGTCCGCGTTGGATCCTCTCAACGATGACGTGGTGGTCTGGGGATCAACCCTTGTCTTGGACTCTGACAACTTGGGTTGACTCTTATACTGTACTGATATCGGCAGGCCCACTGTATGTGCAGTGTCGTGTACTAGGGTACTATAGGCTCCCTACGTAGACAAAGGTCATAGAGACGGAACTTCATGCGCCAGGGGAACATGACATTTGAAAAATCGTCGTTTTCCGAACATTTCATTGCACGTCGTGTATATCGTTTACTAGCTGATTACATATCAGTAAAAGGACACTAAGCACACTCATGCCTTCTTGCAGGTATTAAACAACAAGCATTCTATCCGAGCTATTCCCCAATTCGTGACGTTACCGATAACAATTCTCCACAAAGTCGCGACACAATTATCGCAGGCTCTTGAGCATTAAGTCGATGCCGTGACAGTCGGTGTCTAGATGGGTGGGCGGACGGCAGCCCAGCATGATGTCGACCGACCGGCATTGTGGATTAGAATTGCAAACGGACCGAACGCCGCGTCGCATCTAATATTGAGACGAGTCGCATTGAACTTATTGCCATAATCTTGCTGTTATATACCGCGCGTTTCTCCCGTTTCATTGTCTCTTTATTCTTGTGCACTAAACAGCACGAAACAGTGACGCCTAATGAAAAGACAAGTAACGCTATAGGTGGCGGTAGGTGAAAGTTTGGCCAGTTTTGACGAATTGACAAAGCTCTGGATCCTGTCCTCATCTAACACTTTGACGCCGACTGTTGTCATATGGATGCAGCTATAAAGCATCCTGTGCCAGACCTGTTTAAGCCGTCACTTGCAATTTTTGACATCCGGGCACTCTGACGCTCAACCCGTCAGAGTGTCCGGCTGTCAAAAATTACAAATGACGGCTTAACCCGGTCTAGGCTGCTTTATAGCTGCATCCATATGGCAACAGTGGCCGTCAAAGGGCTAACATGGAATTACGGAACAAGTTCAGTTAGTGAGAACGGACGCATACCGTCTCAGCCATTATTCAGTCATTTAACTACGTGTGTGCGCGCGTGGTTGTTGTAGCGGAAGAGTACTGTCTGGAGGAGACGCTCGAGATGCAGTGTGCTGCCGACGAGGTGGTCCTCGTAGACAATGCTGTCTACGGCCGTATGAAGCTCAACAGGTGCGCTCGCACAGACTACGGCTACGTCGGCTGTTCGGCTGACGTCACGCGAGTACTCGCCGCTAAATGTTCCGGTCGCCGTCACTGTCGTATCGCCAATCTCGAGGCGCTATTCTCGTCGTTTCGCAACTGTCCGCTCGACCTCAAGTCTTACGTCGACGCCAGCTATCACTGCCTCCAAGGTCCGGTCCGCCGTCTTCAACTGTCATAGCAGCTTACAACATATTCTTACAATATCACATACCTTGTCGGTCGTCGGGGCGGAATATTTTCGATAAGTGTTTCTATATTGTCAATTTGTCATTAACTGGAAATAGTACGGTAGTACCGGTCGACTGGGGACGTATCGTAGATGTGCGATGTGCCTTAGAGGGTCATATACCCTCCAAGTCAATAACCCACAAAGTTAATGTTGCGTATTGATTGAACGCTTTGACTTCATTCGTGGTAAAGCTTGATCGCTTGTCGTGCCGAACTGAACGGCACGATGTTGATTGGGCAAAGACAGTAGTGTTGTTTTTATCGCAGTGTTATTTTATTCGAAGCTTTGCAGCTCACGCACATCGACAGTCTCTACGTCGTCTATACAATTGCTGGTTTTTTTTGGATTATTTTCTTCGCAGGATAGGTACTGTGAGAAAACGGATACAGGAAGCAAAGGTCTGTCTAACTGAAAATGGTTTATCATTGCTGAATATTCATGCAGTAGGCTATGTAAAACATTTACTTGGTCTGCGTTTCGCCAGGATTGACACAGTTAAGGAACTGTTAGGTGTTAAGTTCGATTTTATGTCTCTACCGTTATTTGACGCCGAACTGTTGGACTGTCTGCTAGTCTGTTTTGTGCACAGAGCAGCTTTTATTTTACATTTTTACTTTTTGTACTTCATGTACGAGTTCATAATAACTATAGGAACAAGCGTTAACCATCACAGCTGTTGGTTGATGTGCTTCGCGCGTGTATGCAGTGCTGGTACCGACCAACATTCCAAGCTGTAGTCACGGCAGCGGCAGTGGCGGTCGTCCACACCACGGTGGATACCTCGGAGAGGCCGATCCGAGTGTCTACCCAGTGGTGGGCGGTCAGTCGGGTGTCATCGCCAGCTACACGTCGAGGTCGCTCGGGGTCGGTACGACCATGGCCTGCCCGTGGATGATCGTGGCGCAGCCGGGACAGCGTATCAACCTCACCCTGATGACGTTCGACGATGCCGGGTCTTCGACGCCGTGTAGCGAGTACGCCGTGGTCGCTGAGCGGTCCAAGTACCGCGACATCGTCGTCTGTAATCGACACACACCAGCATCAGTCAGTCCAGTCACTCTTTGAACTCAGTCTTATCACATCTCGTTCTGTTTTATGCACTGATATTCAATCTAAGTCGTGTTCAGCCCGTACGAGGGTTTCTGCACCCCTATCAAGCGGGATATCTGGACATGCCTTTTCATTGTCCATTATTACTCGCACTCGTTTCGCATCATAATGCCGTCAACTTCCGTTTACTGTGTCAGATATAATTTCAAATGTCGGTTTAAACAGACAACTTCAGTTTAAAACAAGTAACTTAGCTATTGCCAACAGGTCGCGTTTTCGTTGCTCACACTAGTTTTCTTGTTTTTTTTGTTTCTGTTCTTAACAAATGAGCACGAAATTAAAATAATTCGCGAAATCTGTACTAGAAAGACTGTCACAACGGAATTGTTTTTGTGTAGTATGCTTATTAACGGATTAGTGTATATGTAAACCCAAAATTGTGAAACAGTGTGTTTTGGGGCTGCGCAGAAAAATACAGCCGTAAACCAGCCAGTAAGCGCCTTTTGATCACTGAAATTTTAACGTGGAAGCTCTACGGATCTTGCTATAAAATGACGTCAGATTTTCGGCTGGAAGTAGAAGTAGCCTTCTATTGAATCTGCGCATGCGTGTATGAAAACTACCCGACTACTGAACTGCTTTGGTACTTGTAGGTCAGTCTGATTCCTACCATTTTGAGCAGACGGACTGACACCGAGATCGATAAAAACATAGGCTTTGCCGTACGGTGTACGGTAAGCGTATTATCGCCTAACGCTGAGGCATCCAATGGGCCCAGTGCGTATAAGCATAAGCGTGTTTTGTCTCTGACTGTTATGTTTTGTGTCTGTTTCTTAGATCGTGTACACGTCCAGTTCAAACCGTCTTCGACTGAGTCTGATAGCTGCCGGTAACGCAGACGACGACGATGGACCGTATTTCGCTCTCAAATATGACGGTCAGTTACGGCTATAGACAATTATTATAGTCAGAGGCTCCGGCTCATTCGATATTGATGATATTTTGAGATAAATTCACCGTTTCGTGCAGATTCAGGATTAAATCTGTTGCCTTGAAGAATCCTTGATGAATGACACTATCAGTATAACCTTATCTTGTTTTTGTCATTCTGAGTAATAGGCTTGCTAATGTGATAGCAGGATATTTGCTATGTGAATCAAAGCTAAATGCGCAGTTGACCGTGGAGTCTCATATACGTGTCAGTCGTAATGAGGTTCTGCTATTAAAATTAATCTCCTTTACGTTACATTGTAATCAGTCTTTGCAGTTCTGCAGACTCAACTCCAGACCAAAGCTTAACTTTACAGGCGATTATGAATGAAGCGGCTGTAGAATGTTGTGATTTTGGCGCTGTTAAGCAAGTTTTATAACTCGCGGTCCGGTCAGACAGGCCGATAAATCCTTTCCACCCCACTCGGAACTGTCTTCATAGACTAAGATTCGGTTCGAACTTAGTCCTCGCCGGTTTTTATTTGTCTGCAGTTATTTCAGTTATTTCCGGCCACGTGCGGTTTATTAAGCTGACTACTGGTCAACTTTTAGCGCATGCTGAACATTTTATTATCACCTGCTTTGGTCTTTTGCTGTTTTGTGCTGCCCATGTGGCGAATAAAGATTTATATAATGTCGTACGTATTTATGAGTGAAAGTTGTCAGCGCCGTTAATGATTTGCGGCCGGTAAGTAACTGATCCGTGGAACTGATATAGTAAACTCTGCTGTGTTTGCTGCTGCTGCTGCTGCTGTATACAGTGTTTGGATGCTCGTACCCGGCGTTGCCTAGCAACATGCACATCGTCGCTACGTCGACCGACGCAATACGTATCAAATGCAACGCTACCAACGAATCGTGGACACTCAAGTGTGTTGCTGACACCTGGGTCGGACTTATTGGCAACTGTACAGTCAGTCAGTACCAGCCAGTTTCTTTATCTGTCTCCACAATTGACATTTGCTAAATTTATTTCCGGAAATAGGCCTACAACCACAGACTATAACAGTGGCGGCCAATTCTTTGTTGTTTTTACTTAACTAAGTTATTGGTAATTTGTATGTCTTCATTCTGACAATGCTGTTTATCTGATATTTTAGCTAAATGTGTAGTGTCAGCTATTGCATTTAGTTGAGAGCCCACCCAGTGTATTTCGGACATATTCGACTGATTGCAACCAAGTTCGGTAAAAAAATAACGCAAAATAACGCACTTCAAGAAGTTTACATAGTTGTTTCTCGAAAAAAAATTTGGGTAGTGTTGTGACGCCATAGGCACAGCAGCTATTTTTCTTGTCTTATATGGCGCAGATTGGGCCGACCACATGGATTGCACACTCTAATAGCTATTTCGACATTAAAACACCTGCCCGCTAGCGATGAAAGCACGGCTTAAAAACTCACAAAATTTTATCATTTGTAGAAGTTAAAATGGAAAACGACAAATTTAATTGCTTTTTTGACTTTTTGACCAAACTTATTGCGTTTGCGGCCTACAGCACAAATGAAACATCGCATACGCCTGCACATGGCGTCCAAATTTAGCACTAACGTCGTAGATGTACCTTTTGGGGATCTTTCAGGGAACTTCCGTGGCAGAAAACAAAAAAAAATTACCATAAAATATTTGACGACAGCATCTGACAGGAGAAAATGCTGCACGCAACGGCGAAACTCGCTTCTTAAAATCCACAAAATTGTCAGAGATATAGCCTTTTAAATTTTACCAATGGGTTTCGAGCTACATGCTTCAAACAGCACCGTTAAATGCGTTTTTTTCTAGTTCTTATTGTAAAAAAGACTACGTTATTCTTACAGTGCGTATAAAGTGCAACGTGAAACATTCTTTACTCTTAAGTAAATGTTCCTTATTGATAGGACTTGTATCGCTAACATTGTAATTAATTTATACACCTTATTCTGGTCGTTTTACCTTTCTGCTCTATGAATCTCTTATGATCTGGTGTCGCAAATTATGAATCATATCGGACTTAATTAGGCCTAGCGAGGAATGGAATACGATATTTGTCGGCTTTGCATGCCTACTGAAGGCTGATGATGGCAACATAAACCCGCTCAGCTCTCGGCATTGATGGACATACAAATACAATACACCGCCGTCAACAGACATCGGCCCGGCTTAACGTGACAACCTAACGTACGGAGAGGATCAGGCATTATGTGTCGTAGGAAGGACTCCGGGCCTTCGGTGACGATACATGCGGCGTGATGACCGGCTTTATAGAAATGAAGGCATTCAGCGGACACCAGATGGCGCGTCTCGATTAATCCGTCTGAAGTGTGATGTTCGCTGGGCCAGTCTTTCAACAGCGTCGTCTGGTCGTTTGAAGACACACTACTGACCGTTGTGACATAAGCTGCCCCTCACTAGACTACTGAGACATCCGGTAGATGGCGTACCTTAACTAGAGATTTAAACAGCATTCACAGTAATAAATCTGCTGTCATGTTCCAGTTTTGTGATATTTTATTACCTACCAGTTATATACTAAAAATTTTAGTTATTTGTTTCAATTCCGTCTTTTCACTGAAAAATACCTATACACTGTAGATGTGTATGCATTAGCGATCACAAAGAAGAAAATTTACTACGGTGAGTGCTTGCAGCTTACACATACGCACGCGCGCATATTTTACTTACGGTATACAGTATTAATACCTTAGTTGATCTACCCGTATTTAACGCCCAGATAGGGAAGACTTCTTCGAAATTTTGAAAAGGCGTCAACGGTCAAGAAAACTAGAATGATGACGCTACTGAGAAGTGACAAAATTTCTACATGAGCTGTTTTGAGAGTGACGCACTACTGAAGTTTGACAGACATACGGACAGACAGACAGACAGAATACCTATAACAATGGCGCGCTGTGCGAAGCTTCGCATGCGGATGCGCGATAATAACGTGGTGAAACTTCTGGGCTCGTATAAATCGCAGCCGGTGCAGAAGACGTGCCTGCGCTGTCTGAGACTAGCGAATTCTCTGGTGATCGAAGCGGTGTCTCGCCGATCTCGCCTACAGTCACTCTTGAGATTCATCGCCGAATCCTTCGACGCCGAACGCTTCTGATTAATGAGACTCATCGTCCTAGCATGGCTCTGCACCGACCGGCGACCTCAAAGGCCTGTGCGTCATCGAGACGAAACCTCGCGAGTTTTGACGTAAAGTTTCGATTTCTTGCGGCGCCAGTTGCTGCACGCACCTGCGTCGTCTGCATCAGACGCTCACCGCATCCTGACATGATGCAGTTCTTCTCTGTCCTCGTCTTCACAAACTGTCGCTGTATGCCGGCGACAACGAACTGTTAACAATTATCACTCACTGTAACTCGAATGTCACCAGCAAGGGCCAATGGGATTGACCGTGCACAACGTCAGAATGAAAACACGTCGGTCAGACTTCTTTCTCACAGACCATTTCCCCATCTCTGTCAGTTTGTATGATGTGAGCGAAATATCATTCTGCGAAATACTTCAAATGTGGACTGAATCTGAATGGACGCGGAATATTGTTTTAGCAATCCGTCTGCCCGTCCGTTTTCTGTCCGTCTTTCCGTTATTGTGTCTAAACGGCTAAAGAAATTGCCATTACATACATACACACATGTACATACATAACTTTTGAGACAACGAGGCCCATACACCACACATTAAGCACCACACCCATTCATATACACTAAAAGCCTAAAACTAAAAGATAAAAAGTGAAAGAGGATAAAATGAAATTACAATGTACTAGATGTCTAAAACACGCAAATATGACACTAACTCATTAGAACAACTGTTATACATTTCATGAACGTAAACCGACTATTTATAATCACTGTTTCAAAACTAGGAAGAGTCAGTTCAGACTTTCTTACTTCTTACGAGTCTGACGTGACTACGAAGAGGCCGAGAGTTGCGTACGATCGTCTCGCCATCAACGATTATAGGCCTGATGTCTTCGTGACAAAGTTGAAGTTTTGTGGACGACTTTTTCGACTTTTTCCACAATGAACGAAAGAACACTCTGTGCATTGAAATTGCATAGCACCATGCGGCGTCGGAAGACTCAACGGAACGATCATTATCTGTCATGTTCATCGGCGCAGAAGTCCGCTATTAAAGTAATCACCACTCGAGCTGACGGGCTTGACCGACAGAAAATTGTTCGTATATTGTATAGCCTAACTATATACGTAAATGACATTTCCGGTGTACGAATAACAATTGAGATAACGACCTCTTTACTATACGAGAGTGATTCTTCTGCTGAGCAGGTTTTTGACGTCACGATACGATACTAAACGGTGGAATTTACGTGCGAAAGTAAAACAAGAAAGCTGTGCTATCGCAAAGATTACCGCGCGATGCGCGCTATATAAGCGGATCGAATGAGCTGTTGCGGAGATATGGCCATTCGAAATTATCCAAGATGGCGGCCGGCCGGCCGCCATCTTGGATTTGATGTAACCAGAAATAGCGCCATTCAATCCGCCGACCCATACCCTAGAACCAAACATGAAGTGTATCGGATCACCCGTTGCGGAGATATGGCCATTCGCGTATCTTGGCGGCATATGGAACCCATCATTTTGGGGGAATGGAAAGTCATATGGGGTCAGCGATGGCACCATTCGACAGAGCGATGGTGGTTTCCTATAGGCTCTGCATTGTGACCGTTGCGCTGTCTGTAACCATTCGGCCGCAATTTGCGATCGAATGTCCCCGACGATCAAATGAACAGGGGGTGGGTCACTTTGGGCCAAAATTTCCGGGTGTTTCCCTTGGAGTAGACCCATGGTGTTTGGGTCTGCAGAGAGCGAACATCCCAGGCTAACTAATGGCGAAATTATTTCGGAAGAATTCCAACCTATGTGATCACAATCCTCACAGACGGACGGAAGGACAGACAGACAGACGACATGCGATCGCAAGACCGCGCTTTGCACTCTAGTGCATCGCATGGTAATATAACGGAAAATACTAGAATACAGAAGCTGATAGGCAGTAAGTCTGGTCCCAGTCCAGTTCTCTGAAAGGCAGTCATGCACGAGAGCACAGGGCCTATTCTAAGGATTTTTTAATAATACATACATCTATGGCGAGCGCGGTAGCGCGGGCCTATAACGGGGGTCTGGGGGCGGAGCCCCAGCGGGGGTCCAGGGGGCAGAGCCCCCGGTGGGGGTCAGGG
>Ga0056114_1001908_pt1 | contig 10093 bp, 6 predicted proteins | sample WorMetHERISLAND1_FD_77005 | JGI IMG/M metagenome (GOLD analysis project Ga0056114, IMG submission 77005) | Marine gutless worms symbiont microbial communities from Max Planck institute for Marine Microbiology, Germany - Olavius loisae HERON... ... | reverse complement strand
TAATTCGACTCAATTGGGGAGTCCTTGCTGTTGTTTAATGTTTACGTTGCTAACGCGGTTGCTTGCTATCAAAGATGGCAACGCAACAGCACCGCAGTAAATATGACGTCAGTATGAAAACGCTCTATATGAGAAATCGATTGGTACCAAAATGGATGACCTTGACCTTCGTTTCGTTTAGAGGTCTATCAAGGTCATGTCAACCATTGCGCTACATCGACGTTGAATATCACGGAAACCGTTATAGATAGAGGCTTTGTTTCAAAGGACTACCAATAGGAAATGGCATAATCAAATGGTCACGTGACAATTGACGTCACGTGACCCCCGAAGGTGCTGTGAGGCAGTACGGTCGGCTATCCTAGCGACAGCTTGGCTTCTTGTTGAACTTGCATGATCGTAATACATGCGGTGTTGTCACGACATATTGTGCAGCATTGTGTGTAATAGAGCTTGCCTTTATATAGCTGAAACGCGGCAACGCCCCCCCCCCTTCCCCGATTAGACTGATTTGAATCTAACTATAGGATTATAGGCCTCGACAGCAGCATGCAGCAATACTGTAGGCTATAAATTAATACTATAGATCCACCAGAATGGCTATAGCATAGCTGCCAGTTGAAAGAAGTATTAATGACGATGTTATTGAGCTAATTAAATTAACGAGTGCAAGCCTCTGGGCTCTCTGCTTTCAACTTTTACTCAACCCTCTGGACGGAAGTTGACTTGAGAGTCGAGACGTTATTTGCGACCTCATCAGCTGACAAATCATGTCTCATCCGGCTGTCGGGGTCAAACGGTGTCACACCTTGGACTGGGGGTCGTCTCAATAATTATCATTCCCAACTACAAACAACGCCCGCAAGACAGATGAGCGCATGTGCGCCGTGACATTGCAATGGAGTGTCGCACACAGAAGCGCGATGTATCCAGTCAAATCTCGGTCTTCTGTAGAGATGTGCGTACTCGGCGATATCGGGAATCGATCGACGATATGCACGGTCGTTTAAAATCCTAACCGCGATACTACAGCTGGCACTGGGATTAAGCTTAGTTTGAGACGTCAGCGATTAGAACTGATAAAAGTTATTGAACCAATAACATACACGATACGATACAAGAGCTTAGCGATAACGTGGACTACACAAAAAGAAAAAATATGAAAAGAAGTAACTAAAACAAAAAACGCCAGTGTCAGGCACTTAGCTAGTCCAGTCCAAACGAATTTTAATGTGGGCCTTATAAGACTTATACAAATAAACTTGCTGACTTGATAAAACGGTTGTCAGCTCATCGTGCATAGATTATTATAAGCCGGCTGCTAGTTTAATTATACGCACCAATTACGATGAGTCAATTGCACGATCCTGGTTATCGCACTTGTATAGATAGCTACACACTTTATCAGCCGCTTATTTTAAGTGTGAATTTGTGACACCGTCTACCTTCGATAACAGCTACAATCGTCCGAGACTCGAGCGCTGCGGTATAAAGCTACACAATACTAGTGCTGGGCGATTCGGCAGAGAAGAAAACGATTCGATTCAATTCGATTCGATTCGATGAAATTGTTTGTTCGCTTTTGCGTGAACCCCTCTGCATCGCCATGTGGCTTCGTTAACAATGGCTATAATTCTTTTTGTTGTATCTATTTTCGTTGTACATATTAATAGAATGCTGAATGCTGTTTTTTGTACAATTAGTAATGTAGTATACAAAAAATATGTAATTAAGTAAGCAAGAAAGTAATCTTTGTTAAATGTGACAAACGCACATACACAGTTGCGATGTCACTGGAGAAATGCAGTGCATTGCATATAACAGAAAGAATTAGAAACAAATACACACTTTACACAAAAATAAACTTGGATTTATGTCGGTCCACAAACACATAAAAAGACAAAAAAATATATAAACCAAACAGACACCAAGGGGAAAAGTCCAAAACACTGACTCAGAGAAAGTCTTTTGACCGGCTACAGTTCAACTGCTGGTTCACCTCAACTTAAAAGCAGAACACTGATAGAGATGAGCCGTTAGGTAAGTTATAAGATTGGCTGCCAATTGCAAAACATGGCGATGTCACTAATGTGTATTGTGTAATCAAATTGCACCGAATCGAAAATTACCCATTCGATTCGCCTGACCGAATCGATTCGAATCGATTCGAATCGATTTTTCCCAGCTCTACCCAACACCCATAGGCCTAAGTATAAGTTACTTCGCAACAAATTCTTCCACAGTGCCCATCGCCGTTGACCGTAAGCCTTCCACATTTTACACACCATTACGCAAACATTTCCACATTTTTGGATTCCACAATCCACATTTTACTGTCCGCATTCCGCATTCCACAATTCCGCATTTTACCAACGACCGAATAGGCCGGATAGTTTCGTTGTCGATAATTAGTATGACCGATTTCTGTTTTATGAAATATAAATGGCTGAATAGGAGGCGCGAATATTTCTCGTGAAATTGCATACGCTGACTATATTTATAGTTTCCGAAGAATATGTGGAACAACCAAGCGGGAGGCCAAGCGGGAGGTCAATAAGTTGTTTTATGTAACAGCAACTGTAAGACTGTAGGGGTTCTGTCGGGTCTGACTAAGTGACGACGGTTCAGTGCGGTGGGTCTAAAAATCAAAATCCACGAAATCCACCAAAATTTACGAAATCCAATGTGTATTATCAATAAAAATCCACCATCTGCAATAAAACCACTTATATGAAGCGAGAATTATCTAAATCCAACGTAAGTAGACACGAAAATGAAAAGCTTCCACGAAATCCAGTACTGTTTACGAAATCCACGCATTTGCACGCATTCAGTAGAGAACATTTGACTATGATCTTGAGGCGACTTTAATCTCATCAACAGTCCATGTACGCCGACGTCAGCGTGTCAATAGGGACCTGATAATGTCGGCGGCTGACATCACTGATTTAATAGCACGTTGCAGAATAGGTGTCTGTAAGTACTACATCGGCCCCATCGGCGACTTGTCTTTGTCGACTGCCACAGCCGCCGGCTAGGAATTGACCGTCAATGTACTCATTCTTTGCACAAAAATGATATGACCTATTGTCATTTTGAGCTGTGTCGTGACTGCGGGCTAGGATGCTTTAGTGAGTTGTTGTTGGCTGATATATGGAGGCTGTGGGTGGTGTCGTGGCAGTGGTGTTCTTGTATCAAATAACTGCTTTTCACAACAAAACATAACAGCATCACTTTTGGAACTTTATTTTAATGACTCAATGCAAACTGTGTACACGTGCGGCGGCGGTGGAGATGGCAGTCAACAAAGAGAGGTCGCTGATGGGCCGATGGGGCCGACGTAGTATTTACAGACACCATTGCAGAACTATAGGCCTGTTAATAGACACTGGATTTCGTAAATGTTGGTGGATTTCGTGGATTTCGATTTTTAGACTTACCTGTTCAGTGTGGCCGGCCCTTCAGCCGGTATGTCGAAAAGACGACAGGCTGGACGATGGGTCGGCTCAGACGACGCACTGAGCGACGGAACAGAGATGAGGCGGCTATATTTTAGTGTCGGGGATTTAATGAGTAAGCAGCAATTGGCCATTGTAAAAAATCATTGCTATATGCTGCTTATGCAGTTGAGTTTTGTTTTGTCCCCAAACACGTTTCGCCCCCGGACGTCTTCAACGTTTCTTGCTTATTCACTTGAAATCCAAGCACCAGGGGCAAAACGTCCAGGGGCTAACTGATGAAGGGGCGAAACATCCATAAATCACTTTTTCGACGATCCCCCTTTTCGATGTGTTGGATCCGATCGCCAATTGATCTGAACCTATAATTATTGTTAATAATTATGCCTAAATATGCGTAGATGTGTACTTATCGTATTAGCCTATTATCATGTTGATATCAACACATTGAGTGTTGCTCCCTGTCCCTCTGTCTGTCCTTGTATGGTCATGCTAACTATGCAGGCAGCGCAGGTAATGTAGTTAACAGTCCACGTCAACAGCACCTCCTCCAGCAGACAAGCATTGACTTGAATACACACGTTATGTGGTTTTGCTTTTATCCCCGCAAAGGGTCGACATGTGTAAGTATTGGCAGAGTAGTTGTTGTAATAATGGAATATAACATAAAATGACCACTGAAGGCAACTAGCTAAAACATTATTGAAACTAAACAAAATTCTATATAAAATTACTTATAGTATACCATCGCTGACAGAGCAAACAACCAATGCTTGCCTGCGGGAGGGAGCTATGCCGGTCTATCGCTGTGGACCTATAACTATATGGCACCTGAGCCACATACATTCATAGTTTAGCATGATGAGTCCTTGTACATGTGCTTTTTATGCATTTTGTAGTGTTCTTTCTATTAGATTTTGGGCTCCTTTGCTATTGACATTGATGTTATCATTATGCTGCACCTTTTACTCACACATGAATTGAAGTAACGAAACAACTAGTTTACACTGCAGATTGTCCACTTGATTTTAATATGCAGTGAGTGATATAGTGTTACATAACTGCTGCTTGTCAAACAGTTTCGGTATGTGGTTTGTTGTGTGTTCGTTGGTGTTAGGTTATGATCAAGGTGGTGGATATCTGAACTCACCGAATGTTGGATCTTCACAACAGCAGCAGTCTCGGGTACATTCAGCTCTGCATGCAGATGTCAATTTATTTGTTCTCCATATGCAGCCCTGCATTTACACTGATTATTGGTGTAACTGTAAAAAACGTTGTAAAACTGATCCAAACTAGTAAAGAAGATATGTTCAGTGAGGAATTAATCATTATTGGAAATCAGCATCTGTGACCACTGACCAGTGTTCGGATGCCATATAGATAATATCCTAGAATTCACAAAAGGTTAGCAAAGCTGGTTAAAATATATATAAAACTACATTTACATTATAAGGAAAGCATGGATGATAAAGTAGTATGGTGCCATTGTTAGCTGTTGTAGTATTGTTGTTAGATTTATTTTCATTATTTTGTTCATTAGTTGAATAGTTGTTAATAAAATTTGTATAAAACTTGGGCAATAGATCATCATTTCAAACTAAGTCTAGATTCCAGCGTGTTGGTTTTTGCAAAGAATCCGGTCAAAGTAATTAATATCAGTACAAACAGTCACTCATCCACACCAGCTGCCAACCAATAATTGCGCTCAAGATACCACTACCACCAGCTTGGCCTTTTCCATCAGTCCCATTTTCCAAAGGCCAGCTGCATCCGAACTTCAAACAAATTAAATTTTAGGAGTCAAACTTGAAATTTGAAAAATAAACTGAATTTGACAGCCCTAAATAAAATATAATGAATCCAGGAAAAATCTGAGAGCGCCAGCGATGATGCCATTTTATATTGAACATTTTAGACTGCTGACTGGGTTTGAAGAGCATCTGATACGTGTTTTGTTGCTAATTGTCTGGACAGAAATTGTGTTTTAGTATGAATGTTTGGCAATGTATGACAGCAGCCTTCTCGACTACGGGCACAGAGCATTATGCCTTGTACCGTCGGACAAATTACAAAAGCTGAACAGATCGAAGACAAATTTCTCGTCGGAAACATTGAATTGAACCAGGTGTTTTTTCATATATATATTTTGTATTGAATGTTGAGTTTATATGATTCTGTACTTAGACTTATAAGTGTTAATAATTTCAGTTCAGTTGAATAGGGTGTGATGTCTGATTTGAAACATTGCAGGTCATTACTGGCATGATAGCTCTTAATCACTTAGCAACACATCAGTTTGTGTTGTAATGTGCCAGTTTTTCAACTGAAACTGAAATGTATTGGGAATCCCGCTGCAGACTGAAACTAGTTTCTGACAGTTGTTATTGTAAGCCTGATTTTACACTGATAAAGCTCTGTTAATACCGGTACACAAGTTCATTACAGTAGAAAACAATGTATAAAACAGCAATTTTGTACACTATTTGACAAACCAACGTTTCTTGCAGTATTTCTTAAAAGGCACAAAGCTGTTGTTTTTTGACAAATATGTAGCTCACTGACTTGTTATTGTGTAGTTTTTCGAAAAACCTTCCGAAACTAAAACTGCTTTTTTTTGCAAAATACATACCAAAACCAAACCAAGTTTTGCTGAAAATAAGTAACTGATATATCTTGCTTCGTTATTATGTCAAAAAATAGATATAATTTTATTAGTCGGCTGTGAACATGTTGTACTTTGTCAGCTACTTTGAAGTGACAAATATGAATGCCGCTGTGTTCATTTGTGATGAAACGTGGAGTCGTTGTGATGGTAGATTGTGCTCGTTGGACTTGTTCGTTCTTCTCATGAAACTTCAACGAGGCTCGACTACTTGATCGATGACATGACTGGTGCGCCTCTAGAAGTCCGGCAGTTCGTTGACAATGATGTAGTGAATGATTCATTTCCTCTTCTCGTGATTCACTGATTGACACATTGTTAATGCTTGCTGTAGTTCTGTGAACTGCTGGGTGTCGTAGGGCGAATATTTCATCTATAAACAAAAGGCTGTTATACGTCAAGAATTGGCATTTCAATTTCATTTTTCTGAACGATAGATTTTTTGACAGTTCCAATTTGTGGTTGTGAAACCAGAACTGGTCGTTGATTCATCATAACTTGTTATCAAATGATGGTCAGACTGAGCCAGTGGAAACACTGGTTCATGAGGCTGCTGGGTATCTGGAAGTTGGGCGGCAGCTGGTACCAGGCACCCTTCATACACACTGCTGTAATTAAGTATGTAAGTATTCTGCATTGTTACAAACGGTAATCTTTATATTGTGATGGCATAGCAGCTGTTGTAAGTGATATGATCACAAGTGCATCCGTATTCCTGATTTTCCGGTGATGTCCACAGACAAATATATATGTTAGTTATTTATAACATAAAATTTTAAACAGCATATTCTCAGGGGCGTAAACCTGGTGAGAAATTTGGGGGGGGGCGATGACAGACTGCTTTCGGGTCCAAACTTCTTACTCGCAAAACTGGCCATGTTGAAACATCTGACACAGTAGAAGACAAGAATTAAAATGTTTATATAATTACTAACCAGCTGAAACTAAAGCATATATGTGCCATATTTGGGGGGGGACATGACGTATTACCGTCCCCCCATTCCACATTTTGGGGGGACGTGTCCCCCCTGTCCCCCGCGAGATTTACGCCCCTGCATATTCTGCCTGATGATAGTCGACAGCGAACGTCTGTACAATGAATGGTGAGTGGCTTCAAACAGTGATCGAAGCTCATCGTTGGTTTAACCAATGCTCAGTTCACCGCTGTAGTTTCAGAGCTATGTTATGATAGGCTGATTTTGCTTTCAGTTGATAATGCTATACCACAGGGCACAGGCCTCTTTTTCAGTTTATTAGTTATAAATGTTCTTTTTATTGATACATCTATGGTGGAGAGACTCGCATCCTCTTTTTCAGTTTATTAGTTATAAAATGTTCGTTTTATTGATACATCTATGGTGGAGAGACTCGTTGTAATGTTTTACATCGTTTGTCTGAAGGAAAATACGCCCGACGCTGAGCGTACGCTAATGATACGCGAGAACATCTACGTGCGAGTCTACGGACACATCAGGGCGTTTGGTGGCAAGAGAAGTGTCGTAGCATTCCGTGTTACTCCGATCGCCGACATGAACGAACTCACTTCACACATGCTGGAAGTGATCTATGCTCACGCTTTCCTCGTTCGTGGCGGAACTGCCATGGTACATCGCAGCTTTTTAGTGACATACATATATTCCTTTTTTTGTAACAGTTTAGTACTGGTGTTTTTAGTTTGCTGCTGAGAGCTAAGTTCTTAAATGATCACAGTTCCCACGCATCCCTGAAAGTCCTTAAAAGTCCTTCATTTTTCTCTCTCTAAATTCAAGGCCTTGAAAGCACTTGAACTGGGTTGGTACTTTAAAGTCCTTGAATTTGGGTTTCTAGGTCCTTGAAAGTCCTGGAATTTTTTAGATTGACAGTATAGTTTCAGTGTAACTAGTGGACATCTCGTCAATTTCCGGTATGTCATCTGTAAGTTAATATACTCTCAGTATGTGGTTTCAACTGATTGCATGCAGTGCTACTGTTGGCGATATGTCACGTAATGTGTAATGATATAAACTAACGTCAACATTTAGTGCTTCAAAATTAATGTCTGGAGTCCTTGACTAGTCCTTGAATTTTATATCATGACTACAGTAGTAACTGTGAATGCTGGATTTTAATTTCGATGTTATCTTTGTTATGGAGTGCACTTGTGATAAGTGCTAATTCTGGTGAGTATCACTGTTGTGTGTGTGTGTTACAACACAGGACACCAGTGCACCGGTGCAGCAGCAGGGAGGTGCGTCGGCGAGTAATAGCAACACCAGTGTCCGTAGAGATCAGCATGCGACAGTGACAAATGGCGGTGGACCCAGTGCCAGCAGCAGCAGCAGTGGTCATCTCGACATAGGCCTGTCTCCGGACCAACAACAGGTTGAGAGCTCTGCATCCACATCTGCTTCAGTGTTGCATGTGTCGTTCTACCATTGGTCACTTCTTCTTCTTCTTCTTGTGTGGCAAGCACCACTAGGAGTGTGTAGCGCCAAACGCAGACATCAGTCTCCAGAGTGGACGATTCTGAGCCACAGTTATCGTCTCATCCTGTGAGAGATTGTTAAACCTCAGGTCTTACTGGATAGTCTTCATCCATGTAGTTTGAGGATGTCCTGGTGGTCTCCTCCAGTTCTCCGCTTGACATATTATAATATCAGAAATTGAACCCACTGAAACAGGCATTTATTTATTTCAGGTAGTTTGGTCTAAGTAAGCAAGTACGGCTACTTCTACATGTAAAGCCGAGTTGACACAGGTGACACTACACTGTGGCCTGTGGCCTCACACCACAAATGTCTTATGTGAACTGTCCCTATGACAGGCTTGGTTTCTGTAACTGTTCTGGATTCGCGGTATCTCTGTGGCTGGTCGTCTACCTGGCCACAATGTGGATATCCTGCTTACATTGTTCATTACCGGATGAAACCAAGAGTTTGCCATAGAAATGTGGTTTCTTCATAGACAAAGACAGTAGCATGGCACATACATTTGCATGCTCTGTTTATGCTGTAGAAGTCTGTTTAGAGTGTGAACATGTATTTAGTCGTTCATGACGTTGACTGTTGGTAGGTGTTGAATGTTCTTCGGTCGACGATGGATGAGCAAGGCCTGAGCATTGCAGCCGTCAGCGCTCAGTTGAAGCACATGTCTGAACGCCACATCAGGTGAGTCAGCTGATGACAATGTCCCCTGTGTGTGGCATGTCTCACTCTTCTCTTATCATATATTTGCATAACATTGAAATCTTGAAATGTGTAGGTATGCACAGTGTTGTGAAATGTCCCTCATATAGTGTCATTTTTAATGTGTTAATATTATTATGTCATTGAGATTTTGTTGTGAAATTGTGTAGAAATGGCTTATCAGATTGAGCCAGATTTGAAGAAACTGATCTGCTGCAACTGGATTATATTAGAACGAGTTTGGGTCCCCCCCCCTAAAAAGGCAGCATACAATGATATATCAGGCTGTAATTGTCATGTATAATCAAGGATATCATGATACAAATTGAGGACTACTGTATTTTGTTGTGTGTCTCTTGGTTGTTTTGTGTATTGTAGAGATGCTATTGAGTTCCTCAGCACTGAAGGCCACGTATATTCAACGATCGACGATGAACACTACAAGCCGACTGACTCCTGAGCGCTGACTCTTGCTGTGTTTATGGTCGTTTCCTGCCGTCTGTCGGGCGTACACGCAGAGATGTTACAACGTCGATGGACAGTTTTGGTCATGATGGCTGGCCATTCCTGTATTTTTTTGCTTGATTTTTCAAAATTTGTTTGACTGTTGCTGCAGCGGCAGTGTTTCCGAGTAAGCAATTCAGACGTCGTGCGGTTGTGCTTATTGTGGAACCCTTGTTGTCCATGTGCCATTCATTACAAACAGATTCAGAGGCGGCAGCGTGCCTCATTCTTTTTGGTATGCCAACTGGTATATACTGTTTAATATAAGGTGACCATCCGTCCCGGATTTTCCGGGACAGTCC
>Ga0056114_1001907_pt1 | contig 10093 bp, 7 predicted proteins | sample WorMetHERISLAND1_FD_77005 | JGI IMG/M metagenome (GOLD analysis project Ga0056114, IMG submission 77005) | Marine gutless worms symbiont microbial communities from Max Planck institute for Marine Microbiology, Germany - Olavius loisae HERON... ... | reverse complement strand
GAGTTGAAAGGGAGGAGTAGGGTGGACTACTGAGAAACAGCACGCGTGGCGGCCAGCGGCAGCTGCGTTATCGTAAGTTACGAGTATTGCCGGCTTTGCGGCTGCGCGGATACGGATAACGGCGGCATACGACGGGCGTCGCCTAGTCCCCGCAGGACGTCCGGCCGGCTTGATCAGCCAAGGCGACTCCTTCGCGTCGCTTAACCGTGATCTACGCTGTCGGACCCGGCAAAGAACTGCGGCCGCGTCTCCTACTGGGCAGTAACTCACGCGACTCACTCAGTCCCGGACGCACGCCCAGTCGTCAGTCACAGCTGCACCGTGCTGAGGCATCCAGATTTTTCACAGTCGTCGAACCACCCCGACTCATCAGAGCTTGTATTTTTGACTCGTTGGCTCTGCGTGCTGAGTCACTCATATTGTGACGAATTTCGGTGCCATTCCGTCGCCCGTCTTCTGTTAACTCTCTGACGCCCTCTGTTGCCATACGGGTACAGCTATAAAGCATCCTGTGCCAGACCGGGTTAAGCTGTACGTCATTTGTAATTTTTGACATCCGGGCACTCTGACGCTCAGGGCTAAGCTTCAGAGTGCCCGGATGTCAACAATTACAAACGACGGCTTAACCAGGTATGGTACAGAATGTTTTAGCTTTATACCCGTAGGGCAACAGAGGGCGTGAAAGGGTTAAAACTAATCAGCCAATACAGCCGGATTACGACGTGGACCACCCACGAAGTCACCGTGATAGTCGCACTTCTGTCCAGAATTAGATGTCAATGACGTTAGTTATTTTGCAAATATTACCATCATTGTTTTTTACAGTTTGCATCAGGTAAAAGCACAGAAAGAGATAAAACCACTTTTGAGTTTTGATGTAAATTTTATCATTATCACTCACTACCCGGAAGTTCACTTCATTGTGCATAAAACGTGTTATTTATTTGAGTCAAAATCTTGGCTTGTACCTAAGGAAAACGTAGACATCTGACCATTGAAGAACAGTAATATTTCTTGCGTTGAAAAGTCCTCACAAAAATTGTACGCCCTATGTATACGAATAGAAGTCTACGACCTAATCATGCACGCAAATTTAAATTTCAGGACAAATATATATGGCCTAAGGGTTCGGACTTCACGGGGATTGAAATGTGGCCTTCTGTGTCGACTGTGCCTGTGCAGGGGCATGCATGTATGCATAACCTCGCTAGGTGTGATGATTAAAGACTGTTGTCGACTGACGGGTGGTGTGCAGAGGTTACAGGGTGGGCCGGTAAAAATGCGCCCGAGATAGGCTAGTAAGTTCTGGATAGTTTCACGTCAGATGGCTGACGTGTACAGTTGAAGACAATGCCATTGAACTCCGTCCTTCTTGTACATGTATATTGAAGTCTTGTTCTGGTGAAGGCATTGACATCGCTGGCTGGCACGATGCAGACACAGTCAATCTAGGCCCACACGATTGCTTGGCTTCATCGTCCACTGTTTACACCGAGAAAGAAGAGAATTTTTACGCTTTCACAATATACCACACGCGTGTTTGTTTTTACGAAGGCGTACTTGTCAACGAATGTCAGTCAAATACTTACATAGCGCCAATAGTCAAAGGTCGAATCTGAGGTGATAATAATTATATTTTATTGACTAGACGTGATAGGCAGAAGAGAAAAGGTAAGCTTTAAGACGGGATTTAAAAGTAGCAAGACTGTCAGATGAGCAGATATGCAGACTGAGAGAATTCCAATTATTAAGTGAAGATACCCCAAAAGCTCGAGAGGCAAAAGAAGATTTAGCACAGGAGGAACAGCAAGAAGGTAGGCCCCAATCGCAAACATAATAGTCGATTTGTTCGTTGTGGGGCATAATGCAGAAATGCACTGTCAAATTTCCTTTCAGAAACTTTTAATGACATATTACAATAGCGAAACCAGTGCTGTGGTTGGGGCCTTGCGGCAGCCATTGAGGGGAGGGGAGGCCGCAAAACTTGCATGAGGCCGCGAGCATTGCAGTTCACAATACTGATAGAGAAATGCAAAGGGTACAAACGGTATAAGGCGAGGGATGGGCCGCGGTGAAAATCTATTGTTCGAAATTATGCAACATTGACAATCCGACAGCATTCAGCATGCATTTGAGAGTCAGTGTATCATTATTCTCAAATTGGTCTTTAAATCGGCGAGCAAGACAACCGGTTGTTTACGTTCATGAACTGCGCGCGACATGACTAGCGACCAACTGGCTTTGCGGGCGGCGTTACAGCGAGCTGCAGGGTATTGATTTCAGTCCTCGGTCACGTGCCTGCTAGAAGCTCACATCAACCCCCAATTGCTCGTACAACTTCCCTTCCCAGAACCGCCGCTCCATACTGATTAAAGTGACTAGTCGTACGTCCACAAGTCCGCGGCTTTACGTGGAATAAGCTACATGCACAAGCTGTATACTCTGTCGATGGGTTTAAGTTTGGACCACTGCTCATTGTAAATTCACTAGGCCTACTTCTGTGATGATGCAGGGTAAAGTAGCTTCATAGACGTATATATAGATGCGCATCATCACAAGGAACCCAGCGCGCATTTTGTGCAGTCGCAGTTAAGGTTGTTGCCACATAGCACAACACAGTCATCCGACAATAAACAGAGCGCACATTGAATGAATGCTTTGTTGTGTACAGAACTGCTGGACACGATGATTATCTGGCTGCAATGCAGCTATACTTCAAATACGCAAAAAAATCACGAATTGCAAAATCACAGGATATCAAGCTCCCATCAGCCTCAGGGGTCGACATCGTCGGAATGTCCGACTGTTTGTTAACCATGTCTCCTCTCTATCTATATCTTCTAACCATGGGACCTTCTCTATCTTACAAGAAAGTCTAGCAGTGCGTGTATGAAGGCCTAGCCCTATCGAAAAAATCTACGACGAATCAACGCAAGGAACAGTGTTGGAAAGTAGGCCTACATTCAGTGAGTTACTACTCTGTCGCTATCTTTATTCGTTTAGCTATTGTTGCCTACCAAATCTGCGAAATCCCGCTAGATTCTCTAAAAATTCGAACTTATACAGTTCAAGGTCACCCAAGGTTATTGATCTTGGTGTCAATTGAAAGGGTATATGCAACTTCCTGTTAGTCATTAATAGTAACTTTGGACGTATCTCCTACAGTTTAGGCCTATATGCTATATGCTGTCGCGCGCTAAAAAGTTAAAAAAAGCCGGATAAGTTCTTCATGGGAAGCCATCTCAGAACTACGGGGTGCCATCGAAGTGGTGCTCACAATTTTATTTGCAGCCCGACATAAGCGAGCACACCCCGCCTTAACCCCAGTCAGTGAAGGCTGGTACTCGATTTACCTACCCCAGAGGGATGGATGGCTGAGTTGACCTAGGTGCCTGACAACGACCCGACCCGACCGGGAGTCGAACCCATGACCGCTAGATCAGAAGTCCGATGCCCTACCGCTGCGCCACCAAGACACTCAGCTTTATGTTAACTCTTGTTCGCCAGAGGGCGACACAAAGCTGAGTACTTTCTCTGCATTGTAGCAGTATTGCTTACTCTTACTCTTAATATTTTAAAACAATATATTACTAATAATTGTTACAATTTTATGCAGACAAAAATTCGTCTTGTTTGTTCTGCTATATGGTATTTATCAGCATTTTACTTTTTCAAACGGCTACCTGTTTTACCTGCTTTTGTTGTTTGAAATAACGCTGTTCAACATCGTTCTAAATAAAAGTGGTGTCGTTTAATGCGCCACTCTATGACTTTCGGTTCAGTTCGAGACTCGAGTTTCGTTACGTACGTCAACTCTGTCACAGTTACAATCGGTGATTGAATGAATATGCTAGGCCTAGTTAGAGATACGTCATCAAAAGCAGTCATCGCGAGTCTGTCAGTCTGCACAGAGTATAATAAGCGTCTCATATGGGGCCTATAGGTGAGGCCAAGAAAAGAACAAGCCGTTCTGCCGCCATTAGGCCCTATGAACCGATAGAAATGATAGAGCAGAGTTGCATTAGTCAGTGTGGCCTGTCATGAGTGACATCACCGGATGCAGATGGTCCAAAACGCTCTCGCCATGAGAACTGCCATCCATCATCACCTTATTAGATCCTCCAACTACTCCACAGAGCTGCATAAACGATCTTTCATTCCCCATTCTCTGTTCCAGTATTACTGACTTTAGTTTTATTATCATTTTAAAATTATTTTAATGCTTTGTGTGTGTTTTTGTGTTCTATCTTTGTTATATTATTGTATCCAATCATTTGTCCTCTTTCATTGCATGCGTGTACGTTTGTTACATGTTCATTGAACGTTATTTTTTAATTTTTGATCACCTTAATCAATAGGCCTACCTGCATCTCATGCAGCTATAGGCTACTTTCTAACCTCCATAAATCGTTGTCAATAAACGAATCAGTTTCAAAATTGCCACCCTAAATTGCAAGGGTTTACTGTACACAATCCAACTTACCGTATCTCTGCAGTTTAATTTCTTACCACCATCCCAGTCTTCTGCTTCGTTCTACTGAAAATTCTCAGAATGAAAACTGAATTCAGCCGTCGTGCCTTCGCCTCTGCAGCTCCACGAAATAATCTGAAACCAAAAAAATGCGATTTACCATCACTCACTCAACTTCTTCAAACACCACCTTAAAACCCATTATTTCACCATTCTATGAGATTCCAACCCACCTAGCGACTGCCGCAGCCATGCACCTTAGTTCTAAGTTTATTCTTAACGCTGGTGCGTTAACAAACAAATTTATTAGGCCTACAGTGTGAGTGAGTGAAAAAAAATCCCCCCTGCGGCACGTGGTTTCTGACATTTTTGACAAACGGTTGAGAATTTTAAATCAACTTTTACACACTTATTATACGTTCCTATCTACGCTAGATTACAAATTTTTATTCAGTTATCTCAAACTTTAACGAAGTTATGCCATATTAAGCTCGACTACCTAGTTCACGTATTATGCTCAAAATGTCCACCATCGGCCGAAACGCACGCGTTCAGATGTTTGCGAAAGTCGTTGATAGCTTTGTTGATCGTTGTCTGTGGCTACTGGCAAGTCATCCAAGATCTGCTGCTTTTATAATGTCAACAAACATGCTGGATATGACATGACGTCAACAGTGACGTCATTTGCACAGTAAGCAAACTTACAAGTTAAGTTCTAGTGAAATGTCAAAAATTCGATGGGTGGTCTCCCTTAGTAAGTTAGTATGGCATAGCTTCGTCAAAATTGGAAATAACTGAATAAAAATTTGCAGTCTAGCGTAGATGAACGTGTAATAGGCTAGGTGTGTAAAAATTGATTTAAAATTCCCACCGTTTGGGGAAAATGTCAGAAAACCGCAGGGGGATTTTTTTTGACTCACACTCTACATTAGACATACTATACATCGCATCCAAAAATCACGGCTGGGACCCAATTTTAGCTTAAGACCAAATGCGGTATGAACATAATAAAAAGGCCAAACAGGCATAAAGGCCACATTTTTACGCAGTTTCTGTAAGTGCTCTCTCATGCCGATCCCAAGCCCTACAACGCCATATAGGCCTAGATTACCACCTCGGGGACCCACCACCTCGCAGTTCTCAGATAAACCGCCTGACGCGAAAGCGTCGTGCTGGGTTGTAATTTCCAATTTGCTGCTACTATAGAACACGAAGTCATCTGTGATGTGTCGAATGGTGTCGTTATACTCGTATACACAGGCCCTGAGTGAAACGTTTCAAGTGACAGTAAGATATCTGGCAGTCACTTTCCGCTCACTCGCATTATTTTCAACAAAAAGGAAAGTTTCTATGAGCGTTTAATCGTGCGGACCACATCACAAACTACCACGATTGACAGCAACAAGTAGGCCTAATAGGCCCCTGGTTCTGCCAACTTGGCCATGGCGTTCAACAAATTTGGTAGATTTTTGTCACAACAACATTTCCGCTGTCACCGTCGAAGTTCCCAGGCAACAACTCTGACGTGCACTGGACATTGTAGGCCAATAGCAACAGCAAATCGATACTAAAACACCAAACAGTCTGTTATGATAAGGTTAGGTTCAGTCGCAGTGGGCAGCAGTTGTAGCTGCCACTAAAGTAAGTAAGTAAGTAAGAACATTTTTAAAGCTTTAATTACACAAAGTCACTAGGCGCTGTCAGCTGTGGTCCCATAACCCGTACAAATGGGTGACAGTGGTCTTTAATCGCCGTCTAAAGTAAACTGTCCTATAGACTGTCAGATTGGCAAAGAGTTCCACACTTGTGGGCCAGTAACGGCAAAACACTAGTCGCCGTAGGTGGTCCGTGTAGCCTACGTCGGACGGCGCCCCACGTCACAGTCATACGAAAGGAGTTGACGCTAGCTAACATTCTCTGCACTGTGACTTTATCCCGAGACAGAGCGGCATCTAGTGAATACAGTCAAAACTACACGACCTCAGCCGCTATTTTTCTTACTTTCGGGTGCGAAGTGGATGGGTGGGGGAGACTGTGGGCCGGCATGTCAGTGGGCAGCCTAGGTGCGGGTAGATAGTGGCGGGCAATGAGCTAAAGCAAGGAGAGGGAGGGAGGGGGGCTGCGGTCAAACTCGGGTCGGCGTCGGCCCGCCTGTCTGCTTTGATCTACAACCCTGTCGTCCTTGCGGCGCCGCCCAGCCCAGCCCAGCCGAGCCTCCAGTCCAGCCGATCGGCCGCCAGGTGGCTCTAGCTGCCGTCAGCCTGCATACGGGCTGCCGAGGGGCGTGGCGCATGCTTGGCCATGGTTCATCCAGTGCTTCTGATCTCATTTGCCGCAGTAGCCGTGCGTGCGGTCGTCGCGTCGTGGGTGTCTTTCATATAGATTCGTCGTCCGAACAGCCGTGACCGGACGGACACGACCTTACTGCTGTGCGCGACGCCATTCAGTAACGAGGTAAGAACCGGCGTGCTTGCAGATACGTTATACAGGCTGCGCTGTTGCTGGTCCAGTTTAGCGTAAACCAGGATTCGATACAGAGGCCCGTGACTAGTTCTGAACCGCCACGTACACGAATCGTTCTGTTTTTCTTTCGTTTTAACGACACAACACGAAACGTGTGAAGTTAATTCACAAAAAAACCATATAAACAAAACCGTGTAAAGCCGCAGTCACTCTGCAGCGGCCAGTGGGTCACGGCATCGCACCAAGCCGGTTGAATTGTGTGCGATAAATCTCTCGTAGGTATAAGATGGCAAAAATGGCTTTTTTTCCGGTCAAAAATGTGATATAAACTGGCAAATAGTCTAATCAGTCACTAGCGTATCCGTTAACAAAGAAATCCATTCATGACGCTGTCTTGGCCCGAGAAATAAGTAACTACTAGGCCAAAAGTAAGTAAGTAAGTAAGTAAGAACATTTCTGTGTCGTATGAAAGAGTTAGGTACCATGTTGTTCAGTTATGCGAACGCATTCCGTATCGGCTAATAATGGTACAAGCAGATAACAGATTTTAAGGCTAAAATACACCAAATTTGATTCCCTCCTCAAAGGCTTCATCCCAGACCCCGCTGGGGAGCTTACAGCGCTCCCCAGGCCCTCTGGCTGTAGGCCTATTCAAGGTGCCTACTTCTAAGGGAATAGAGGGGCGGGAAAGAGGAAAGGAAGGGAACGAGAGGAAAGGGAGTGGAAGGAAGGGCATGGGTAAGGCCGTAAGGGTGGAGACGGGGAGAAAGAGGGCTCTACTATACGGAAGGGAAAAGATGGGCAGGGAAGGGATAAGAGGGAGGAGAAGTGAGGGAAGGGAAAGGGCAAAGCCTCTCTCATTGAGCAGCTTGCCGAGAGTGTAAAATAATAAAATAAGCGGTGAATTACAGAAAACGACAATGGCCAAATAGAAAGTACGATCAGCTGGTTCATTACGCGTTCATGAAAGTTGATATGAAAATGTGAACATAAAAATTCGTGTTTGTCAAATTATTGGTCCGGCAGCCGCCGGGCCTGCCGAATCTGTCCCTATATACGTCCATGAGTGTGCCGTATATTTAGAATAACTTCAGTACTGAGGAGAGCCGGCCGGCTGTTGTGAAGTATGGCGTTGATTTGCAGCAGCTTTGTTGTGAGACTGAGACAAGCACATTACACGTCCCATGTCGAGTCCTGCGGCTGGCCGCTATAGTACAGCGGCTGTCGTGAATCCTGTACGGCATTAAGTGCGGAACAGAGCAGAGCAGGCTGCCGTGACTTGAGTTGAGTTTATCTATGACAATGACGCGCTACAAGCACCATAGCAACACGCATGTGCGTGACATCGGTGGCGCGTCGCTCTATAGTGTATTTATCACCTTGTCTGCGTGATCAGCAGCAAGCATTGGCGTAACTATATGAATGTTTATGAATTCTGCAGTGGGGGAGAGGTTCTCAGTGTGCGAGGGTCTCTGTTGGCCGAATGAAGGCCGCAGTTTAACTACAATTATTCTGTAGCCGATTTTGGACAGTATGTTACGGCATGTTCCACGTTTAGTGCACGGTTATAAGAAGAATGCCGTGTATATGCACAAGCCTATGTTTTACTTGTACTCTGTAAGTATCGGGAAATGTGTCGAAAATGTCGTATAATTTTGGGGGAGTCGATTTGCATTAACGTCCCACCCACCCACACCAACTTCTGAGGGGTACACAACCCCTCATATACCCTCGTGGTTTATGCTCATACATTATCAAATTAGGTCCACAAAACAGCTTACGAAAATCTTGAGATAAACTTACGTCAAAAGCTAAGAATTGAGACGATCTTAAGATCATAATTTCGTCGTCTTTACGATTGCAGTGGTAAACAGACCAACTAGCAAGTTGCAGCATATTGTTAAACAATCTGCTGCAACTTGCTAGTTGGTCATCAACAGAAAGCAAATAACGCCATCTTGCGATTTCATGATCTAACTTAAGATCAGTACAAGAGAACCACGCGGGTTTTGTGCGATAATGTTGGAGAATGGAGATGATTATTGAGAATGCTACAGCTCATTCAAACGCTATGCCAGTCAGTGGACAAGTTCCTAATTGCCCTCCAGTTTTTGCTTCTGGAGTTGCAGTGGACTGGATGATAGGTGTAAGCTGATATGCTGTCTCAGTGGGGGGGGGGGTCTGATGATGTCTGTGGGTATATGAATGGCGCATTAGCTGCAATCAGTACCATCGTCAGGCGAGAAGTAAACATACACACCAGGCAAAAAGGCAATACATTAGCCATTTGTTAGCAGCCTCGCGGTGTAAGATGGATCTGATCGAGGGTTACACAGTACACAAACATAGATCAACATCTGCAGGAGTGACTTTACTTACTTCAACTTAATCAGCTTATAGAAACAACAATTCTATACGACATTTTTTGAAAGTACTGCAGCTATAAAAATAGTTATTTTACTGTCAGCTATAAAACCAAATAAGATATGTTTACGTACATTTGCGTACATGTATAGACTGAAAAATCGGCATTTTCTGTGAATTTTTCCAAATATTCTTAGCACGTAACTGTGTATTCGGTTTATGGGCCTAATTCTGCCGAGACGGGGGCCGTGTGTATGCAAGGCCACAAACGGCTAAAAAAGAAGGTATCTTGCTGGGGAGCGGTATAGGGACGGCTTATGCCTCTACCCAGAAAATTTTTGAATTTTTGAAAAAATGGCGTATCTGATGCATTCAGGAGCGTGGATTTTAAACTTAATGATGTGCCAGGCTGCATGAGAAGGCTCTGAAGACTTGATGTCCATATTACAACTTTAAACGTCATAGACTAGACTCAAGTGACAGGGACATATCGAGTGAACAACTGTTGATGGTGGTGATAATTACTCAACAATGTGCAGTGTACTGTTGATGACCTCTCAGTCAACCACGGCGGCGTCGTCGTCTTCTCAGCGGCCGACGTCGTCATGTCACCGATTACCATCGACCAGCCGTGGACGTTTGAGCTCGTCTGCGTACGTATTGTCATTGGATGTTTTACCGCTATTGTCGCCACCGTCTACCGACCAGGATCTGTAGCAGTGCAGCAGCTATTTTTTGAAGAGTTAGCTTCTGTATTTGAACAGATAGCAACATACCAGGCCCCGATCTACGTCG
>Ga0056114_1001906_pt1 | contig 10093 bp, 11 predicted proteins | sample WorMetHERISLAND1_FD_77005 | JGI IMG/M metagenome (GOLD analysis project Ga0056114, IMG submission 77005) | Marine gutless worms symbiont microbial communities from Max Planck institute for Marine Microbiology, Germany - Olavius loisae HERON... ... | reverse complement strand
GTTTTACAGTAGAACGATCAAAATTTGGCACCATTCTAGCTATATAACATGACCAAAAGTGCAAATGACAACATGACTAGTCTACATCTCATTAGAAATGAAGCATCAAATTGGGGAACTGGGTGGTAACATGCTTGTGCATACAAACTGTATGGACATCACAATGGCATAGAAGACGTCTTGTAAGGATGTGGCGACGCGTGTGGGTAGTTTTGCACTGCACATTATTTTTGCTTGGGCCTTGGGGGGCTGCCCTCCCCCTCAAATGACGCCCCTACAGCACTGGCTGGGTGTTCTTGTACTTTGTTATGAAACAACTGTCCCATTGGTATAATTTTTCAACAGAATTACACAACTGTAGAAATTCTAAGGCACAGTACGTTTTACGACAATTTGGTTAGAATACGCACACGCGTACTATCTATGCACAAAAAGTAGAAACAGATCAGAGACCTCAAAGCCCCGCAAGGCCCGAGACTAGACAAAATTCGTGAATCTGAATGAATATATTAATTTGCTTACTTAAGTAAGCGGCCGCTTTTTGACTGCACGTGGCATATCTGCCAGTATCTCCAGCGTACAATGTGCAGAGAAACAGAGGAGAAAGTTGGGGTAAAGGACTGTATAAAGTCAAAGACAGGAGCAGGGATGTGGGGAGCAGCATCCTCGTTGCTGTGGTAACCAAATGAAGTCTAATGCTCGGTGTCATCAACACCACGACAGAAATTGCAAAGTCCCTAGATTTAGGTAAAATTACAAGGAAGCTCTTACAATACACAGCATACAGGTGGAGACGGACGCAGGTGCAAATGCACCTTTATATCCGTATAAAGAACTGACATATGTTGAAAAACTTCAAAATAAAACCACAGGTTCAGCTCAAGCTCCAGTTCCAGTTGAAGTTTTGATTTGAAGTTATACAAAACATCTTGGTGCATCCAGAGCTTATCCAGTCGTGTTTTAAACAATCAAGAAAAGATACATCTACTACAGAATGTGGCAAACTGTTCCGTAAGGACTCGTACGCAAAGAATATTTAGTATTTACATAAGTCAAAATGAAAACTATGATTAATCAGAGATATTATATTTTTACCCCTAGTCAGTGAATGCTTAGACAGCAAGCCTCCTTTTAAATTTTAATACAGTTTAGCTCCAAAAGTTAAGAGTAGTCCCTTCCGAAAACCAGCATGATCCTCACGTCTGTTTTTTGGCATATAGCTTAACCGTCTGACGCACACTGTTGCCATATGGGTACAACTATAAGCATCCTGTGCCAGAGACCGGGTTAAGCCGTCATTTGTAATTTTTGATATCCGGGCACTCTGACGCTCAGCCTTGAGCGTCACCAGAGTGTCCGGATGTCAAAAATTACAAATGACGGCTTAACCCGGTCTGGCGCAGGATGCTTATAGCTGTACTCATATGACAACAGTGGACGTCAACGGGTTAACAAATAACAATAATGCAATAAAGTTTTTAATAGTTGACGTTAGATAAAAAGCACTTACATGACCGCCCTGTGCAATGCGAATGGCGCTGCGCAAACCACTTTGAATTTGAGCCATGTGTATGACGCCAGTTACTCCGACGACTTCGAGCATGCCGTCGTAGTGAGTCGGCCTCATGAACTGATTGTCATGTTCCTGACCCCAAGGATTAGACCCGGCCGCCCAGCTATATACGTACAACCAACATGCTCACACTGCGATTCTAAATATGCAATGCGAATTAATATGAACATCTGGCAGCTAAAATTAAAAGTAGTTAAAAGTATTTAAAAAATACGCAACCTAGAGGCCCTATATAAGATGATCAAATGACGACATAAGGCAAACAGCAAAAATCACGGACGGACAGACGGACTTTCCGCAGCAATATCGCGCTCTGCAATGCATAGCATCGCGCGTATTTACTCATCTGAACTGAATACTAGATGAACATGAGCACAACAGTCAGAAACAACTCAAACAATACGCCATTTTCAAGCAAACTATAGCAGATGCAATGAAAAATTATTAAATTTAAATTAATGAGCAATGCAATGCAGTTGAGATTATTTTATATTGCGTTTTAAAGATATATGTTATACTGTCATTAAGATCAATCAGTTAAGCTGTTAAATCGGTCCAGTCCGAATACTCCCTTCTGTACCCATGTTTCTTGGAGCTAAGAAGACTGGGGAGACAATGTGAGTAAGGATACCCAGTAGAATAGTGGCATGACCAGGATGGTAATTTCAAATATTTCCGAACTGTTAGCATTCGTTAAAAGCTATAATCTTGTTTTCTTTCTTACTAAAGAACAAAAATAATCAGATCTGGTCAATTGTAGTAATAATTTAATACATTCCGTATGACTTCCAACACTCAAACAAATAATAAATATTAACGGTATATACAGCATACGTGGGACTGTAAATGTGTAGCTAAGTGGCTTACGTTTATTGCTGTATTGTTATACGATACGATACGAGTAGGAGAGTTTAACGTGGACTCGAAAGCTGAGTATTCAGCTTTATCTAGCACACGTAGCCAGAAAAAGAAACTAAAACAAACAACGCCAGTTGTTGTTAATTTGAGTCAAATAAATATCTTCTTCTTCTTCTATTTTATTTTTTTTCCAAGGGGGATGGTCTGAAGGGAGGGAAACGAGGGAAGGACTGTGCCTCCTCGTTCTGTCAATCCTAGATACGGTCCTGAACAGAAACGACTCAAACAATACGCCATTCGGCCCATTCCAAGCAAAACTATAGCAAATCGTTGATAAATTAATGTTTTAAACACAAAACCTTGTCATCTTCAGGGCGGCTTCGCCTCTAGTCCCTGACACTCACCAGACCTGAACCCCAAACCCCCATTATAAGCTCGCGCTCCTGCGCTCGCAATGAGTGCATGATATTAAAAAATCCTAAAATAGGTACGGACATGTATACTGTATGAACATGTCAAGCTATAGGAACAGATACAGCAAAAGAATACTCGCCTCAAGATATTGAGAATGATGATGCCTTCCACTGGTGGAACGTCAATCAATTTCCCGTCCACCTCGAGCCGAATACGCTGATGAAGTTCTTTGCACGCGCGTCGAAACATCATCTTACGCAGTGCGATCCTGAAGTACACGCTCTTGTTGTGCAAACTAAAACACACAAAGATACAGTACGACAATTGCACACAAACAAATAAATGATTTTTCAATGGAAAAAACAGCTGATGAACCTGGCGAACAACTGCCAATAACAACCGTTTTGTAAGCAATTATCACATTAGGGCCTACGTCCTGTTCCTATAATATGGCTATGATACAATTAGGCCTACACTGCCGTGATTCGAAATATTAACTAGCAAATTTCACACGCACCCGTGTATATTTAGACTCTGTAATACAGTGATTCGCTGAAGAATTTTTCTCGAAGATTTTTGACATCAAGACGTTCAAGCCCCTAAACCACATTTTAAGCTGAATATTTTCCAGCGGTGGCCTGCAAACAAACTTATACAAGGAAGACGGAAAAAACAAACAATCTGTAAACAGATGAGTCAGGCCGGGCGCGGAAGGTCTGTATCGTGTGATGCTTTTGTGCTCAGCTAAAACAGTGGCTTTTTGACAGTAATAAATCAACCCGACGCAGTCTGTTAATCTACTGGATACAGTAGATGAATATGAGGCCGAGTAAAATCACTGAACCGACCGGCTGTTGAATTTGTCTGGGTTTTCCTCGCGTCGCTTGTGGAACGCGAGACACATGTCAGCGTCGATGCCGATGCCGAAGTAGTTGTTCATGACGAAGATGGACGTCGTATCCTCATTCTGCTGCGCTGTGTTGGTGTCGTTAGCCAGCGCCACCTTCGCCTCGTCCGTCTCCTTCTCATTTGGATGAAATATAACCGTCCACCTGCACCGGCCCCAACAGACCCAGCTTAGATACACGTACGATACGATATGCTACGACACGAGAGTTTAACGTGGACTGAAAAGGCTGAATATGGTCAGCTTAATCTAGCACACGTAACAGAAAATGAAGAAAATAAAAAGAAGAAACTGAAACAAACGCCAGTGCCCACTAAGTCTGAACCAAGGCAGAGATCCGTGAAGGCACTCCATACGGAAGCAGAAAGACTACGGAGGAACAGATTTGTTAAAAGATGAGTTTTAAATTTGGAGTGATAGGCCGAAGGAGTGATAGATGATGAAAGCGACTGTGATGAGGTGATGTGTGCAAGATGAGGTGAACTAGGAGGAGAGTGAACAAGATTTGGTTGACGGTACGAAGAAGGGAGCAGCTGATTCCATAGGTAAATCACATAATCCATTGTGATTGACATACAGGGTATCGTGTGCTATGTGCTAACGATATCATCAATATGATCATAGTGGACTCGCTGCTATGCAACAGTAACTAACGGGCTATATTGTGCATAATATTGTGCTGCTAATCTGGACAATATGTTCGGCATACTATTCAGCAACACGCTGACTATTACAAACAAAGCCGTAACCGAATATTTGGTCCAATTCTATACAAACGACGTTGATGTTACACAAACAAAACGTTGGCTGGCCAGTATTGAACAGGTTTACCAGTAACTGTAAAATAATCATTTGATATTAAGATGATAGATACTACGGTAAGCAGGCCACGGTATGAACAGAAGATATACATTCACAGGACATCATTACCTGTCAAGCTTGATCTCTTCGGCATCAATGACGTCACGGAGGAGACTGAGTGATTCAGCCTCGCCGTTGTAACCAGGTCCCCAATGCAGTACACGTGCCAGGTCATTGCCTGCCAAAAACATGAAGAAATGATGGTCGAAGTCTGCTAGTAAACAACTTTGTCACTTGTTTGAGACTTTCTTTGACAATTTAATATTCAGACCTTTTACACCAATTCGGGTTTGAATGCCCTTCCAGCACAATCTAGGTCCTTTCTAAGGCTGTCTCGACAGTCGATCGCTTGACTGATAGGCTACTGACAAACAAAACAGTACTGGAGTCTGGAAAATACATAAATGAAATACAACTCAAAAAAGCAAACAACGTAAAATAGGCCTACAGCTAAACAAAACTACCCTGGTTCAGCCGCCTCTAAGACTCGGCCAGGAAACGAGATATGGGATTTTTTCGTATTCTGCAATGCTCCAGATCCCACACGTACACCAAACTGTCCACTGTTTCTTATCTCTGCCTTCAAACAGAAATCGATATTGTTATGTTCTAGTTTAAACTGGAGAAAATCGTGGCATCAATTTGAAACCAGATGTGGCAATTAAGAGTGAGCAATGGTTTAAAACTTAACATGATAACCAGTGTTGGGTTACATCACCATAAAAAAGATTTAAATCCAAATCATAAATCACTGCTGAAAAATGATTTAAATCAAAGTCCAGAATCCCTGCCTGCAAAATGATTTAAATCAGAATCAAAGAAAAGATTCCTATAGACGTGTAATTAGCTGTATCACACGTTACATGTAAAAGAAATTCGCACAGGAGTGACATAACAGCACACGACAGTCAAAGTATAGGCCAAGTTGTTCTGCACTGTAAGTCTGTGCCGTTGTCTGATATGATCTGGTATTAGGCCCTAGAGAAGGCAACAATGTAACATGAGGTGGTTTGTGATGTGGTTTATGAGTTTCTCAGTTTCATATCAAAATCACTCAAAAAAGGACTTAAATCCAAATCACAAATCACTGCTGAAAAAGGATTTATATCAAAATCATAAATCACAAGAAATGATTTAAATCGTGATTTATAAATCATTTGATTTAAATCCTACCCAACACTGATGATAACATGACCCAATGTAAACTATAGTCTACGATCTGGGACAGTTTGATACACACCAGTGCCAAGTGGGATGATGGCCATTGGCGGTGACTGACAGAGCGCGTCCTGGCCAACATTGTCAAGGCATGACAGAGCCCAGCCAATAGAGCCATCTCCGCCACAGACCAAAATCTTGAAGTATGGAATGTTGCGAAATACATACAAACTGCAAACAAAATCAGTCAATGTACTGAGTATTTCAGTTAATTCACTACGTCACTAGCACAGTACATATCGTACCAGAAGCAAGCTCCCAGTACACGTACAAAATCGAAAAATTCTCATTGTAGGTGATAATTTTTTTTTTATTTCCAATCAAATATTTCACACGTGAACATCATCAAGCCGGGTGACAAGATGAAAATGTAACAAAAACAGTTTAAAATGTAATTAGCACACGTTGATTGTTCATCAACATCAACGATGAACAATCATGCAGTTATAAATAACTTCCTATTATTTTATACGGCACCGCATTATTTGCACAAAGTAGGCCTACCACCACTTTTACCAATCACAAACTCACAACAATGAAGAATGTTTTCCAAAAGTATAAAAGCCGGCACGAACCCGGGTAACGGACCGCCATTCATGAGGTCATATACTTGATGCGGGTTAAGAAGCTTGCGGAAACTTCGGATGAGATCCATGCCTTGTTGGCCGCCACTCTTGACGTTGACCAGCACGAGCAGAGGAGTCACCGACGGCGATAGCATGTGAGTCTGTTCAAACACCAGCAAATATAACGAGTGTATCGTCCCAATGGTCGAGAAGATAAACCCTGTCGACAGCAATAGTCTGTAGCATCTGTGTCCTTAACGTTTCTGTACAAATCCGTCCGCCATCTTGGATTTTCAAAATTTGAAATTTTCGACGTTCGACTGTCATTGTGGTCGGAATTTGCGTATTAGCACGAGATTTCGCACTACAATGAGACTGTCTGTTGTCTGTCCGCCGAAACCGATTCTAAAATTTTGACTTTTGATGAAATAAGTTTCATTATAGTCTCCGTCTTCTAAAGCATTAGAAATTTCATCCAAATTAGACAATATTTCACTGAGATATGACGATATAACGATTTCAAGATAACGGTTGTCTTCCATTTTGAATTTTATTTTCAAGGTTTGATATTTGGTCAAACGACTGTCATTATTTTCGGATTTTGTGTCATCACACAAAACTTTGCGAAAATCGTACAATTATGTCGAATTATGGCCAAAAGCGACGTTTCCCAATATGGCCTCGTCCGCCACATTGAATTTAAGTTTCGAGTTTTGGTCAAACGATTTCCGTTAATGCCCTAAACAGACGTCATTATTCTGCATCCGGTAATCGACTTTCACGCCATGGTTCCAACATTGTCCTAAATTTTCACGTTGGTTGGTTTGGTATTTGTCGTGCAATCCTCTATTATGCGCAATTGGTGACAGACAGACAGACGGACAGACGTTGCTTAAAGCTCCCTACCAACTACGTGAGGCGAGGGCTTAACAAGAAGCCGTACTGGAGACGTAGACCAGTAGACCACAAGATCGATGGACGGGGACTATGACGCAAGCCACGTGACTCAGAGTAGATGCCTCTGATCAGAAATGTCTGCGAGGTGCAACATTCAGGCTAGGATTTCATAACCAATCTAACGTTGGAATTACAGATTACAGACTGATGCTAAAGGACATTGCATGAAAGTTGAACCAACAAACACAAATTTATTGCATATGGCAGCCCGGAGGCTGGATCAACATAAAAAACAATAAAATCAAAAATTACATCATTATTAAAAACAAATCAATAGTGATTACTCTACACAACCGTCTGGTTACTACTGCGATGGGTGAATTAATTTGTCAACTTCAGGCTACGAGTAAGTAATCTCATGTGGCCACCCATGAGGCCTTCAGACAACTCAGACCCTTTGGTATAGGCACCAATGGAAGCTGGGGAGTAAACAGACACACCACGCGTAATAGCCGTTGTCCGAGAGATGAAGATGAGCGGCGTCCTGTGGGCCCCAGTGGCTCGGGAAACGGCTTGACATAATACTAACACAGTAACAAGAACCTGAATGTTAGGCAACAGCAGGACAAGGAGAGGTTTGCTGTCGAACATGGCATCCTGCAGGATATTGAACGACCGAGTAGCGCGCTCACTGTTGTTGTACACGAGCACCAGTGCTCCGTATTCGTAGTAAATCACGTCAATATTTGCCCATTTATTTTCTATAAACACACACGCACTCGTGTGACTGCGAGAATAACAAATATATACGTTTAAGAATACATATTCAACTTGTGTAGTGTTTGCACCATCTGTTGCCCGCTGCTCGTATAGACAACCTAAGAGACGGTGGACACTCTTTTAGTTTGACAGAATCCGATATAAATCATCGTTTATCATCGTTTTTATGCCACAAGGCAGCAGCACTGCAGCACACAATATACACAGTAAAATACAATAAAAGTACAATAAAAACTAGACATAAGAAGACTTTTGTTATAAGATCTTCACAGAAGTTTATTTAGAGATTGCTATTATACTGAATAACACTGCTTATCATCTTCTACATGTTCGAGTGTAGTTTTTATGTTTTTGTGTTTTTACTTTAGTTACATAATTTTCCTCTTATGTGCATTAGCCACATTAATTAATATTACTTACTTACTTACTTACATGTGCAGTGATGTAAATTATTATTATTGGACAGTTTATGAATTGTAACACAAATCATTAAATCGAATGTATAACTTGACAGGTTGAATAAAATCTATAGATAGCAACAACGATTATAATGGTAATTCAAACCATCAAAATGAGTGCACCTAATATAATTTTAGACTGTTCGCCATCTTTCTGTCAAAAATTGTCAGATTTGGTGGAAGTTTGACGTAGCTGTAACAAAAATAATTTTGCTTGTTTTTTTGTGAGACACGGTGTACGTAGTTACCTTTGCCAACAACGTCGAGCAGTAGAAGCTCATATTGTCGCTGAGACATGCTTGTCGGGAGGCCACCAACATAGACGGCAATGTGTGGTCCATGAGGGTCGTCTTTCTGCTTCAAGTAAAACCGTGTTAATCGGCTCAACCGCAGACATTCCTAAACACAAACTGGAAGACTGCTGCAATCATATCTGCCTAAATGGTCTAGCCTACAACAAGTGTTTAGAAGTGCGCCATTACGACGTTAAAGTACGTTACTAAAATGTATTAAACTGACGTCATCTCCAGGAAAATACAAACACGGCGTTGTTACAATAAGATACAGCGTAAAACGAGCAGAATGTTAAACAGCATCAATGGGACTGACATTCTCTGACATTATCAATCAAAATAGGAGTGTAATAAGAACGTAAATTTAACGTGAAATCGAATAAAAGAATAACAATGTTTACAGAGTACAAAGACAGTTCAGTGACTGAAGACAACTATAGGCCCTAGGCATCTAATGTACAATATGCCTACACATAATGGCCATTAACAGAAACAAGAGACCAGTAACAATCAAAGGAAGAAAACAGTCATCGTACACGGCGAATGTTCTGCAGTATTGACCACGGCCGTTCGTCGTCTGCAAGTTCTCTTTCTGACAGTCCCTTGTCAAGTACGACTTCAACCAATGAAAGCTGAGCAGCATCAGCGTTCTGACATTGCACAGCCACGTCAGACAAGTTTCACAACAGCCAAGAACTCTGCCATGATGGCCACATATCTACTGCATAACAGCGTGACGTAAAGACAGACTCACAGTTCTTATACAGTGTGAGTCAAAAATCCCCCCCCTATGGTTTTCTGACATTTTCTCCTCAAACGGTTGGGAATTTTTAATCAATTTTTACACACCTATTATACGTTCATATATACGCTAGACAGCATATTTTTATTCAATTATCTCCAATTTTGACGAAGTTATGCCATATTAAACGAGACCACCCATCGAATTTTTGACATTTCACTAGAACTTAACTTGTAAGTTTGCTTACTGAGCAAATGACGTCATTGTTGACATCATGATGTCATATCCAACATGTTTGTTGACATTATAAAAGCATCAGATCTGGGATGACTTGAGACAGACAACGATCAACAAAGCTATCAACGACTTTCACAAACGTCTGAACGCGTGCGTTTCGGCCGATGGTGGACATTTTGAGCATATTACGTGAACTAGATAGTCGTGCTTAATATGGCATAACTTCATTAAAGTTTGAGATAACTGAATAAAAATTTGTAATCTAGCGTAGATAGGAACGTGTAATAGG
>Ga0056114_1001905_pt1 | contig 10095 bp, 6 predicted proteins | sample WorMetHERISLAND1_FD_77005 | JGI IMG/M metagenome (GOLD analysis project Ga0056114, IMG submission 77005) | Marine gutless worms symbiont microbial communities from Max Planck institute for Marine Microbiology, Germany - Olavius loisae HERON... ... | reverse complement strand
TGACTCCAAACACGTGACTTTGATTGACTTTGAATCCTGATTTTGTGTTAAATTGTGTTTTGCGCCAGCATGTTTGGAGCTCTGAAGCGTGGCTTTCGAAGCATGGCTGGTCTTATACTTGTAGTGAATGTTGTTGGCGAACTTCGACCGAAAAGAACACTTGCAGCATCGCGCGGTTTCCTTGCGGCAGCACGGCTTTCTTGTTTTTAACATTACGCCGCATAGGCTCAAGCAGTAAGATTAGTAGTATGTGTAAAATTAAAGCACGGAGTCAAGCTACTGAACACTCCTCCACAAAATACGGACCAAACCGAAGAGATTTTGAAATTGTAAACAGTGACTGATACCATATGTGTTGGACATTTTGTGTTGATAACAAGTGGCCAACTCTTGAAAATCTGACTGATTGTAGATACGTTTGCAATGAATTAAGATACACATTAAAATTTTTGTTACCAGTTTACATCTTGTTAAACATTTCATTGTCGAAGACTTGTTTTAAATTGACTAATCGCCACTTGGAGAACTGCAGGAGACCACCAGTACGCCATGGTACTACGTGGATGAAGGCTATCCAGTAAGACTTGAAATCCAAAAACCTCTCCCTGAATGAACCAACTGACGTGGCTTAGAATCATCTATTCTAGAGACTGATGGCGCTACGCACTCCTAGTGGTGCGTGCCAGAAAGACGAAGAAGAATAACAGTCTGAGTTGACTGTTGTAACATTACAGAGACTCCGTTGACGTACACTCCGAGGGATGTGGTTGCTGGAGACCCAGTGTCGTTGATGTGTAACACATCAGATGGCAACATGTGGACGTACGTCACTCGCGACGGTCTCGTGGACTATGTCTACTGGAATGGTCGTGTTGACAATGACAGGCCTTGGTTATCAGTAAATACCTCTGAGGATGACCTTCAGACTTTGACCATATCTCGTGTTCAAGTCAATGACAGTGGATTGTATGACTGTTATAACAGCAGTGGACTGAGATCAGTCGGATACCAGCTCAATGGTGCGTGTGTTACTTTACATTACCGGTACATGTATTTCTGATAAAATTTTTATGTGTGTTAAAATCATTTCTACACTCTTTCTATAATGACATAGTAAGTTTGCTTGGATCGTTTGAGACGATACGATAGAAGAGTTTAACGTGGACTCGAAAGCTGAGTATTCAGCTTTATCTAGCACACGTAGCCAGAAAAAAGAAGCTAAAACAAACAAACGCCAGTGACCTTTTGATACAGGACAGTAGTGTTGAATCTGGTGATAGCGTTAAATTTACTGATACAGAGTGAAACTGTTTTTTATACATTTCAACCGTAAAGTATGGTGAAATGTGCACTGATGTATGTTGTACATCTGGATGCAAGTTAACAGAGGGTCAGAGGAGTTGAATCACTGCTGCTACCTTATCAGCACTTATCTAGTTTCTGGCCTCTGGGAGCTGACATAACCTGCAATTATGTCTAAGAGCGTTAAAAATACAACTAAAGGTGCCACGTTCAGACATGACTCCTGGTGTGGAGATGGTATACTCCGCTCCATACCTTACATCTTCTGGTGATGCAGTGTTGTTGTACATAATATGTACTGTTTTTTCACTGTAAGTGACTGTTTCTGTTGTCATGTTCACTTCGAATAAGTTTTGATTTACATGTAAATTTATTTCTGACTAAACCAGAAAAGCAGTTCAATTGCAAGAAACAGATGACATGTTTGTGGTGTTCTGTGCCATTTTTAAATCTCTAGTAACTTCATAGTCAGCTGCACCTACAGTTTCTGTAGTCTGTGCAAAAAGTTTTTCTTGTGGCTTACAGCACTTTCAAACTTGGTGTTGGCTGCAAATGAGTTTATAACGCGAAAAAGCATATAGTACTGTAACACCCGAAGTTTTCTTGTGACCTTAATTTTGGCAGTTAGAGCTATGAAATTACTTTGGCCCCTTCAATTTTGGCGATTTTTTTTGCAAACATGTAAGGCAGACAAGTACCACATCGTGGGTGGGCTGGAAGGTCTCACAGTGTTCTAATGTTCTTATTAGTTGCATGATGATATGTATCTGTTGCAGTATCTGTCAGTGACATCAAGACTCCAACAGTATCAGCAACACAAGAAAATGCCATCGTTCTTACCATTGGTGTTGTTGTCGTCGTCCTTGTTGGATGCTGCTACAGATTTGGAAAATTGTCCAGGTAATTCTTAATGCTTACCTTGATGACAACCTTTATGACAGTCATTAATTTTAGCAACTAATCTTAGCGCGCGACAGCATGCTTGGCGCGCTATATGCTATATGCTATCGCCCGCCCGCCCGTCTCTCTGTCTGTCAGACAGGTGTATCATAGAAAAGCGGTTGAAGTTAGGATTATGAAATTTTCCATATGCTACCATATGGTAGCCCCATCCTTCTAGTTTTTGCGAGATAAGTATCATCCAGAAATTCTATGGGGTTCCCCCGAGCGGGAGTGTCAAACAAGGAGGGGTGGGTAAAATCAGCAGTTTTTTAATCTTTAAGCGTGAATATCTCGAAAACAGTAGCAGATACGGCCAAAGTTAGAGTTAATGACTAATAGGAAGTTACATATGGGCTTTCCATTGACACCAAGATCGATGACCTTGGATGACCTTGAACTGCTGTAAGGTCAAATTCTCTTGGAATTTCGCGACATTTCTCGTGTTTCGTAGGCAATAACAGCTAAATGAATGAAGATAGACGGTGACCCATATTGTCAGCGACGGAATTGCAGCCCACTAAATGTAGTTTTCAGCGATGTATAGATTGCGTTGATATCGCAAAGCGTTCCTCAGCTAGGGGGCGTCAAACAACGGTGAGATGGCAAGTCTTCATACACACACGGCTGTCGCGCGCTTACCTGGCGTTAGCTAGGCTTTCTTGTATTTACTGTACACTTCTTTTAACATACTTTATATTTATCTCCACCATACTTGCACCAGCTGCTAATGTGTTGCACATGTTTTAAGTAAGTAACTAAGGGATTTATATAGCGCCAAAGTCTGAGAAGAGAATCAGGACGCATTATGTGGACCGCTAGGGGGCAGGATAAGCTGAGTGAAAGTAGTGCAGATTAAGATTACATCTGAAGGAAGAGTATATTTGTGATTTGCAAATATGAAAGGTAGAGTTACATGTTTTGGTGCAGAGACGCGTAAAGCGAAAGCACCAAATGAAAGGTTGTGTCGCGGAACAGAAAGTAAGTGACTGGCAGATAAATGTGTGGACGTTGCATACTTGTGATATAGTAAGAACTCGGTGACGTATGGCAGATGACCAGTATGAAGAACTCTGTAGACTAAGGAAGCAAGCTTAAATCAGATTTGCCATTCGACGGGAAGCCAGTGAATTGTTCAATAAGTTCAGTAGATGTGAGTGGAGAATGAGAGGACTGGTGCGTTGTGACTCTGCGATCTGCATGCTTCCGTGGACAACCGGGCAGTACGGAATTAACATAAACAATACGCGACAAGACAAAAGCAGAAGCAACAGAGATGGCCATAGTATGATCCACAGATGAACAGATTTGCCTAAAGGAGCATTTGTGAAAAGACTTGGACGTTGCCTTGATGTGGGGTCCCATGAGACTAGAGTCGTCTGTAGCTCCAAGAAGAATCTTGACGGTATCTGAAAACTGGATGGGATTACTGAATCGTCTAATCTAACTGGTGTGAGACCAGACAGTGTTCAAGCACTGAGATGTGCCAAAGAAAGTGTCATCAGATTTGGTGATGTTAAGTGCCATACTGCTTTCGCACAACCAGACATGAGTGGAGCTCAAGCATGACTGGAGTGTGCCGACTTTATTACAGAAATTTAGGGGTGACAGAGCGACATATAGTTGTGTATCATCTGCATACTGCTGCTGAAGGATTTGATGGGATTGGGCAATGGTTGACAGGAGAGAAGTATTAAACAGAAAGGAGTTGTAGTCCAAGGACTGATCCTTGTGGTACAGCGACAGTGCATTAGTTACATACAGCTGACGAGTGTGAGCTGTGACAGGATCAAGCCTGTTAAGTGCCAAACCATTATGAGCGGGAAAGGACAGATGAGACGGCAATAACGCAGACAACGTACACAACCAATCGCTAACACTAGCTCTAAGCTTGACTATCTTGTCCATGAAAAGTTGGAAAAATCAGTGCAGAGTTGTTGATTTTCGTAGTTCTTGTTCTATCAGTATCGTGGCTGTGCAGAAGGTCATTGACTATTTTCCAGCGAAGTTTATAGTTGGAACCAGCTTCGTTGATGCGTTGATGGTTTACCTAGCAAGTGATCCTCGACTCGTTGATCAGCTGATTTGCCTTTTGACACACTCGCCGATACTCTAGGACTGATCAGCCTCTGACCCATTTGTGTGTCACCACCGTTCAATGTGACGACAGGAACGCTTCGCGGCGATGGCTTCGGACGAGAGCCACTTGCTGATCGACTTCTGTGAACGGCGACACCGACTCCGAACTGGTGCGACTTTGTCCAGTAGTTCCTCTAGGACGGCGTTCAACTGGTCGACGTTGGCTTCCAACATGTTGAGCGAATAGCACTGACTTGCGAAGATCATTCTCGAAACTCATGACATCGACGGAACTGATGTTTTGTGATGACTCAGTGACGATGGGCTTCTGAGTGTGTACCGCGATGTCGGCGGTAATCAGACAGTGGTCGGACAGACAGTCGTCAACTGTGAAAATGGCAACGAACGAGCTTGGTGTTGCTGGCAGCAAACATGTCAAGTAGGTTGGCATTGTGTGTGGCCGACTGACTTGAAGCACTCTGCCAGCTTGGCATCGTCACATGAGTCATCTGGACCCGGACAGTTCAGGTCGCCACAGACAAGTATGTCGCCACTGCAGTCGGTCATGATCATGGAGATGATGTCCGCCAGCTCGTCGACGAAGGTCGATACCTCGACATCCACGGCGGCCGGTAGACATGAACGACGGTGAACGGCGTAGATGAACCGGTCCCCGCAGCATCAACACGCAGCAGCTGCAACTCAAATGTGGTCGGTAGTAAGTTGCTGGCTATGCTTCAGCTTCCCGGGACCCATTGTCTGACGACGTGTAGCACGGCATACCCCGAAGGCACAACATCAAGCAACATAGACTGTGGTGTTTCAGAAGTAAAACAGGTTTTAGAGAGAAGAATTATGTTTCAAGTTACGATCATTAATTAAATCGTGGTTTTAAGGCTGTCTGGTGAACAGCAGATCAACAACTTAATAATCCGTGATGTATAGAATCATGATCCAGGATGTAAAGTGTTTTATTTCTGGTAGAATTATCATTCAGAGAAGCAAACTTCAATGTTTTCTGTGCAGACCTGTTGGCGGTTGGGTCAGGATTGAGCAGGACGTCTCCTGCCAGCAACATTACGAGTGTAGCTGGCCTGCAGATGGTCGAACGAGGTCGATATGTTTATTTGTTTGTTTGTAACTTTTGACTGTTAAAAAGTCTGTGGAGGAACATTGTTAACACTGATTGATTTCAAAAATCTGGTGGAAATGCATGCTAGCCTAAGAATGAATTGGTTACATTTTCAAGTTTAAATGACCGCAGGGATGGATCAGTGAGGCATATGTCGTTTCAGCAGAATTACGTACATGACGACCACGAAGAAGCAGTTCCAAAATGATATCATACCTAGAGCCATTGGCGTATTTACCATTGGCCCCCTTTAAACTGCGATAAATCCACATATAGCCAAAACTGCAACCTTAGAGAAGTTGCCCCAGTGGAAAATCACTAAAATTGTTGCTACCAGTGGCAGTCAGATTTTAAGACTAAAATGTACCAAATTTGATTTCGGCTGGGGCTTTGCCCCAGACCCCGCTGGGGAGCTTACAAGCATACCCCCAGATACTCTAGCTGGATTTAAGGGGTCCTACTTCTAAGGCGGTGGAGGGAGAGGAAAAGATGGAAGGGGAGGGGAAGGGGACGGTGATGGATGGCTCCTTTTCAAATTCCTGAATATGCCACTGCCTAGAGCCACCACATTTAGCAAACTACATACCATCCAGATGATCACAGTGACAGGAAGAAAATGTCTTTAAACTTCGGCAGAAAGTCACTTGAATCACATTGTACCAACTCAACTCGATAACAAAATTTTTCTGCAATCACACGCAAACCCACTCCAACACCAAGCAAAATACACAAAAATCAGTTAAGTCGCCACTTAGTGCAGGTTTGTAACTAATCAAAACGACGTTGCAACTTACCCTGTAGGTAAGTAAGTAAGTAAAATGTAGATTTAAATAGCACATAATCGCTAAAGCTCCATATGCGCTGTATGCGCTAGTACTCAGAGAAATATCTTCAAAGAATGTCCAAAGCTAGTAGCGTTGTGGCTAGGGTCATGCAACAGTCTAGGCAAAGAGTTCCATAGTCTCGGACCGAGTACAGAAAATGCCCGAAGGCCACATGAGTTCAGATGGTACGATGGCACGACGAGCTGATGACCAGCGGCGGAGCGTAGATGACGTCTCTGTGCCATCTCGGAGATCGGAACACAATGGTACAACCCCGCTGTCCCTACAGTACAGCTAGACATGTTGTAGTTCATTTGTGTGTGTCCACCTACGTGCAAGGACTGAAGTCTAAGACCATTATTTCAAAAGCGTAGAATACATTTAACGGTTAATGTATAAATACAAGCAAGACTGCACAGTATGTTTAAAATATACCCAAAAAGCATGCCTAAAAGTTTATGGCATGTTTTAATTAATATTGTGTAATGGTTGCTGGGCACTATAGGGCCAGAAATGCATACCAAAACGATCAGCATCATATTCTCTGACATTTCCATGCATCAGAAATGTTAAATTGAATGAATCTATGATTTAGCGGGTAATTTTTGGAGCAAGGATCAAATTTTCACTTGTTCCTAGGGATAACGTAAAAACCTAATGCCAAAAGTAAACGGTTTACGGTTTTTACCTTCAAATAGCCTAGGTATTTACGTAAAAAGGTAAATACCGAGTTATATACTTTTGAAGATATTTGCCGTTTTACCGATAGGGATACTTATTGCCCATTTTGGTTCGTAATTTCTCAAAATTTCGTGTGATTTCGTAGATTTGGGAGAATGTAAAAACCTTCAAGTAAATACACTCCGGGTATTTACCTGGGTATATACCTGTGTAAATACCCAGGTAAATACCCCAGTTAATACCCGGTAAGGTATTTGCCATAGTAGGTATTTACCTGAAAAATTTGAGTGAGAGTTAAAGAGTATTTCCCTCAAAAAACCCTCAAGGTTTATGTTATCCCTACTTGTACCCGGTTTTTGTGACCTTTTGACCTTTGCTCACCTTATTTAAATACTAATTTGCATAATAATTGTTTGAATGAATAGATTGCCTAAATACAGACATTTCGGTGGGTATTTTGTTATTCTATGACTTCTACTATACTGCCAGAGATACAGTGATTTTTGTTTCCCATACCGCTAAATTTTGGTTCTGAAAGATCGCCGGCGAGCGTGACTTGACATCATTTTTTCAGTTATTGCCGGGTTACCAAAAGTCTACCCAAACTTTTTTGATGTGCCACATAGTGTACTTCAATAAAGTGAAGAGAAACTTAGGGCACCTCTCATGCACACGGGGAGCCCTCAGTTTATCGCCTACACTACCCTGCTGCACTGTGATAAACATATGAGAGATGCGATCGGACGTCCGAGTAAGTTATTAGTTAAATTTGCTTCGTATCTTTTCTTACAATATCGCTTTTTTTGTCGTTAGCCTATAATGTCAGCTTGCGTGTACGTATGCAAGACGAATGTATCGGGACGACAGTAGGTGCTGGAGATGTGAGATGCACCGAAATACTGACAGATTACCACGTGAATAACGATAGTTCGTGTTGGTAGTGAAAGTTCACGTTACTCTGGCTCTGTGGAGCAAAAGCGAACGAAAGTCCCAGGGTGTGAAAGTTCCACTTATCGCAGCCAAAGTATGTGGTAACAAAAGTTCCATAATTCAGCAGCGGCAACATAATAATTAATTGAATTATTCAGTCGTCAAATAACCGCAATTTAAATGTATGTTGGATCGCTGCTTCATGGATTTTATGTATGTGCGTTCATTTTTAGCCTACAGGAAGTTGTATATGAGAAATTGATTGGAACCAAAATGAGTGACCTTGACCTCTGTTAGAGGTCGTTTAAGGGCATGTCAACCAGCGTCACATTCGCCGTTGAATATCTTGGAAACCGTTGAGGCTTGGTTCCAAATTACCACCAATAGGAAATGGCCTGAAAGGTCAAACTCTTGACCCAATACGATTAGAGCACTATGTCTCAAAAACTTGGGGTCGTGGGGGAGATGCTATTCAGCAACAATCACTAATTACTAGATTGTGTGCTGTGAGGCAGTACGGTTTGCTATCCTAGCGATAGCTTTGCTTCTTGTTTTAATGGTGATTAAGTCTTTAATGCTAACGTGTTAAGTTTAATGCATTGATTTAACAGCTCTAACAATAATGGATAATTTAGTCTGCATTAACAGCATTTTATTCTACCAGTTGACCAGACAGTAAAATTAAAGGAATTTATTGTTGTTTGATCCTAGTCTATTGTGTCATATCATATCATTTAATCATTGATGTGTGAATATTTGTGTATGTCTACAGATCAGCTTCAGTCAAGTGTCTTGATGGACAATCAAATGACGAAGAGGAACCACTGATTGGTAAGATGTTTTTATCAGAGGACAGTTTCTGCAGCACCACAGCACCACGTCATATCAGCACTATATTGGCAAGAGGCGGCGAGAACTGGTAAGGATTGTTTCTCTCTAGAAATGACTTAAGCCTGAACCGGTAGGCTGGTAGGTCGTGGGCTTCACTGAAAACAATTAAGCGTGTAGTCAGATCCGGATCATATTCCAAACCTGGTGTCCAGATTTAGTCTGGAGTATTGGCTTTTATCATTAACACTTGCCAGTCTGGTTAGTCAAGTCGGGATAATTGTGTAGCTCATTTGTGATACTTGCAGAGATTAAAACAAGCGGCATCACTGCATCGGTCGCAGCTGCGAACAGCGGCGCAACGACGAGCGCGGAGACGATGACAGTGGTGAGAACAACGACAACAGGGACAACCGTCACTGACGAATTGATGACGTTTGGCATGACAGCAACTGCCGAGATGACGACGGTTGGCATGGAGACAACTGGCACCACTGCAACGGTCGCAAATCAGACGACCGGTATTACGACATATAATATTTTTTCAATTTTTATTGTTGTCTTTTGTGATGCATAAATTAAGTTCCTCACTGTATACTTTTTCTTGTGTTATTCTGACTGTCGTTGCTTAACTTAATTGATAAACCTACATATGTTACTGTTATTCATTTGTTGTCACTGTTTGTGAATTGATTCCTATTATTGTGTGTCCGATGCAAAACATTGCATGGGACAGAATTTTAAATTACTTGCGATGTATGTTTCTTTCTTTGTTTCTTTCTGTGTGTGTGCACACGCACAGATTTTGGGCCAAATATATCTCGAAAAGGTTGAAGATAGACTTGGTTCCAATGGGGCATCAATAGGAAATGGCATACGGCGAATCGAATGGTCACATGACCGATAACGTCATGTGACTCTGAAAGGTCAAGGTCATGCCCCAATATGTTTGGGGCCCATTATCTTGAAAATGGCTGGAGATACAGACTTAGTTATAATAGAGCATCTGTAGGAAATAGCACTTGGGTAACAAATGGTCACGTGAGCAGTTACGTCACTTGACCCTGAACAGTCAAGGTTGTGATCCAGATAAATTTGGATGCAAATATCTCAAAAACCGTAAAATATACATCATGTCCAGAAAAAAAACAGCGCCCCTATGCAAAATGCTGTAACATGCATATTGCATAACACAATCCAATAACACTTACACAGCATTATCTAACACTTGTTTAGGCACTGTGTGTAAAATTTCAATGAACTGCGTTTTTTCACACATCCAAAACAGCACGAATCATTTTTCTGGGATAATGTGATAGCACGATCTCATATAGCACTTACAATCCACTTGACGTGACCCTATTTAACTTTTGCACTGCC
>Ga0056114_1001904_pt1 | contig 10101 bp, 7 predicted proteins | sample WorMetHERISLAND1_FD_77005 | JGI IMG/M metagenome (GOLD analysis project Ga0056114, IMG submission 77005) | Marine gutless worms symbiont microbial communities from Max Planck institute for Marine Microbiology, Germany - Olavius loisae HERON... ... | reverse complement strand
TCTATGCGGCGACCAAGGGTGGCGTCGACAGCATGACCAGGGGCCTGGCCCGGGAACTGGCGCAAGACGGCGTGCGCGTCAACACGGTGCGGCCGGGCTACACGAAAAGCCCGATGATGCCGCAGTTGGACGACCCCGAAGCCGCGGCCGCCATCGGCGCCACCATTCCCATGGGCCGCGCCGCCGAAGCGGAGGAGGTCGCCGCGCCCATCGTTTGGCTGCTGTCGGAGGAGGCGTCCTTCGTCACCGGCGCCTTTCTCGACATATCGGGCGGCGGTTTCGTCATCGGGTCGGCCGGCGCCCGGACGCCGCCGTAAGGTGGAATATTCGGCGGGCCTTGTTCCCGCTGACGGTTCGGGGGTACGGTTGAACCGGTGCGGGACAATTGAGGGTGGAACCCAATGACCGGTTTCCTCGATCGAGACGCCGCCGAAAGAATGGCCGCCGAGATCACCATCCTCGAGGCCAGCATCGACCGTGCCGCACCGTCGCCCGTGTTCTCCGAGTTCAAATCCCATTGGGACCGGGTCCGAGGCGAGCGCTGGGCCCCGTCCTGGCGCGATTTCGACCCCGTCGATTTCCATCGACTGTGGCGCAATCTGGTGCTGTGGGATGTGGAAGGCGACGTCCACGATTTCCGGGTCCGCATGGCCGGGGTCGGTGCCGTCGAGTTTTTCGGCAACGACCCGACCGGGCAATCGATCCGCGACGAGAGCTTCACGCCGCCGCACCTGTTCGAACAGTTCTATCTCTTTCACAGCCTGTCGGCCCTGTGGCCGGGGCCGGTCTGGTTCACCGGCACCATGTGGTATTGGAAGGACCGAAATCACATCCCCATCCAGTGCATGACGCTTCCCTTGTCGGACGACGGCGACAGGACCACCCAGACCGTCAATGTCTGGGTCTTCGAAAGCCTCGACCGGGGCCCGCCGCCGACCGCTGAGATCACGACAAACGGCCGGTCGTCGCCGGCGGGTATCGCGGCCGCAATGGGTCGACCTTTGTCGACTTTATCGGACCACTCACCGAAAACCCCGTGGTCATTCCCGTGGTCATTCCCATCGTCATCCTGTCGTCAAACCGATCATCCGTCGCCGTCCGCCTCCATGGACGCCAGGCAGCGCGCGATGTTGGCCTCGCCCCGGCGCACCCATTGGGCCAATTCCGCCTCCTCGGCCGCCTGGCGTTCCTCGTCTCCCGCATCGGGCACCTTGGCGCCGATTTCGAGCTTCATGATGCGCGCCTCGGCCTCGATGGCGCGGATCGCCGGATGGAGCGCGCCCTCAGCCAGGGCCTGGCGGCCGATCGCGGCGAGCCTGTCCATCCAGTCGCGCTCGCGGGCATCGCGCTCGTCCCGCAGCGCCTCGCGAAGAATATTCAGGCGGTCGCGCACGCGGTCCTCCTGGAGCAGCCGGTACCCCTGGTTCTTGGCCCCAGCGGCACCGTAACCGGCCAGGCGAGCGGCCCGGGCCGCCGAGGACCCGCGCACATAGAACTGGCAGAAGGCCTCCTGGCGGGCGTTGAGGGAGCGAGCGGAGGGGGGAGTTGCGGGGTCGTTATGAAAGGGGCTGTCGTCGGTGTCGAACATGGGAACCTCGCGAAGGGCAGAAATGGATCATTAATGTTTATGATTTGTTCTATTTATAGGAAAATAAACACAGAGCGTCAAGGCAATTCGTTGGCTGCCGGGAACGGGTGGTTGTCGACAGGGGCACGGTAGTTGGCGTGCACGCCTGGCGATACGTCACGATCGAGGCCGGTTCGGTGGCTCCAGCCCCAGCGTCATGGCGTGCTTGACACGGTCATCCACGTGGATGCCCGGCTGGCAATGGGATCAAGTCCGGGCATGACGAAAGTAGCGCTGGATGGGTTTCATTTAAGGGCCGCCTCCTAATCCGCTTGATCCCGTGGCCGTGTACAAACGCGTTGGCAGGTTGTCGGATTTGATCTGACGTCGGCCGTGATGCCGTAGGCGGAGATGGGAGGCTTCACACCCGGATTCGGGTCGCGATTCGCAAGATATGTGCATTTCACAGCCAATGCGCACTAAACGTCCAAATTCGCAACCTTCAGCGCGTTCTGCTGGATGAAGTCGCGGCGCGGCTCGACGATGTCGCCCATGAGGGTCGAGAATACGTCCTCGGCATCGTCCGTGTGATTGACCTTAACCTGCAGCAGCGAGCGCACGTTGGGATCCAGCGTCGTTTCCCAGAGCTGCTCCGGGTTCATCTCGCCGAGACCCTTGTAACGCTGAATGGAGACGCCCTTGCGGCCGAGGCCGAGGATGGTGTCGACCAGGGACACCGGCCCGGTCACCGGGTGCTCCTTGTCCTTGAGGATCAGGGTTCCGTGGCGCGCATAGAGCTTCTGCAACTGCCCGGCCTTCTCGTTGACCCGCCTGGCGTCCGATGAGCGGATCAAGGTGCCGTCGATGACGTGGCGTTCGGTGACACCCCTGAGCGTACGCGTGAAGGCGAGGCCGCCGTCGTCGAGCGGCGCGCCATGCCAGCCGCGTTCCAGTTCCGGTTCCAGCGCATCCAAGCGCTTGGCGATGTATTCGGCCGTCGCCGTGGCCCGCTCGGCATCGGACAGGATTTCGGGATCCAAGGCGCTTGAGATCGCCGCCTGCTCGATGACCCGGACCGGCACGTGGCGGGCCAGGTGGTTCAGCGATTCCTTGACGGCGCGAGCCTCCTCGACGACGGCGCGAAGATCGTTGCCGGCGACCTGGGCGCCGTCGTAGACCTGGAAGACGGCCCCTTCGTCGATGGCGCCGGCGAAAAGATGATCCTCCAGGGCCGGGTCGTCCTTGCGGTAGACCTCGGAGTTGCCGCGTTTGGCCCGGTAGAGCGGCGGCTGGGCGATGTAGAGGTAACCGCGTTCGACCAGCTCCGGCATCTGGCGGTAGAAGAAGGTCAGCAGGAGCGTGCGGATGTGGCTGCCGTCGACGTCGGCGTCGGTCATGACGATGATTTTATGGTAGCGGCATTTTTCGGCGTTGAAATCCTCGCGGCCGATGCCGGTGCCGAGTGCGGCGATAAGGGTGCCGATCTCCGATGAGCTCAGCATCTTGTCGAAACGGGCCCGCTCGACGTTGAGGATCTTGCCCCTGAGCGGCAGGATCGCCTGGTTGGCGCGGTTGCGGCCTTGTTTGGCCGAGCCGCCGGCCGAGTCACCCTCGACGATGAAAAGTTCGGACAAGGCCGGGTCGCGCTCCTGGCAATCAGCGAGCTTGCCGGGCAGTGAACTGATGTCCAAGGCCCCCTTGCGCCGCGTCAGTTCGCGGGCCTTGCGGGCCGCCTCGCGGGCGGCGGCGGCCTCGATGATCTTGCCGATGACCCGTTTCGATTCGCCGGGGTGCTCCTCGAACCAGCGGTCCAGCCCCTCGCCGACCAGGCTCTCGACGACCGGGCGCACCTCGGAGGAAACCAGCTTGTCCTTGGTCTGCGACGAGAACTTGGGGTCGGGCACCTTGACCGACAGCACACAGGTCATGCCTTCGCGGGCATCGTCGCCGGAAATGTTGACCTTGGCCTTCTTGGCCAGGCCCGAGGAGGCGGCGTAGCTGTTGATGGTGCGGGTCAGGGCGCCGCGGAACCCGGCCAGGTGGGTGCCGCCGTCCCGTTGCGGGATGTTGTTGGTGAAGCACAGCGTCGTCTCGTGGTAGCTGTCGTTCCACTGCATGGCCAGCTCCACGGTGATGCCGTCCCGTTCGCCGGTGACGGTGATCGTCGGCTGATGGAGCGCCGTTTTCGAGCGATCGAGATAATCGACGAAGGCCTTCAATCCGCCCTCGTAGTGGAGCACCGTCGTTTCCGGATCGACGCCGCGCCCGTCGGTCAATTCCAACGCCACGCCGGAATTGAGGAAGGCCAGCTCGCGCAGCCGATGCTCGAGAGTGGCGAGGTCGTAGTCGGTCATCGTGAAGATGTCCTTGGAGGCAAGGAAGGTCAGCTCCGTGCCGGTCAGCCCTTCGCCGCCTTCCACCGTCGGGGCATCGCCGGTGATCTCCAGGGGCGCCTCCGCCTCGCCGTTCTTGAAGCGGATGAGGTGCTCCTTGCCGTCGCGCCAGATCTTGAGCTCGAGCCAGTCGGACAGCGCGTTGACCACGGAGACGCCGACACCGTGCAGGCCGCCCGAGACCTTGTAGGAATTCTGGTCGAACTTCCCGCCCGCATGGAGCTGGGTCATGATGACCTCGGCCGCCGCCACGCCTTCCTCGGCGTGGATGTCGACGGGGATGCCGCGGCCGTTGTCGCGAACGGTCACCGAGCCGTCGCCGTTCAGCGTCACGAAGACGGTGTCGCAGTAGCCGGCCAGCGCCTCGTCGATGGCGTTGTCGACGACCTCATAGACCATGTGGTGCAGGCCGGAGCCGTCATCGGTATCGCCGATGTACATGCCGGGGCGCTTGCGCACCGCTTCCAGGCCCTTGAGGACCTTGATCTGCTCGGCGCCGTAATCGTCGCCGTTGCCGTTGGTGGGTTTGCCGTTTTCCGTTTCGTCCGTCATATCCGCCATTTACCATCTTTTGTTAAACCGCCGCTGCAGAAGCGGTTTCGGGTGATTGTTCAGGCCGCCGTCACCGTGCCGTGGTCGACCGAGAAGAACTGGGCCTTGCCCTCCAAGCCGGCGAACAGGGCGGCGTCGGTTCCGGTCAGCCAGGCTTGCGCGCCGAGACCGGTCAGGTGCTCGAACAGCGCACCCCGGCGCATTTCGTCCAAATGGGCCGCCACCTCGTCCAGGAGCAGCACCGGAACGGCGCCCTCCTCGTCGGCCCGCGCCTTCGCATTGGCGAGGATGATGGCGATCAGAAGCGCCTTCTGTTCGCCGGTCGAGCAGCGCTCGGCGGCCTCGTCCTTGGTGCCGTGGCGGACCAGGAGGTCGGTCCGGTGCGGACCGCTCGAGGTGCGGCCCAGTTCGCCGTCGCGCCCGCGTTCGGCCGCCAGGCGTTCGCGGAAGCGGTCCTCGGCCTCCAGCGCCGGGTCGTCGGCAAGCCAGCTCTCGACCAGGCCGTCGAGCGCCAGCAGGGCACCGGGAAACGGCGCCATGCCCTCGGCCGCGGCCTGGCCGATGCGGGCCAGGAGCTCAATGCGCGCGGCGGCGACGGCAACGGCGCGTCCGGCCATGCTGTCCTCGAGGGCCGAAAGCCAGGCCGGGTCCGGGTTGGCGTTCTCCTTCAGCAGCTTCAGGCGCTCGCGTGCCGCCTGCTCGTAAGCGGTGATGCGGCCGGAATGGGCCGGGTCCCAGGCGAAGACCAGGCGGTCAAGAAAGCGCCGCCGCTCTCCGGCGCCGTCGATGAACAATCGGTCCATCTGCGGCACCAGCCAGTGGGCCGAGAAATGGTCGGCCAGGACGTTCTGGTTGGGCACCGTCTCGCCGTCGACGCGGACCTGGCGGCGCTCGCGGCCCTCCGGCAGTTCGGGCGGCGTGAAACCGGTGCCGAGCCCAACCGGTCCGGCCGGCGTGTCGACGATGGCGGCCACGGCCCAACCCCCGTCACCTCGGCTACGCGACAGCTCGGACAGTCTGGGCCGGCGGAACCCGCGCCCCGGCACCAGCATGGAGACGGCCTCCAGGATGTTGGTCTTGCCGGCGCCGTTGTCGCCGTGGAGCACCACCGAGCGGGCGTCGATATCGAGGCGCAGATGCGCGTAACAGCGGAAATCGGTCAGCGTCAGGCGGCTCACGGAGAACCGCCGGCGCGCGTCCCCATTGGACGGGCGGTCGCTCATCTCCGGCAATTCCTCGGACCTAATGGGGCCTCGGGTGAGAAACAGTGGCTGTCCCCTCAAACACGCATCGGCATCAGCACGTAAAGCGCACTGGCGTCGCCGACCTCGCGCAGGATCGTCGGCGAAGCGGAATCGGCCAGCGACACTTGCGCGTTGTCGCTTTCGATCTGGCGGGCGATGTCGAGCAGATAGGCGGAGTTGAAGCCGATCTCCATGGACTCGCCCGTATAGGAAACCTCGATCTCTTCCGTGGCGCTGCCGTGTTCCGGGCTCGAGGCCGAGAGCACCAGGGTGCTGTCGGCGAGCGCCAGTTTGACGGCGCGCGATTTCTCGCTGGAAATAGCCGACACCCGGTCGACGGCGTCGGCGAACAACCGGCAGTCGACCTCCATCTGCTTATCGTTACCGGCCGGAATGACCCGTTCGTAATCGGGGAAGGTGCCGTCGATGAGCTTGGACGTGAGCACGGCGCCGTCGAAGGAGAAGCGAATCTTCGCCTCGGAGAGCGCGATCTCGACCTCGTCGCCGGACTCGTCGATCAGCTTACGCAGTTCGATGACCGTCTTGCGCGGCACGATGACGCCCGGGATATCGCCGGCACCGGCAGGCAACGGTGCCTCGACGCTGGCCAGGCGGTGGCCATCGGTGGCGACGGCCCTCAGGACATCGACCCCGTCGCGGACCGCCTTATGCAGGTAGATGCCGTTCAGGTAATAGCGCGTCTCTTCCGTCGAGATGGCGAACTTGGTGCGGTCGATGAGCGAGCGCAATTCGGCCGCCGTCACCTGGAAGCGGTGCGGTAGTTCGCCGCCCGAGAGGACGGGAAATTCTTCGATCGGCAGGCAGGACAGGATAAAGCGCGAACGCCCGGAACTGAGCACCAACTGGCCGTCACCGCCGGCCGTGATCTCGACCTGCGAGCCTTCCGGCAACTTGCGGACGATGTCGTAAAGGGTGTGGGCCGGAACCGTCGTCGCGCCCGGCGTTTCGACATCGGCGGCGATGGAATCGACCATGTCCAGGTCCATGTCGGTGGCGTTCAGCGTCACCGCCGCCTCGCCGGCTTCGACCTTGACGTTGGACAGGATCGGAATGGTGTTCCGCCGTTCGACGACGCTCTGGACGTGACCCAACGACTTCAACAAGGCGGCCCGTTCGATGGTAAGTTTCATGGTTAAGTTTCAAGCCTTTACAAATCTCATTCACACTCGGTCGCCGGGAATACCGACCCCGGAACAGGGTCGACAGGAGAAGCCCGAAGCAGCCCCTCGAAGAGGGCCGGTAGTATAACAAAAGTCCTTGGATTCGTAAGCAAAATCGCGTTCGAGAGCGATTGCGCGAAGGGCCTCGGCAATCAGCCTTCGAGCATGCGCCGCAACAACTCGACGTCTTCCGCGAAGACCGTGTCGCGTTCCTTCAATTCGTCGACCTTGCGGACCGCGTGCATGACCGTCGTGTGGTCGCGGTTGCCGAACTTGCGCCCGATTTCCGGCAGCGAGCGGGTCGTCAACTGCTTGGCCAGATACATGGCCACCTGGCGTGGCCGGGCGACGGAGCGGGCGCGCCGGGCCGAATGCATGTCCGACAGCCGGATGTTGAAATGCTGGGACACCTGTTTCTGGATTTCCTCGATGGTCACGCGCCGGTCGTTGGCACGGAGCAGGTCGTGCAACACGTCTTGCGTCGCCTCTAGCGTGATGTCGCGGCCGGCCAGTTGCGCGTGGGCGACGACCCGGTTGAGCGCCCCCTCCAGTTCACGCACGTTCGACGTGATCTTGTGGGCCAGGAACTCGAGAACCTTCTCCGGGATGCGGGCGGCCAGTTGATAGGCCTTGGACTGCAGGATACCCAACCGCAGCTCGTAGGTGGTCGCGTGGATATCGGCGACCAGGCCGCAGTTGAGGCGCGACACCAAACGCTCTTCCATGCCCTCCAGGTCGGACGGTGACTTGTCGGCCGAGATGACGATCTGGCGTCCCTGATCGACCAGGGAATTGAAGGTGTGGAAGAACTCCTCCTGGGTCGAGTCCTTTCCGGCGATGAACTGAACGTCGTCGATCATCAGGACGTCGGCGGAGCGGAACTGCTCCTTGAAATCCACCGTCGTCTTTTCCCGGAGCGACCGGATGAAACGGTACATAAATTTTTCGGCGGACAGGTAGACGACGGTTCTGGACGGCGATTCCTGGCGGATATGCCAGGCAATGGCATGCATCAGGTGGGTCTTGCCGAGACCGACACCGCCATAAAGGAACAACGGATTGAACGGCGGCACCTTGGAGGCTTCGGCGACACGCCGGGCCGCCGCGTAGGCGAACTCGTTGGGCTTGCCAACGACGAACTGATCGAAGGTGAAGCGCCGGTCGAGGGGCGCACAAATCTCGTTGCGAATGTCGGGGTCGGGCGAGGCGAAAACGGTCTTTCCCGATTTCTGGCCCGCATCCTCGGCAGGCTCCGCCGCCTTCAGGGCGCGCTCTGCCTGAACGACGATATCGACGGAACGGATTTCCGCGTTGACGGCTCGCCAAAGATCGGCCAGCGCTTCCGAATAATGCGCCACCACCCAGTCCCGCATGAAACGGGTCGGAACGGAGGCGCGGATGACGCCGTCCTGAAACCCGCGGATGGCGATTGGCCTGATCCAGCTTTGATAGGCTGCCTCACCGACATCGCTGCGGAGTTTTTCTGAAACCTCCGCCCATTCGGCTTTCAAAGCCTCTTTATCTGTCCCAACGTCGAAATATCCCGCCTTCGATTTCATTCCGCCGACGAACCCCAATCTTCTGGTCCCCGGCCACGGCCGGGGCTTTTATTCTTTCAAGCCGGACGTTCCCGGCACCCCTTGTTTTAGTTCTTCTTGAAAACGGCCGGACGTCGGCCAAGACGCAAAACGGGTCTGGAATATTGATTACGATCAATTGACCTTGTTGCCCCTGACACCGCGGAACCGATGCCTCTTTTGTCGGCCGGTTTACCCGGCACGGACATCCTTCAAGTCAATCCGATCACTTTCCGCCCCGAGGCGCCCCCCTTTTCAGAAAAACCATTAACCTTCAAAATGAATGTCGCCATTCAAAAATCAATCCGAACCCGGCCACCAGAAGTTCCCACAAACCAACTTTCCGGTTCAGTCAGCGGGCCCGATCATTTACTTTTTTTGTTGTGTCCCTGGCAGAATAAATACCGGAATTTCCGAGAAACCGCTAAGAAGACAACAACTATACTTAAGTAATGAATGCCGGCGCTTGCGCCCGTTAACTATTTTAGACGGATTCAATGTGCTCCGTGTAAGAGCGATCGAATATTACGGTTCCGAACTTTCCGATGCAACGTGATCGAAAAGGGAACGTCGAAAATAATCTTCTTGACAAATTTCGGCGGAACGAAGTTGGGCGAAATCGGCAACGAAAAAGCCGCCTGGATCGGATCCACGCGGCTTGCGCTAACGAATTGATTCGGCGAACAACTTGATCAGCTGGTCATCCCATTGATGCGCCGCGACAGCCGTGAGAGCTTCCGCGAGATCGTGTTCTTGTGGAAAACACCCTTGGTAACACCGCTCATCATGTGGGGCTGGGCTTCCCGCAGAGCGGTCCGCGCGACCTCTGCGTCACCACCTTCGATCGCTTCTTCGACCTTGCGGATATAGGTACGGATCGTGCTCACGCGCCGACGGTTGGCGTCGGTGCGGCGCTTGATTTGGCGAATTCGTTTTTTTGCCGAGGCGTGGTTGGCCATGGTCCGGTTAACCTTCGAAAATCCAACGGAGGCTGGCTTATATCGGCAGCGGACGGCGGCGTCAAGCGCCGAATCGGACCCATCGACGGGAGCCGAACGTTAGCGGCCGACACCCGGAGACAGAGAGAAACGCACGGTCAGACCCGCTCCCGATTGGCTGTCCGGAAAGTCGATCGTCAATGCCTCTCCTTCGCGACGAAACCTTAGGGGCGCTTCGCGGATCCACCCCAGCTGGGGCAGAGATTCCTCGTAAAAACGGATGACGGAAGAGCGCTCCGTTTGCCCGGACGCGAAGGTCTCAACGATACGGCCATCCGGCGTCTCGAAGACGACGCCTTCGGCCTCCTGCTCCACCAGGCCCGGCATCAGCGGCAGGTCGGCGATGGCGCTGACGAACCGCGTATCCTCGGCGGATACCGGCAAGGCGGCGGACCCGAAAAGCCAGATCGCCAGAACAAGAAGGAGGCGGGCCCGGAACCGGGCGGATCGGTCGTTCACCATGCTTTCCTTTAGGGGCTGTCCTAGCTAAGGACGTTTTTGTCTCGAATTCACCCATGTCTTTAATTGGTTAAGCAGTTCCCGGTGATCACCTCCATTGAACCGCCATTCGCACTCCTTTAGGAACAGG
>Ga0056114_1001903_pt1 | contig 10101 bp, 7 predicted proteins | sample WorMetHERISLAND1_FD_77005 | JGI IMG/M metagenome (GOLD analysis project Ga0056114, IMG submission 77005) | Marine gutless worms symbiont microbial communities from Max Planck institute for Marine Microbiology, Germany - Olavius loisae HERON... ... | reverse complement strand
TTCGGTGCTGTTTGTATGTGTTTCATTGTGTGTGCGTATGTGTGTGTGCATGATTGTGTGTTTGTGTGTTACTTTCTATGGGCCACGTGCCTGATAATAAACTGATTGGATTGGATTGGATAAGAACAAAATGAATAAAAAAGCCGTCACCAATCATCCGCCATTTTAACTCGCAATGTCCGTGTTTCAACTTTCAAGCGTGTCATGTGGCACTTGCAAAAGTTACTTGTGCAGGTGACTTTAGCAAAAAACCTTCAGATGTGTAATAGACTTAACACTTGCGTACATTTCCCGTGTACATGTATTAGATTCTGTGCATGTGTCTGACGCAGGCGATCGGCTGCTGTCTGTTTCCAGTCACTGACGTCACAGAGATCATTCCACTTGAGGCGCGCTGGCTGTTCAATGATATGACTAAGACCACGGGTGACGACGGTATTAAGTGTACGTTTGTCAGCCCGCTCACTGACAAGGTACGCCTTCAATGCATTGTTGTGCCCATAACTCTGTATACGTAGTCTAGTTGATTTTTACTGTAGCATGCTGTCACAAGATCTGTCTGTCTGTCACACTACAGTATTGTGTCAAAATTGTGTCAGTTGAATGAGTGATTGACCTGTTGATAAGTTGCTTGTTTAACTGAATTTGTATACTACCTCACTACATGTCATGGCCAGCGATAACAAACGTGATAAAGCATAGAAGAGAGAAACTTACAACACTGAAGATGACTAAAATAAGTAAACACAAAACTTATCCTTGAAATAATTGCACCAGAGTCTAAACTCTGAAAGGTTATATTAGCTAATGCAAACTTCTTGACAGCTTTTCTGAAAAAAATATTGCCTGTATCGCCATATGGACTATAGAACGATTAGAAATGTCATTCAGCATCAGTACTGCTCATATCTAGGTAATGGTGCAGGATGGAGCCATGGTTACTATTGAACGTTAATTGGTGTTTTTTCTGTATCTAGCCACGTTGTCTCCAATGACCATGAATGACTGAAAGGTTATTTTACTGCAAATCTCTCGACGACCACTATCTCAAAGACTATAATATCGTCTAGAAGACTGTATTATAATCAGCAAACGTTATGTCTAGTGTTTTATTACATTGTTCGTGATAATTTGATGTCACGTAACTCCCAATGTGCGAATTGCTTCTTGGTGGTCTTTGTTGTGCAGTATGATGTCCGAGTGATGGACTGTCTGTCTAATTGAATCTCTGTCTGCAAGCAGTTCAGCTGTGTATCACTGACTGTGTTGATGTGTCTGTGCTGTGTAGTTGGGCCGTCAACTGTGGCTTGTTAAGCTAATGGTCCAGTCTGTCCAGTCTCTGTCTGGCGAGCTCTGTATCAACACCGAGATTGAACAGAAGAGTTAGTCTTTCATGTCTTTCACGTTCTGACATACTGAGTACATGTCATCATGGCATTGATACTCATACTTTGCTGGGTTCACTTACTGGGCTTAGACTTATTTCTGTATATTGGATTTATTTGCTTATGTTCATATTTTCTTGTACTGTGTACCCGTGCAGGTTCCAGGAGCTGTGATCCATTTCCAAGCCTGATGATGTTAAAGGCCCCAAATCCAGGCTTTAGTTTCATTTGCTGTTGTTTGTGCATTTGTCAGTAATAGAATTCGTGTTTGCTTGTTTGGGTTTTGTGTTGTTTTTTTGTTGCAGTTATGATTAGTTATGTTAATATTAGCCTAGTGATTGGTTGAGAAGGCTGGGTAATACTTTGCACCTGTCAAGAGATTGGCTGGGAAGATTGACTCTTAAATGTGTCGAGCACGACATTAAACCCATCCCAGCTCAACTTCTATCTTGTATGTGTATGTATATTGTATTATTGTAACCAGGTGAGGTGGGCCTGGTGAGATTGAGAGCTTTTTGCATGACTATTGACTAACCACCCTTCTTTGACACTGTTGGTTGGGTTATTATCTGTGAAATGACCTGTACTGTGTCCTATGGGACATTAACATTACTCAACCAAGCAACATTGTTTTTCAGACAGGGTAGGTGGGTGAGTTTGACGTGTGCTGTCTGTTGCAGTTGGTTCCACGTCTCGTGGCAGTGACACCATCACTTGTCGTGACATCCGCTACAAGGGCGAAGACACCAGTGCTTATCGGTTCATTGAGAGAAATTCTACTTCACAAGATGAGGCAGCTTCTGACGTCGGGAGCGGTGCCACTATGGCCGCAGTCTCGCTGTTGCCGTCGGCAACTGAGACAACAGTTGTCGGAGAGACGTCAGCGGACGAACAGCCTCGACCAATCACAGAACAGCAGGCACCATCGGCAGAACCAATCAAAACACAGTCACCTCAAGTTTCATCGCTGATTACATCACCGCACAAGGCACCAGTATCTTCAGTTACATCACCACAAGCGGACTTTCAGTCACAGCCAATGGTTAACATGCAGCAGGCTGGACCTGCTCATCCAATCACAGCACAGCAGTCAAATGTGTCGCAGCCAATCACATCAAAGCAACAGGAGCCGCTAGCCAGTGGCTTCGTCATCTCTCAGCCAGTGTCTTCCAGTGTCAGCCAGTCTCAGTCGAACGTCTTGCAGCAGGCCACGGTGTATGAGACATTGGCAACTCAGCAGCCGATCTTGTCACATCCTGTAGACTCAGAGCAGCTTCAGCTGATAGAAGGACTTACGCAGTTTCAGCCACATGAGTCAGTTGCCGCCGTTTCTTGGCCAGATTTTTCGCAGCCTCCGCCAGTCACTGCACAGCGGCCAGCATTGTCGGAGCCAGTCATCATGCAGCCAGCGGAACAGGTGCCGGAGTCTCGACCAATCACCACGCACCAGTCAGAACTGTCGCAGCCAATCACTGTGCCACAGCCAGAGTGGCCCCGCCTATTTGCCACACCACAATGCCCGTCATCGCAGCCAATCACTGCATTGCCGCCAGAGTTGAGCTGCCCATTATCCACACAGCAGCCTGCCATTTCGCCGCAGATACCACCGACAAATTTCACTGTTAGCTCTTTGTCGCCGTTGACGACGGCATTCTTACCAAACGCCTCTAAGTCAGACACTGCTGTCAGTCATTTACAGTTGCCGTCCATACAGTGCCTTGCGTCAAACCAGCCACTGTCAGCACCACCTGGGTCTTATCTTACTGTTTCACCTGTCCTCTCATCCACATCGTCGCCTGTTTCATACACAAAAACATCTCCAATATCACAAGCGTCATACATACCAGACTATATGTTACAGCCACCTCCAACGATGATTCCGGCTCGGCGTCCGATCTGGTCAGTTGTTGCTCCACAACAGATGCCTGCGGAGCCTCGATCATCAGTGCAGTATTCTCCGAGGCCGGTGGTAGTCGCGTCGTCCTCTCCGACCCCCGGCATTCTCTGTCGTCCTTCGTCGCAGTCGGTTCAGAGACATTCACTTACCCCAGACTATGACCAAACCTTAGGCCGCGGGCAGATTCAGGATGCCATGCGCCACTTCAGGGATGGTCTGGGTGACGGGGCGGTGCCTTTCATGAATTCACGTGGCCAACAGTTTGGTGGTGAGTTTCACAGCGCAGGTTACATGTCTGTTTCCCTACCTCCGACAACATCTCCGTCGTCCGGCACACACAGTTATGGACAGCGTGAGTTTGGTGATGTTGAAAACCTTGCTGGTTCGCTATATGGTAACAGAGGAGTTGGGGCATTTGATCAGGCAGCTCATTCGCATCAGGCTAATTTCCCGTATCTGCCTGTGAGTGCGTTAAACGTTTCGGCAAATATGTGGCCGTCAGCTCAGCCGATGACAGAATTCCCACCTTCAGCGGAATTTCCGACAGGTGAACTAGTTCCGCTGTGGTCATCAACACATGGATATATTTATGTGTCACCAAATGAAGCTGCAGCAGTGATGTGTAGCGTAGCATCGGGAGATCCGCCTTGGAATTCTCAGGATATGACAACAGAGTATTGGTTACCCGAGTCACCCTCAGTGGAAATCCCCAATTCCATCATTGCGTCTTCACAGCATCCTGTATCTGCCATGCAAGCGGATAATGCCGCCAGACAACGATCAGAGTTATCCGGTGACCAGCCGGCCGTTAGCACCAGCATTTCGTTCAATATTGATTCGCAATCGTACGCCGATGCAGTTCGCTCTGCCATGAAATATCCGCAGGTCGACGGCGGACATACGCCACAGTCCACAGCAGAGAGAAGTGACGATGCACCAGAGAGTTATGAGCTCGTTGAGACTGACAAATATGACACTCATGCGGGATCTTTCACGCGAGGTAATTGTCCATTATTCAATTTAATTTGGATTGAATAATGCACATAAATAATGAAAGTGATAAAGCTGTTTTTACTGCTAAGGTCAGTGGAACATTGACTTACTTGACTTATTGTCGTTGCGACGATGGTCGATGACACCGTGCGTGGGCAAGTGGCTATAGAAATAAGGTTCCTTTCCATTCCAATGAGGGGCAGACCTTGTACAGCCCCGTAGTCTAAAGCCACATTGTATGATCTAAAAAAGGGCCCTAGTTCTACACTGAGGATTGAGATATGCGTAGATGAGGGCTTAGTTAGCCCTGTACACAGGTGATGATGAGTCGTTAAAGATAACAAGCATGCCACAGGTAAGCTCCGTTGAACAATTCAGTGTTCAGCTGATGACGGATTGAGGGTGGAACATGGCAGCTATGTAGCAGTACCGGCAGAGAGTTCCATATGGACGGTCCTGCGACACTGAAACTACGAGGACCATAGCGGACTGTCCTTATAACTGGAACAACCAGATCGCTACAAACAGCTGAGCACAGGTAACAACGACCACGGTTCTCAGCAACCTGCTGACATCGACAGACAACTGGGTGCCAGACTGTTAAAGCCACGATAAGTTCTTATTGGGAAATCCCATGACAGAACTACATGGTGTCGCTTGCCATATGGGATCACACAGTGTTACTTGCCACCTGACACAAGCAAACACACCCCACCTTAACTCTATCCAGTAAGGCGCTGATACTTAATTTACCTACCCTGGAGGGATGGAAAGCTGAGTTGACCCAGGTGATTTTTGATTACACCCCGGCCGGGAGTCGAACCCTTGACATCGTGATCGAAAGTCCAGCACCCTAACCGCTGCACCACCAGGACACGCTGTGCAGACAGTTGAACACCAACACGCACAGTTTAAATGTCCGTTCTCTCATCTATATCTGTGAGACATCTCACTGTGTTACACCCCCACCATAATGAACTTGAAAGAAATCAGGGTCTGTAACAAATTCTGATGCCGTTGTTTTCATGACTACGTCCATTTTAAACAGATATTGGAAACATTTCGTTTTAAATGGTGTTTCACATGTTGAGCTTGAGGATCCGTTTGTGCATGTATGTGTGATGATATCACTGGATGTGTGTTTGCTGGTCTGTCTGCGACTGTGTGTTAGTATTACTGTGTGTCTGTCTGTCTGTCAGGTGCTGAGCTGAAGGGACACGTTGTTTCATGCCTGGAACCCGACGGCAGTTTCATACTCGTATTGACTGACGATAAACATTCCGATGATGTGTACAAAAGCCTCCAGACAGCTCTCGAGTCAGTTGTCACACATTTTCATTAATTAGCACCCGTAAAGTCGATAAGTAAGTAAGTAAGTCGGTAGGGTTCTTAATTAAGTATAGATATAATCAATGTTTGGTTCCAGAGATAATTATTGATTATAAATGTACATTTCATATATATTGCTAACGATGGTACTTTGCCACTGGATGATGATTGAAGCTGCTAGACAGTCAGCTGTTATACTGAGAAGATAAGAGGGAACCTGTTCAGTTGATAATCTGCAGGGTGACCACTGGGCCTGGAAAGTCATGGGATTTAGAAAGACCAAATTCCAGGCCTGGATAGTCATGGAAAACAACATAGGTCATGGATAATCCTGGAAAGTTATGGAAAAGCCATGGAAAGGTCATGGAAAATTCACGCATAATGTCGTGAAATTTTTACAACTGCACTGAGAAAGTCTGTAATGAATGTCAGCAGTCAGTGTGTAGACACTTTTCACTGGTTTACTTACTGACTAATTTCCTACAGCCCATTAGTTATTCTATGGAACTGCTACTACCAATTCTGGTATGTATTCATATGTAACGTTTCATTTATTTTGGGAAAATTTAGTGCCGATAGGTCATGGAAATTTGTTTTGGTTGATCCTGAAAAGTCATGGAAAATGATTTTCCTGAAAGAGTGGTCACCCTGAATCTGGCTTACTGTGTTGCTGTATACATGGTCATGCATTACTGCACCACAGAGACCATCAAGGCACTACTGTTTGACTTGTGGAAATTATCGTTATCATTACGTAATGGTCATATTTATTGCGATTGGAGATGTGTTACCAGCATCGCTGAACAACAGATAGGAGCAGTGTTTAAGCCATGTTAATCAAGAGAGTCTATCTTCACTCCTGGCTTTCAGATCAAAGGTAATCCCGTCCTCAGAACTTAATTCCCACTGTGATGGTAGCATGGTCTGTCACTGGATGATCTGTGATGAGGAATGAGCTGCTACGTTTTGTAGATAATTTCCATCCAGTGTGTGAAAGGTAACATCCATTGTCGTACATGTTCGAGACCTATTTATGTTAACTGGTGTTTTTGCTGCATGTTACAGTTCTGTGAGTAAAATAGCTCCTCAGCTGTCCGTGGATCAAATTCAGCCCGGCCTGTTGTTCATGACGACGCCGACACGTGGTGGGAACTCATACCGTGGAATTGTGCTGGCGACCGAAGGGCGCAAGGTATGTGGCATCCATCAGTTGTGATAGTGTCTGTGATTGTTGGTCATACTGCTGCTGGCAAGGTATGTGGCATCCATCAGTTGTGATAGTGTCTGTGATTGTTGGTCATACTCCTGCTGGCACCTCACGTATATGTGCATTTCTCGGCAGTCACAGGAGTTGACAGTAAGTCGCATTTACAACTGAGAACAGTATTTTGTGGCTCAGAACTTTTATCGACATTCATGATTTCGTACACTGGTCTGGACTAAGATAGTGGATGTGATCTTAGAGTTTGCATGCCTTAGCTGGGGATGTCTGAACACTTGTTTAAGTGGACCTGGTATGCCATGTTCCAACCTGGTGTGGTTAATGCCTTTGTGTGGAAAACCATCAGAGAAGAACGGTTTCTATTTAGTACATTTTTCAGGAAAAAAGTTTTTTGGTTTTGGTTTAAAAGTTGGCCCAGAACTAATATTAAGACAGTTGCTTAGCATCTTACAATCTGGCCCAGCACTATTATTATGCGGCCCTTACTTACCCGGGGCCTGCATTAAGTGTTGCGCCCTGTCCGTCTGTCGGTCCGTCGTGTGCCTCCAATTTCTCGTGCATGTCTTTGTCGAAAATGGATCAATTTATGTCAAACCAAGACTAATATGATCAGCAGCAAACACATGTCGTGGAATAGATTTCACCAGTGAGCTCAGTTTTTGTGATACTTGTCTGTAATTATCAAAGGAAGGCTGCTTGTTGCGACGGCCACTTGGCCGTGCATCTACTCGTTAAAACAGTCGCTTAGCATCTTATAAGCAGACTTCCCAGACTTTTGAGTTTGATTGTACTGGGTCAGAATGACTGTCAGTCTGGCTGATGTATGCAGACAGATGAGGTAGTCAATGAGATGTATCGTACTGTGATGTGTGAAATGCAGGCGCTGATTCGTGAGTTGGACGGTGGTAAGAAGCAGCGTATTACGCTGGATTCACTGCATGATTTGACAGAGAAGGTCCGCGGCGTTCCAGCACGGGTCAGTCATCACCATTCACCAGTGATCTAATGTAAAGCAGCTGGCTGTCTTCCTGAAACAGGTCGTTGTATTGAGGCCTTTGAATGCTGAACAGACAATGGCAAAAGTTGTCTTGTTAAATAATTAATAGTCCACTTGCGTGCATCTTTCCAGATGAAGTTGGCGACTGGTTGGCATGTGTTGTATCCAGCTTTAGTGTGTGACAGGTACAGGTAGAGGTAAGTCATTGAAGTGATCTTGCATAGAATCGAAGTTATATTTACACATTTGTGAAATGTGCTGCAGGCAGTCCAGTGTCGCATTGCAACAACTAAAGGCATATTTACAGCAGGGGAAGTCAGTGACTTCACAAACCACACAAAGGACTGTCTTGTTACAGCCACTGTTGTAAGTAGTCGTTTACATCTGGTCTTAAAATTGTGATCTGTATCTTACATTTCCAGCCACCCGTTGCAGATTATATAGAGTGGGCCATAAAAAACCTTCCCCCTACATGCCAGCTAATTATGTCTTCCAAGAGTAATGTACATTTAAAGTGAATAACGCACGTCAAAATATAATCAATTCTGAGTAACGTGTGCAAATTTCGTGCAAATATTTTCAATCATTTTGTAATGGTATAAAATAAATGAAAGCAACCCAACTCTACAGGAAAATCAATGTAGAAAACAGTGTAACGTCATTGTGACATAACAGTTTGTTGATAAACATGCGTTTAACGTACGAGGATAAAGTGTCGATTAAACTCGATCGCCAACAAAAGCACATAAATCCCGTCGATTATGCGGTCTGGGGTGCTCTGCAGCAAGATGTGTACAGAGTTCCGATCGTGGGTTTGGAAGATCTCAGACAGAGTGCGTACCTGCTGGGCCAGTCTCGACCAACAACTGATCAACAAAGCAATTGGTCCGTGGCGACAGACATTGAAAACTGTAGTTAAAGTTCACGGAGGGCACATTGAACAGTTGTTTACTTGACTGTCTTGTTTGTATGGAGTTTCGCTGTTTTACTTAGACATACACGCAAGCACACATTTCCATTTGTGTTTCACCATTGTGATACAATACAGTTTGGGTGCTTTGATTCTATCGTATTATTTGTAATAACATTCTGACATACTCATTAGGTTTTGGCATCAATATGTGCAGAACAGACTAGCAATTTATATGATGTGTCATTTTGTCCTTATAAACAAATGCGGTAGCATTTTAAACAGAATAATATAGGGGACGGTTTTTTTTTATGGCCCACTCTGTAGAGGACACTGGTGAAGCCTGTTTATCGGCCCAAGAATGTAACGTCACAGTATATTTATCAGACATCCAGTCTCATATTGTCCGACAAGACCAGGATCTGAAACCTAGGTCTGCTCCAGTAGACTTTGAATGCAGGAGCTGAACTATTAAGCCACCGAGTAGTGATTTGAGTAGATTCTTAATGGCACATCGGCACAGTTAGACTATACAGTGCCGTTCATGTTGATTCACACTGGAAAATACAGGACAGAAGGCAAAATACAGAAACTAAACACAACCCAGAAAAAAAAACAGCAAAACAAAACTACCCTGGTTTAGTTGTCTCATGACACTCAGCCAGGAAACAACGTGGGCTTATTCTACAATGCTCCCGAGCCCACATGGGGATAGCCACCGAGTAATGGATGCCTTTGAATAACAGGCTTTCCCTGTGGGATCAAGTTCTTTAAAGGTTTTCCTCTGGGCTCCAATGCCACCCCAAAATTGAAATTGCCACAGGTGAAATGTACCGTAACAAAGCCGATCAATATTGTTTTAGCAGCACTGTAGTAGGGTGTAGCTGTGATGATGTACATAGAATAGAAATGGCAAGCCACGCCCACCCCACCACCAACATCTACTGTTGTTGCTAGTGGGCGTTTTGTCTTTCTGACAGGCTTTCTATGATTTCATCCATGTTACTGCTTGCATTCAAAGTATCATTGCAAATGGCATCATCATTCAGTAGTCTTCTGAACTGCTGATATCAGAGTTACTGTAGCTACCACATGACTTCTATACCTGTTTGGTGTAACGTGTGAACTGACTGTTCTGGCCTTTGTTAAATTTGTGTTTGATTGTGTTTACCTAAATGTTAACTTGTTTGAAGGTGTTTAGAGACGTTCAACTGATATTCACATATTGCATGTTTGCAAGTAAACTTCGGGGGTACCGCGGCGGCAGCCCCACCGCCGTCAGGCCTAGCGACCCTGCCCTCTGTGGGAGCTGTCCCCTAGTCACCCCATATTATTGTAGACTAGGGGACTTGCTGTGCTTTATGTGTG
>Ga0056114_1001902_pt1 | contig 10101 bp, 7 predicted proteins | sample WorMetHERISLAND1_FD_77005 | JGI IMG/M metagenome (GOLD analysis project Ga0056114, IMG submission 77005) | Marine gutless worms symbiont microbial communities from Max Planck institute for Marine Microbiology, Germany - Olavius loisae HERON... ... | reverse complement strand
TTGAAAACAATCACAATTATTTCAATTGTTCACTGCTAGTTCATTTGCAACTGCTTAATTTTAAGTAACTAAGTTGAATTACAGTAACTATAGTAGCTGGTAATTTTGATCGCGCGACAAATCTGCATCCGCATCCGACGGATTTTGCACATGAAATCCGCATCCGACGGATGCGGATATTGGCTGGCTCCGTCACATCCCTAGGATTTGGTAAGAACTAAATAATCCCTTACGAAAACATGGAAACAAGTGTCGTGAGCATTTACTAAGAGGGTGGAGGATTTTTACATAAAGACTTGCATTTAGCCATCCTTGTTTCGAGAACGGTCATACAATCAACAACCCTTGCTCGTCCACTGCTCTCAGTGAAGGGTCCTCCAAGCCGAGTCCAAACCACTGATGGATACTCTTCATCCAAATAGTGTTTGATCCACTGTGTTTATGACTTCCCTGAACAGTTCCTTGTATAATCTGCTCTTCAACACAACCACCATCTCTTTCCACATTATACAGTCCTGTCCACAGTACTTCAGGTTTGTCTTTCAGAAGAACTTCCAGCTAACAATATGCTTCAAAACCTATCCAAAATGATCCTATGCTATTAATCAAAATAATGCATCATAATCAGGGACTATAGCACGCTGGTGAAGCAAGACAACAAAACGCCCAAAACCTGATCTGTTGCTCCACCAGACAAACCCAAAGGATGACAAGTTTCATAATAAAGCAGTCCACAATTTGTTAAAATACAAATATCAAAAAGGACGATATAAAATATGTTGTTCAGAAACAGTCGCATAAAACAATTTTCAGGAAATGTTTCTGATGATTTCAGTACAACAGTCACATACTTTAGATATTATGACAAAAAAGACTAGAAAAACTGACTGTGGTGGCTAACAAGAATGCAAGTTTGGTAACTTTTATCAACTGCACATACCGGTATTGGTGAAAACTCTGGTAAGATTGTCTGCAACATACTAATACACAGAATACACAGTGCAATCATGCTGGATGATACTTGCATCCGACCCATGTTCCTGTACAGCTCTGAGTGCTGGGCAGTTACCAAGAGAGATGCTCACAGAATCGATGATCTCAATCAACTGCGTCTGCGACAGCTGTTGTGAATGGCAGACAGACAACCAAGCAACCACACCGCTATCGTCCAAGCACCGAGTTTCTCCCTGTTCGGCCACATTGTGCCAATACCAGATTAAACAGACGCCAAGAAGATCTTAACAGCTTCTCCCTTGAATAACTGCAGGAGACCACCGGGACACTCCAGTACTACATGGATGAAGACTATCCAGCAAGACCTGAAATCCAATAACCTCTTTTCTCCTTCAGTACTTTGATACTGTTGGTTGGGTCTTTTGACCTGTAAAAACCGTCTCCCGTATAACCTATACTGTGTTGGAGGGGACGTTAAACACTGCTCACTCACTCACCCCAATAACCTCTCCTTGAATGATGCAATTGACATCGCTCAGAATCGTCCACTCTGGAGACTGACGTGTAGGTTTGGCGCTACATAGTGTAGTAGTGCTTGCTAGAAATTAATGAACGAATGCATGAATTATGCCAGAAATTATGACAGTAGTTAATAGCAGGCACTAGCAGCACCGGCATGGCTCACATCAGCTTACGAGGCACAGGAACGGTGAGTGATATGTGCTCTGCGCCTTTGATTGGCAACTTGTTCATTGTATAATAGTGCAGCATCTGGGCTATGCTGCAGAACGGCTGACTGAACTGGCCGAGAATAAAACGACCGTCGTGATTGGCTACGATCTTCATGTGCATAAAGCCGACAACACTCCTGCAGCGATAAATCACAACAAATCCACCTAATGCCACCGAACGAGTATTACGTCAACAAACAGCTACTGACAAAGAACAGTTTCTTTCCTACGTAGACACACTGCATAAATTACTTCAAACAAATGACATATACAGAAGACAAGCTGTTGCACCCCGTTCCGGGCCGCTACAGTTTGATTTTGTGAAAGACTGGACGACCAGGTACGCAACCTATGCTATTGATAGTAACGCTGTTAATAGCACATGCCTTGACCACGGCCTACGGCCTGCCTTGGCTGCAGCGAGCTAGCCAGCCGACCGACCGCTGCAGATTTGTAGGCCTACACGGCAGGTTAGTTTTTTGATAAATGTCATTTTTTGGTAACGCCGAACCATATAGACATAAAACCCAACAGAAGTCCTGCACATGGTCGTCACGCGTCTGTGTGCAAAATTTCGCCGTCGTTTGATGCGGCGTTTAGGAGATAGGCCACAGAGAAAATAAACAAACTTTCAATTATTTAGTAGATACGACGTAATACATGCAAAAGGCAGAAGTTATGGTAATCGATTCAAGTATTTACAACAAAAAGTCACATTAAAAGTCCGAAATGTGTCAACGAATAAAAATTAGTAAATTTGTTAACATTTGTAGCCTGCTCAGACGGAAACATAGATTAGGATAGATTAAAAGCATGTTTCCCAATTGTTGTGTCTAACAGCAACTTAAGAGGTATCGTTTGACTGTGCAAGAGTGTTACCACATTCAAGTGAAAGTTACACTTTACACTTAGCTTGAGATCCTGTACTGCCACGTGACAGTATGAGTGACACAAATGTGTTGTTACTGGCACTACTACACCTAATCAAGTCACCTAGGTCAACTCAGCCTTCCATCCCTTCTGGGTAGGCAAATCGAGTACCAGGCTTACTGGCTTGGGTTAAGTCGGGGTGGTTAAGGCGGGGTGTGTTCGCTTGTGTCGGGTGGCAGCTATCACTGTTGTGTCCCATGTGACATCCCGTAATTCTGTCATGCGGTTTCCCATTAAGAAATTATCATGGCTCTAATCTTTCCTAACAATTCTGCTACACGGCACACGTCTCACCGAACAGACAGTGAATAGTCCAGTCGGCTACTTTCACTCGTCCGCACCAAGTAGCTGCCTTCTCGGCTCATGCGTAACAACTGCTCCGCTTCACGACGACTGATCGACCCGTGATACCAGCTGCACAACAGAAGACAGTACACTAACTGTCACATTATCCACAAACACACATGGACTTTGCCATTTGTTGGTGCAACTATCTGACATACAGTCTAAACAGATTCCAGCATACTCTTGATCACCTTGCCGCCACAAGCCAAGGGCAAAACAAAAACATTTCAATTACATCTGGATTCTGGATGGTAGGCCACTGTCACAAAAAAAGTAAGATTATTTCTAAACTGTGCAATTAAAATAGTTCTCGCTTCCCTGTGGCCCCACTAACCAAAGAAAAACATCTTTAGCAAATGCCGGAATTCACTGTATGATGAGTCTGTACCTTCAGATGTGATGGAAGACTGTTCCATAGTCCGGGTCCAGCAGCTGCGAATCCTCTGTTGCCGAAGGTACTGTATGTCCGCGTCACAACACGTGTTCGGCTCGCTGTGGAACTTAGACTTCATTCAGGAGCATTGGCGACAAACAAGATGGCAGTCGTTGGCTAGGTATGACGGCTAAATGCCAGACAGCGACTGATGAAGGAGCATTGCAACCTTGAAGTCGACACACTGGCGTATCGGTAGCCAGTGCAGCACTGGCATTATGTGATCTGAACATTGACTACCAGTAACCAGACAGGCAGTGGTGTTCAGAACCGACTGCAACTGGTTCATCAGTCCTCCCAAGATGCCGAAGAACAGAGAGTTGCAGTAGTTCAGGTGACAGGAGATAAACACCTGGACCAATGTTTTATTCGCATCTTCAGACAAAAACCAGACGGCCTGCCGTAGCTGGTGCAGCTGGTAGTAGCCGCTTCGAGTTGACAGACTGCAGCGACGTGAGCCGACAGTTGACAGCTGGCGGTCAATGACGACGCCGAGGTCACGGGCTGTGTCCTGGACTCTTAGACACAACGAGATAACGTGCACATGGGTAATGTCAAGCTTGAGGACATGTTGACTTGAACCCAACCACATAAGCTGGATTTTGGTGGGGTTCAGTGTCAGTCTAAGCCGACAGGCTCTCAACCAGGCCTCGACATCGGTCAAACACGTGGCAAAACGGTCGACTGCAGAAGCAGCATTGTTGACCGTCATGTAGGCATAAACCTGACTGTAGTCGGCATACTGGTGCATCTGGAGACCATGCGTTGTTTAGCAATGACACTAGCTAGTTCAGCCATGTGTGTGTCTCTCTGTGTATGTATGCCTTAACACACATCACGAACCAGTTACCTTACACCACTGTACTGCTTACAAGAAAATACTTGAAATAATTAGATGCAAAAGTTTTTCATTGTGCTCATTAATTAGCATCACAACTGCAAGAATGAATTAATTATCTACAATAGAATGCAAATAGTCAAAGGTGAGATAAAAAGTTTGTTCCATACATCTGCCTTTCGAGAGGTAGGTTGATGTGATATTCGACAAAGGATGATGCATTCTGCATGTGATTTGGTTGTACAGTTGAAGCCTGCGTTCCAGCATGACTAGCTGTATGCACACAGACAACACTTGTGGAGTAGGCCATGCATAATGATATGTGAGTGATTTATGCAAATAGTCATTAAACAAAACATTTGGCACTAATGGATTTCACAATATGACATATTTGAATATCCAATGTCTAGTCACTTCAATATTTCACTTCAAAATAACACGACAGCACCACTGGCTGGCAGATCTATAAGGCCCATGGCACACAATCCAAGTTCTAGTTCTCCGTACAAGTTACTGGTACCAGAATCTCGTAACAGAAACTTGGATAATCTGTCATGCATTCTGATACCAGATTTTGTCTGGTACCTGAAACTTGGACAGAGAACTGTGATTGTGTGCCATGGTCATAAGTCAACATGAACAATTTCATGAATTACATTACACGGCACAAATAAAGTCAAAATCCACCATTATAGGTCCTGCTAAAGTTGAAATCCACGAAATTCGTTGAACGTGTACGACATTTGCAGACTATGGACATATGTCATCAATCACCAGGAATTGATGTACCTGTAAATTGTTTTGAATGACACTGAATAGCGATGTAACAGAAAGAAGCATGCCTTGTTTGGTTTCGGACATGAGGTTTAAACTGTTTAAAACAGGTAAAACCAACATCGGGTTCCTCTTAGGAAAAAAATGGTGCAAAGTTCACATGAATCGATATAATGTGCATTTTCACACCAGTATCACATTGCTTGGTTTGTGTAGCATTTGCTGTTGTTCTGTTTTGGTCACAGAGACGTTCTCAACGTGAACCTTGTTACAAAGATAGCAAATTTCAGACAGAGAACTTTAGAATACATACAACTAGCAGTTGTGTGTAGTATGACTACTAGTTTTATTGTTATTTGTTTCTGTTTGTTGTGTCTGTGATTTAAAATATAAGCCAATGGATTTCGACAATTATGCATCACTTTGTAGTGGATTTCAAGTTCACCTTTAGCAAGAGGCATAGGTAGATTTTGACTTTTACTTTGTATCATGTAGTGGATTTTGGCTTCATTGTTTTAAGTAGTTTTAATTTAAACTAGAAATACGTTCTGTGGAACGAGGTATCTGCCCCATTGCTGTGCTCTCTTTTGCAGTAAAACGTTCTTTCTTTAATATTTAAAAACTTTGTTGGTCAACAAGGGTACCAATGTTACCACGTGTTGGGTCACGTTACGTCATCGGTCACGTGACCATAAGACTCGCAGTAGGTGGTTTCCTATAGGTGGTCCATTGACACCAACTCTCTATCTCGCATCGTTACTGAGATATTATGTGTCATTTGTTAGATAAGCACATTCCCATTGTAACTGCATTGGTTACAATTTTGGGGAGTTTTGGGGGGAAAATGGGGGTTATGCCATTTTTCGGTAAGGCACCCCTAGCGGCCGCCAAGGGGCGTCGTGTGAGATGTTAACCACCACAATCGGTCAACGGGTGTCGATACTGCAGTATATAGACTGTCCCATTGAAAATTCATTAGGATTAGTGAAATTTGGGAAAATTGGGGGTAAAATAGGTGAAGGCATTATCGGATTTTGACCCCTAATGAACTCGATCTTAGTTTTCCAACCCCAAACTACTGTGCAAAGTTTCATCAAATTCTATCCAAAATTGTGACCGTAGGAGCGATGACAGACAGACAGACGCCAGCGATCTTATAATCTGTCCCATGCTATGCTATAGCAATGGGACAGATAATTAACCAACATTATGATCAAATGGAGTTGAGGTGGACTTATAATAAATTACAGTTTCTACATTAGAAAAGTTTAGCATCTTACTAGTTCTTCCGCCTAATTTCTTCTTCTGATCCCAAGGAACGTCGTAGTCGTCGAGAGGTCTGGAGTCTGTCGTCCACGTTGCACGATCATTGCTGCGGACGGAGGTCCTTCGCTGTGCTAGCGGTGGTGGGGGTGGGGCAACAAATGCATCATCAGAGATTCGTTGACAAAGCACTCCGTAGCAGGGACTGTCCGTCACTCGTGGATCGGTCGTTCTACTGCCTCCAGTTCTACCATGTGGCTGTCTGTCTCGCCTCACTGGCTGTGCATACACGTCCGCGGTCATCGTTGGTCTACAGTTGACTATTACGGCATCATGCTGTGAACTCTCGCGCAGCTGTTCTTCGATGTTATGTTTAACGGTGGACAAGTCCCAAGGTTCGTCGTACAAACCGGCACCAGTCACGCTGCTCTCGGCAGCACGCGACGGCAACGGCTGCACAGTCTCGGCAGACTGCTGCGCCGTGCTGCTCTCACCCGACTGCTCAGTCGCGGTGGCCGCTGGATCGACAAAGAATCCGGCGTATTCGGCTGACAGCTCAAATGAACGCATCGGCGTGGCAATGCATCCCACATCAGAGTTGGACTTCCATTCAGACTCCACAGTCGACCGGCAAGTACCGGTAGCCACCTCGTGTTGTGTGGAAGCACTGTCGCAAGCTGTGACATCATCGCAGGGAGACCGCTCTTCAGCACAGTTGTGTAAGCACTTTGCCGCGATTGGATTCTCCTCGTACGGATCGTCGTATTTAGGAACAACAGTGGTCTCAGTCACGGCTAAGTTGCTGACACCTTCGCTCATCTGTCCTACTTCTGACAGCATCTCTGCAACAAATACCAGTCATACAGGCATCCTCAAACAAAGTCTTCTACTGCTAATTTGGAGACGATTAAGAGTAGCAGAAGTAGATAACAATAGATTACTGGAGCCAGACATTACATTACATGAAGACATTGCATGAAGAATTTTTAACGTGGCCTAAGTAAAAACTGCAATGACCACAAGAACAACTAAAACAAAATAGAGGGATATGACTGTCTGAATAGAAATATTTTGAGTTCTTGACGAAACCTGTGACACTGTGGCTAAACTGTGGTTTAACATGTGATGTACAAAACGCGAGCAGCCAGCTTACTGTACTGAACACAACCAGTACGTTGTCATTAAAGGAAGGAACTAAAAACAAAAACATCCATTGCTAAAAAGCAACATACAGTGTGAGTCAAAAAAAATCCCCCACACGGTTTTCTGAATTTTTTTCCTAAACGGTTGGGAATTTTTAATCAATTTTTTACACACCTATTATGCAATCATTTCTATGCTAGATTACAAATTTTTATTCAAATATGTCCAACTTTGACAAAGTTATGCCATACTAAGCGCGACTACCTAGCGAATTTGTACAATTCACCGTGCATTCTTTAACTTCTAAGTTTCCTTACTGAGCAAATGACGTCATTGTTGACGTCATGTCATATCCCACATGTTTGTTGACATTATAAAAGTGTTTATTTTATAGTTACTTGACACAGACAACGATCAACAAAGCTATCAACGACTTACGCAAACGAGTCAACGCATGCATTTTGGCCGATGGGGAACATTTTGAGCATATTATGTGAACTGGGTAGTCGCGCTTAATATGGCATAACTTCGTCAGAGTTGGAGATAATTGAATAAAAAATTTGTAATCTAGCGTATATAGGAACCTATAATAGCTGTGTAAAAAAAATCGATTAAAAATTCTCAACGGTTTGTGAAAAAAATGAAAAATGTCAGGACCCCTCGGGGGGGGGGGGATTTTATTGACTCACACTGTATACTGAGCAACTTCATTCGTCGAGATAAACATATGATAACTCAGACTAAGCAAACTTCCACCTTATGATAGTTACAGTATTTAAATATACTATAAAGCCGTTGACTTCAACACTGATTTGTAAACATTTCACCTTGGTTTCGGTCCTTCATTTCATAAGGAACAGAATAATCGTCCTCAGACAATGGTAGAATGACATCCAATGTGGCTTCTAAGGTTTCCTTCTCACTCTCTGCTGTTCCTTTCTTCAAGTCGAAAGGATCGCTGTATTCTCCAACCTGACAATTCGACATGCAATTATTTAATACCAGTACACTCATTTACTGTGAAAACCTACTTACACTGTCTTAAAGAATGCAACCAACTTTGAAACGGTATAACTCAAAATTACTTGGATCAATTTTGATTAAATTTGGCAGAAATATTCAAAGACTCTAGAATAAAGTTCGGATGTTTCAGTTTTCGTGTAGGTTTGCTTTTTTAGCAACTTTTCAATGTTAGAAAGTACATCGTCTCTGTTGGCTGCAAGTGGCTGATGTCGATCATGACCAGAGCAGATACACAGACTGAAAATACAGATAGTGCAGAGAAAGGCACATATTAATTACACAGTTTTTGGCTAATACTGCGTTGAAATCACCAGTTTTGTACTGTCTTCGAAAGTCAGTCGGATAGCCACAACGTAATAAATAAAATTTCACACTTAATTACAATAAAAACCATAAAAAGTAGCAAGTAAACTATGGTTTCAGTTGGTGGCATAGTTAGTAAAATAGTTGTGGTTTTGGTTATGGTTTTAAAACTGACCAAGCATTAGCCAACGCAGTACAATACCATGACACTTTTTAATACATTTCTGCATGTTCATAAACTTTCCATCTAAAATATGCACATGATACACTGGATTCTGGCATCATCAAACTTCGATTCTGTACGACAGTAGGCTGGATGATAGGCTGACGGGGAGTTGCCCCGGACCCTTCGCAACTGCACACGTTAACCTGGTGACTTCGACAATGCACTCAACCTATGGGGCTATCGGACACATATCAGACCATCAGACTACACTATCGGCTGTTGTATCAGACTATCGTAGTACTGTCAGAATATGATGAATATATTAAACGTTTCCAGCTTAATGCTCATTCAGCCAAAACCCAAGCATAGTCTGGGTGTCACGAAACATCGCACCATGTGCACCACGTACACCGCGCTGAAATATAGTTAAAAACATCCAGACGATGGTGCTTGGGTTCTTAAGTGAATAAGCAGGAAACGTTGAATAAGTGGAGGAGGCGAACTGACGAAGGGGCGAAACGTCCAGTTACCCGCCGTGCACGTCTACTCGCAGAGAGATGCATGCGGTGCGGTGTTTCATGACATCGGCATAGACCTGGTAGATCTTAATAATGTGACAGTCCGAGAGGCCTTTACTCTGCCCAATAGCAGTCCAATAGTCCAACACGTCTGATGCATTGTTAAGTCACCCACGTTAATCACCATGAGGGCCTGATCTGTGATTGGACTCAGAAAGATCACACAACTGCCCAAACTAGCAACGCAAACTACAACAAACTAAACCATAAAAATGCTGACACGTACAGCTGGAGTGACACTACTTTCTGTTCTGTTTGATATGTCGTCTGCTGTCATAGATCTGCGCAGATCTTTCGTATCAGAGCTGCATGCCTTGTTGGAACCGGTCAATTCCGAGTCCCGTGGCTTGCCAAATGATGGGAATGGATCTCTGTTCTTTATTCCTTTAAAATGCCAATTCCGTTCGTTTCGACTACGAAGTCCTCGAGCAGGAATCGTAAGGAATGTTTCGTTTGACGCACGACGACTAGTATGTGACGACAACGTAGCGCTTCGGCCAGTACTGTTGTATCAGACTATCGTAGTACTGTCAGAATATGATGAATATATTAAACGTTTCCAGCTTAATGCTCATTCAGCCAAAACCCAAGCATAGTCTGGGTGTCACGAAACATCGCAC
>Ga0056114_1001901_pt1 | contig 10104 bp, 5 predicted proteins | sample WorMetHERISLAND1_FD_77005 | JGI IMG/M metagenome (GOLD analysis project Ga0056114, IMG submission 77005) | Marine gutless worms symbiont microbial communities from Max Planck institute for Marine Microbiology, Germany - Olavius loisae HERON... ... | reverse complement strand
TGTCTGGATGACTAACCACCCTCCTTCAGTGCTTTGACACTTTTGGTTGGGTCATCAGACCTGTAAAAACCGTCGGCCGTATAACCTATATTGTGTTGGCGCAGACGTAAAACCATGCTCAATCAATAGAGACTTATGCATTTCAACGCCAAATTATGGCTCGTGAAATTTTTTTGTGTTACCTTATCACAGGGGTTAAATGTTACCGGGATATATTAAATTAGCTACTTTTATGATGCTTGGCTATATCTTGTCACTTGTGGCAAGATAGCAGTAAATCAGCTAGCAGTAGCAGTTAGTTGTGATGTAGTGTGTACCTTTTGATTGGCAGAATCGTCAGTGACCTGGAACGCTGTATGTTTAGTGATCTTGTTCTCTATTGAGCAGTTACTGTCATGCTGAGTAGACACTTGAGTTTGTTCATTTATTCAGGTGTGAAAAGTGTTTTGTATGCGTTGTTGTCTTGTGATATTGCTAATGACAAGCTGTGTTGGTCTATAGGCCGACTAAACTGGTGGGCTGATATGGGTTTATGTCAGCGGCTGCTCCCATTAGCCACTACTGGTGACGGCAACTGCTTACTACATGCCGCGTCACTTGGTGAGTGGTTTGGCTTCATACAACAGCCAAGAAATCATTCCTAACTATCACTGCTTATTTGCTTCATTCCAGAATTACTTCTTTATTTGTATATGTATTCAACATTTTAAAATGTTTAGATTATCATAGTTGTTGTTTCTAGCATATAACTTTGTGATTGTGCAGTGTCAATGACATCCTCTAGATATGACAGTTCTGAGTTGAGTTGATTGCTTCAGGTCGTCTGATGCAGCGGAATCTCAGTTCCTGCTGCTTGATGCTCAGCCATGTGATGTGGTGATGCTCGCATTTGTTGCATTAGTTTTATTTAATCTTTTTTCATGATGTTGATGAGTTATTGAATTGTTTTTGTATTTAACGGTGGTTGTTTGTGAATTGGACGCAGGTATCTGGGGATTCCATGATCGTCGACTGACACTGCGCAAAGCACTGTGTTCTGCGCTGACTGAAGGCGGTGCCAAGGACGCATTTCGACGAAGGTGGCGTTACCATCAGTCACAGGTCAACAAACAGGTACCGATGTGTCATTGCTAATTTTATATAACTTATATTTAATGACCGTTGGATGGCTGGATATTTTATAACATGCCGTTAGCAGGAGAGCTGCAATTGCACAGTCAAGACTCGCACTGTTTACTGATGGCTGTTTAATGTTTGCATGTAATTGTTGTTGTGGTGTAGGTGTGAGGTTAGTGTGGGGGTACCATGGTGGCAGCCCCACCGCCATTCAGGCCTGGCAACCCTGCCCTCTGTGGGAGCCGTCCCCTAGTCACCCCCATATTATTGTAGACTAGGGGACTTGCTGTGTTTTGTGTTTATGTCTGCTTATTGTATGTTTGATTTCTCTGTGTACTATTTGTTCCTTCAGTACTTTGATACTATTGGTTGGGTCTTTTGACCTGTAAAAACCGTCTCCCATTTAACCTATACTGTGTTGGCGGGGACGTAAAGCACTGCTCATTTCAATCCAATCCCTGAGGTTAGTGTGTGTAATATGCTGAAAACATATGACTGACTGTCCTCTGATTATCACGTGCATTACACTGCCTTTTCTCGGTGATTTTTTTTCAATTAGCAAACGTTTAGTTCACCATTGTATCTTGTCGGTTGTGATGTAGTTGTGTGATTGTCATGTACTGTCTAGTCGGGGCTCATCTACAGTGAAGAGGAGTGGGATATTGAGTGGAACAGCTTGGTCAAACTTGCCTCACCACAGCCACGATCAAACGGCGTAAGGTATGGCGTCATTGCCTGAATGCTGTTTAAACTAAATGTGTACAGTCAGTTTTAATTAGACATCTTTATTCGGTATTTGCTGCGGCATTTGTAGCCTACAGTGGGCTCTAAGTGGTGTTATAGTTGCTACAGCCAATCAGAGACATGCATGATGTACGGAAATTCCGAGCTACGTTGCACGTTACTGATCTTTCACATAGCTGTATATCAGCCCATCGTTATGCCATATCAGACCTGTTGTTACGATATAGCAGCCCTGCGACAAGCGACCAGGGCTGATATAAGTCGATCATATGTTAAAGTTAGTTATAAGTTTGCTGACACTGGATGTCTGGCCTGTTTGACTGATTACACAGTCTGCTAGGATCCTTTTGGAGAATGTGTCAGTGAAATTGGGATTTTTATTGATAGTTCAGTGTTCCATGTGTGTGCTGTTTTGCAGTGGTGAGCAGCACAAGGACGCTGAAAACGGGTTGTGTTCAGACGACGACGGAGCCGATGTGTTTTATGAGAGCCTTGAAGAGTTGCATGTCTTTGTGCTCGCTCACGTCCTCTTTCGACCAATCATTATTGTTGCAGATACCATCCTAAAGGATGCCAACGGTGACGCGATGGCACCAATATCGTTCGGTGGAATATATCTTCCCCTGGAGCGATCTGCCGATGAGTGCTATCGGACACCGTTACTGTTGACCTACGACGCAGCACATTTCTCGGCGATTGTGCCGATGGAGTCGGGCACTGAGTGCGATGAAGATAAGGCACCGAGTGAAGAGTCTAGTGAGAAAGAAGAGTCGACTTTTACCACATTAGCAGGTCCTAACTCAGCATTTACACTGTGTCTAAAAACACTGGTTCCCTAAGACAGGTTTCCGTATATTAATCTAAATAAGTGCTTCATAAATATTTTTTACACAGCTCTCCGCCATTTAGTTGCGGATCAATTGTGTTCGAAAAGTCTGGTATGGATTAAGTGCCAACTGCATGGTTTCCAACAAAAGCCCAGTAGCAGACACAGTGGTCAGCCAAGAACAGCACAATAGCACATTGCGACAATAACGTCAATGTCACTGACCTCGTCTTGAGTGAAGAGGAGGTATTACAGTAAGTAAGTAAAGTGTAAATTTATATAGTGCATTGTCATAAAAAAATCTCTAATCTCTAACCACAAGTCTGGACAAATTGCCAAATACATCATTCATTAGTATTTAGCAGTATTTGACAAGATGTGCGACTGTAGTTTATTATGAAATGCCAAGCATAGCAGCTGACCATGGAAAACTGTTCCTGACCTGGCTGAACTGAAGCTGAGACTAGCTAAGGTCTGGGCTGACTTCGAATAGACAGTTGTTGGCAGGGTCATTTGCCAGTGGAGAAAACGGCTCCAAGCCTACATTGAGGCTAATGGAGTAAATGGACGGCATTTTGAACTGTTACTGTAACTGTAATTCCACTTATGGTCTATTATTTTTTACAATGACTCAAAATCTGCAAATGTGTCAAACTGTTCAAAAACTTTTCAAGATGTGGTGCTAGGTGCAGTTCAATTTCTCTGTTGTCGTCGTAGCTTTTATGTACAAAGTTCACTGACTTGTAATGTTGTGGTTTAATTGCATGATACATGCAGATTGCGTGTACCACCTTTCATTGACTTTAGAGTAGTTTTCTTGAACTTATGACATTTGGCAGGATGACTAATCATGGCAAGGCAGTGATGGCTAATTCTAAGGATTGGTTTCACCCAAGTCAAATGTGGCAGTGGTTTTTTGACATATTTCGGCACACTATAATGTAGAAAGATGCACGATGGTATGTTATCTCACCACTGACCTGTTTTTTAATTTGTACAGTTACTGGAGCATTGGCCTGTGGACATCATGAATGCACCTTTTTGGTCAATGTATAATATTGTAGTTGTGACTGTTTTGTTTCCAGCTGCTATTCCGTTGGTCGACTCTGATTTCAACCTGTTACCGGTGCATTTCGTTGTTGATCCTGGATCAGACTGGAATGGCATCGATTGCTTTGATGACGAGGATCGAGATGCGTTACTGAAGCAGTATCTAGACGTCCAGATGATTGCCATTCCTGGTGCAGAGACACCATCCACTGACGATGACAGTCATGTCAGTGGTCAGACACCGTCATCCGCCGTGGTGTTAAAAGCTGACAGTTGGAATGAACTGAGGCGGGCCGCTTCTGATGACTCAGAAGACATTGGATGTGCAAACTTCGTTATCCTGCATCATGATAAGCGCAAGGGGAACACAAAAGAGAGGAAAGCAAACGGAGTCACAGATTGTGATCCTGGTTCAAAGTCGTCGACGCTGTCTCGTACCAAGCTGCCTGTTACTGTGCAGAATGTTGCTCGTTCGTTTGGTAGTCTTGGGCGCAGTTTTCGGAGGCTGCGAAAGAACATTCGACGGATTGCGCGTCGCAGCACGTTGAAATACAAAGATAAACCAGTACCAAATGCCAGTTTGCCTGAGCCGGGACACTCGGCGACGAGTACTGCAAACCAAAACCACATTCGTTGTGCTGGCCTGCTGCATCGGCGCCAGACGTACCAGGAAGAAATGGTTCGTAATTACCTGCTGAGTGCTGCCGATAGGTTCAGACATGAGTGTGAGAAGCAACACGGCACTCTTGTTGATCGGCTGAACAGTTCCTCGGCACATGATGCAGCACCTGCTAGCACCAGCTGTGTGAACGCTGGTTGCACGGGTGCTGGAGATGCGTCTACTGCTTACCTCTGTGCCGCATGCTTTGAACGTCAGCAGCAAGACGAGATCGGGTCTGCGATGTCGTCACACATCGTGGCACCGTCCAGTTCAGTTGTGACAAGAGTGCCAGTTGTGTCGAGTAGCATTGCTCAGATGTGTTCTGTGGAGCCAGAGAGCATCCACGCCGTGCTGAGCAGTAACAGTGCAAGTTGCTACAGTACATTGCCTTCGTCTGCAGTCGTTGTTCAACACCGACGCAGTTCTGAACTGGACAGTGAACTGGATGACCTGCAGAGAAGTGCCAAACGACTACCAAGTCTGTTGACCAAAACGCTGACACTCCGTGCCGAGTAGCGCTTGCCTGTGTGCCGTCCAGTGTCATTTCTAGATTCTATTGGATCTTCCAGTCAGTCGTTGGCATTTCACCGAATTTATTTTTCGTTTTGTCTGTATGTATATTCCAAGTATTCGTTATGTAACAAAATTCAGTTGAAAGGAAGTCGGAAATGTGTTGTTTTTCGATAGTTGTGGTGATCACCTATATACTGTGTTGGCGGGGACGTAAAGCACTACTCAACCAATCAGCCAATGATCACATTCTTACAGCATGGTTAACCGACTTCATTTACTGAAGAGTGAACTCACTGAGATCTGTGACCGAATCGGTGGCAAGATCAAATAATTGGCACATATTTTATCAGCTAGTGAAGACAGATGCAGTCAGTGTTGTATAGAAAAGAATGTCATATGTAGAACATCACAGTTGACAGACCATAGAAAGAACACCGAGGTCGAAATAAATGCGATATCTAACTTGGTGAGGCGTGTGAACTGTCTGTTGCGGTTGTGAAGTGTGGTGGTGTCTGACGTTACGTCTGGTGTAATAACAGATTGATATTCATCAGGCATGATATAGCCGCTACTTGCGTGCTTAAAATGCCGTTAAACCCTAACCATCCATCCATCCATAACAGATTGATAATTTTGCATTGTTTGCTTGACATCATCTTCTGGATTCTGTCACGGTCTTTGTCGTGTGTTTTTGCCTCTCCTTCGGTAGTTGTCGTATGTACAGTGGACACAGTTTGCTTCGAGATTTAAATGGCCTTTAGCTGTTTTGCCTTGGCTAGTGCATGAACTGCGTGAGGCAGGTCAGTGGTGATACAGTAATCTCTGTATGTCATGGATTGTAGTCCTGTAGAAAGATCCCGTTAACAGCTAAGCTGGCATGTATTCGTGTTGAACATTCACCGAATTGACAGTCTTTGTCGAATGTGATCACAGTACTGTATCTGTTGTTAGTGCCAACGTACTATACATATTGGTCGTCATAGTCGCTGTCATATTGCTGCAGAATTCTGTTCGCACCGTTTACGTTTTTACTATCAATTACTGTGCAATGATTGACCAGTGGTTTAAGCTCATCAAGTTTCCACCTTAAATTTCTGAGTCTGCACTACTGCCGGCAGCTCTGCTGCTTATCTCTGTTTCGAATGTCTACCCGTAGAATTTCCCTATAACGCTGGTGTCAACATTGTAGCATGCATTTGTTATACAATCGTGCATTGGACTCGAAGTATTATTCTTGTTTTCAGTATTATGCTTCTTAGTTGGGCCAGCCAAAAATGTAGCAAAGCTTTTTTACCCGCACGATGTTATGCATGAGTGCATTATTTGCTGTTGCTGCTGTCTGTCTGTGCATCCATCTGTCTGTCCCATTATTGTGTTGAAACGACTTAACTCATCGTAGAAAATCTTTTACTATCTGATAGCTAGTATATATTTCGTATATAGATATAGATCAGATATCAAGATATCTGATAACATTCTAGTTATCGGAGATTATTCAGCATCGTGAAATTCCGATAGAATCACCCATATTGGGGTATAGAATTTGAGCATTTACTGAGCCATTCACTTTGCTTTGACTAAGCTGTGATTAATAACATTCTGTTGATCTCATAAAGCCGTAACTTGCAGTCAGCTGGCAGTGCTGTTGGACCTGTAATACACATAGTGGTGTGGCTGCTTGTAAAAATATTGTCCCCAAAGTTATCCTCTAATGTACGACATTAAAACTTACTCTACTCAACCTGGCTAGCTAGTGGATGGACCTTTTCTCCTTCAGTTTATATTTCGTTATAGCAGATGGTCACCAATATGTATGGATGCTTGCAGATGCCTCATGCAGGTCCGTCATCTTTATGTGGGTTTTCTTTTCTAGTTGTATATGTGCTGTGAAACTGCTGACAGCAAGGCTGAAATGTGTTACAGGTAAGTGAGGCATTTCGTGAATTTTTTCACCATTTATTTTAGACATCTTTGTGGACTATTGCTCTGCATTAGAGACGGAATCGAAGATGTCGAGATACTATAATTATTTGACCAGAACTGGAATGGTGTCATTAAGCCAACTGAATTTCAATGATAGTTCTGTTTGGTTCATGCAGAGCATCGATTTTTGAACAGATCTGGATTCTTGAGTGATTATGCTTGCAGTTGTAAAGTTCATTTCTCATTGAATTTCATTGCACATGTTTACTAGGCCAAATTTTGCATTTTTTAACACAATAATGCCTAAGTTCGACATTTTGCAATGTTTTATGAAAATTGCGAAGTAAACTTAAACTGTGATTCATGATTGTAAGATCAAAACCATATTGAAACCATACATGAACTCTGAACCAAGCAAAGCATTCAAAGCATGATTTGATTCCATCTCTGTTAGTTTTTGTACACTTTCCGTGATATTGTACATGTTTATCCACCTAGTTGCAATATATTGTGTGACTGAAGAGTGTGTTAAGTATAACTTAACAGGTATTTATTCATTTCGTTACTTTTACTATTAATTTGTTTGCTGTAGACATCAAGCAGATGGCAGATGTTAAATATGTAATAAATGTACACAGTGACTGTTACTGGCGTTGGAATGATGACACTTGAAGGTACATTAGTGAACAGTGTGTATCTGTAAATACTTTTTCCAAATGGGTAGATTTTAGTGTTGCATCGACAAAAGAAGTTTGCTACATGACATCTGTTGTGTATTAGTCTGATTGATGCTTGCTAAGGTATTTAGCGAGAAGATTTAGTTTAACTAGAAGTACCGTAAACCAGTGTGTGAATGCCCGTTCGTTTTGGCAATTTCAGTTAACAACAACTTTGCATCGCTGAAGTTTGAAGTTAGAAAATACATTGCTACCATTTGTGTACCCTAACCCTCCGTCTATCCATCCAATGTTGTATAGACGTCATATCATGTTCAGTGCCAAAAACTGGCAGAATTGTTGGAACTGATGAGGTAAACAGGCAAGATAATGTTACTGTTAATGTTAATGACTGTGATGTAACAGAAAATATTTACGGTCACATATACATAGTGGGCCAAAAGTTTACATCCCTTAATGTGTACTGACTATATGACCATTCAGTACTGTTTAAAATGACTCAGCTGTTTGATAATGCCTCTAAGGAACAAGTTGTTAAAACACTATCCTGTAATTACTCAAACAGGCAAAGGGTGTTAGCTGTGTGAATTGTCAGAACGTTTGCAGCACTAACTTTGATTTGTGACATTGAACACTCAGATCAGTTACTTCAATAATGGTCATTTTTACACAGCAATTTTCTGCGGTGTTCTTGTTGAGCCATTGGTAATTTATATTTTAATGATTTTGTTGAAATGGATGTTTAATACTCACTATGACTTCTTGTAGAACAGAATGGTTTTTGCAGTGTTGTTATGCCGTTTTTGTCTATAATTAATTATTTGAGTTTGATAAATGCAGTTAAACTTGTGGCTCGTGGCTCACTCACTCTATGTACACGCAAGTGTGGTGTAAAACATTACTCAGTCAGTCAACCATGTAAGTTTTTTTTTTCTTCTATGTTCAAATTTACACTTATACCTTTTGGTGAATATCGGTCAAACTTGTATATAATCTTATGTACATATGTAACAGCGATCCCTGTGCTTTGTTTTACTTGTACTGTATTTTTGTTGTTTTCGTGTACCTGAACTTGATCATATCATTTCTGCCTGTGTTGTTATCATACCTAATATTAAAGTTCTATAATTATTTACACTGATCTGTCACTGGCCATTATCTTGAAGCAGTTCACAGTTTGGCTGAGCAGAATATGTTTTGCAATTACTTTCTGTCTTATATTCGCAGGTGTATGTGGTTGGGTTCGCTTGTTTGATGAATTTTGGTGTTATTTTTGGTCCGATATCTTTCTCGCTGTTACATTGTTGTTTTTGATGATGCATTTGTTGATGTGTACAGCATGATTTTTGTCAATTTTCTCTTACTCGTGCTGTCCATGCAACATGATCATTAATCACTGTAGTATACAAACTTGTTGTCTAACGTTGTCTGTTCTATATCATGTCATGTGATTTCCTTTTCCTTTTCACTCACTTTGTAATATTTCTGTTCTTGTAATGTAGCTATCTCTGTAGTATGAACAGTACTGGTGGCAATCCACATGAATCCAGTTGCATGCTTTCTGTTTAAGTAAGATGCTAAATACAGCCATATTAACACTAAATAACATGAAGGTAAAATAAATGTAAATAATATATATGTCCGTTTCTGTGCTTTGCATTACACTGTGTTCAGAATAAACACCCACTCACATTTTCTTTCATATCTTCGTGAATGACGTGGATTTAAACAAATTGCAGTGAATATACCCAAGGAAAGGTAGATTCTGAAAATGCTGAATTAGATATTCATTGCGGCCAATGACGTAATTATGACGTCACATTTGTCTAGCTAAAATTGGAGCGAGTTTACAGCACGCAATAAGCCGTGAACCCAGGATATCATTTTTTTGCGAGTACAGGGTACTTGCTGGTGGATAGACGTGGTTGTATCGTGTATTGTGTGGTGGAATTTAAGACAATTTAACATAAAACAACTTTTTATTCATAAACCAGATTAAGTAATTTAAGTTCGAATTACCACTGATGCGAGATAATGTTACAGCAACTGAATGTCGTAGGTGACTCATGCAAGTCCACACTTGTGTTAAAGAGAAAGGTGGATATTATTTAGAGCACAAGTTATGACATTTTAATTCATTAGTGACTAAAAAATATTCATGTTGATATATGTTAAATATCTGATTATTATTAATTATCAGTTGTTGAATTATGCTGTGAGATAAGTGTGTCTTCTGCCTGGAGATCCTTATAAATGTGACGTTTACAAATGTGACGTCATAATGACGTCATAGGCCGCAATGAATATTTAATTTCTACATTGTCAGAATCCTCCATTCCTCAGGTATATTCACTACAATTTTTGTTTAAATCCACACATCACTCATGGAGATATGAAAGAAAATGTGAGTGGGTGTTTTTTCTGAATGCAGTGTATAGTCACATGTAAGTAAGTAAAAACATACGTAGATTTCTACAAGAAAGCCGTGCTGCCGCAAGGAAACCGCGCGATGCCGCAAGTGTTCTTTTCTGTTGAAGTTCGCCAACAACATTCACTACAAGTATAAGACTAGCCAAGCTTCGAAAGCGGCCACG
>Ga0056114_1001900_pt1 | contig 10105 bp, 9 predicted proteins | sample WorMetHERISLAND1_FD_77005 | JGI IMG/M metagenome (GOLD analysis project Ga0056114, IMG submission 77005) | Marine gutless worms symbiont microbial communities from Max Planck institute for Marine Microbiology, Germany - Olavius loisae HERON... ... | reverse complement strand
GGGCTTTTAACGATTAAAAATAAATTTAATAGTTAACTTTGTAATAATTAACGATTAATTAATAGTTAATTTTAGTTAATTTTGTAGCGTATTATGGGCCTTGTGCCGCGGAAAATAATAAAAATTAAAATATGTCTAATGCTTTGTGTAACTGTGCTTGTACTTAGGGTTATGTTTTTTACTGCACGTAGCTTTATTTTGTTTACAGTCTACATCGGACGCCATTTTGTTTACTTAGTTTTGTTTACATTCATGTTTACATTTTGAGTCCCATAGAAGTATAATATAAATTTTTATACTTCCATGGTTAACCCATGTAAGTAAGAAAAAGGTGGTGGTGATTAATCATTATCAAAAATTTTAATCGTTAAAAATTTTTAACAATTAATCGTCAAATTAATCGTTAAAATCTGCAGCCCTAGTTAGAAAGTCAGCTGTGGTAGAACAATTATGTTTTTAATTTTTGCTGTTGACATAATTAAACTAGTAATGTCTAGGAAACAGTATGTGACAGAGACATGATCACAACAGGAAATCATGTTGTATGTTGAATTGTGCCAGGGCGGATGTCTTTGAATGAGATGTCTCGTTGTGCAGCCCCCCTTGTGGGCTGCATTAAGTGTTGCACCCCTTCCGTCTGTCTGTCCGTCCGTCTGTCCATCAATCCATCCTGTGCCTCTAATTTTCTCAAAAATAGAAAAGCCGTAGAAACTTCTAATTGAGTGAAAACGTAGCGCTGGATTACCACATTTTAATAGTGCATTGCTTCCTGTACAAAAATTACAGAAGGACATTCGTGTATTTATTTACATTGCAAGTTTTATTGCAGTACCGATGACGAAAAGTGCTTACAGACTTTTTGTTAAAGAGCTGTTTCTGCTGTGTGAAGTTTCACGAGGAGTTGATCGGTCGACAAGGAATTCTGCGGCATTTGCCGGAGTTTGGTGAGCCGGCTCTGCGTCGGGCTATTGTTCAGTGTCTTGAAAATATCTGCATTCGGTCAGTAAATTGTATGCTGTTGTCAGCATTAAAATAACATTTCATCAACTGCTTGTTTATACATATATTTCAGTGGCCAAAAAGTGATAAGGAACTTCCTGTTTTTGATGTCAACCAGTTTAGGAACTAAATATATTTTCTTTGAAAGACTTTTAAAAAATATTTTGCGTGGGGGTTTTGTTCACCAAACTTTGAAGATTCCAGAATAAAAATGTGTGCAGTGGTAACATTTTCATCTGTCTAATACCCTGTAGTAAATGAAGAACATTGCCATGGAAACTGCTGCCGAAGCTGATAAAAGATGCAGGAAAAGTGGATGGGTGTTTACCTGGTCTGGTGACAAGCCTGAAAATTGCACACATTGTTTCAAAAACTTGTCAAACTTTAAGTTGAGCTATAAAGTGCAAGGCTGAGAAATGTGTCTTTTTTTGCTGCTTTGCTTGCATGTTTAAACTCTGTTAGCCTTTTGTCAGCTAGTCAATCTGTAAAAGTAAAGTAAAGTTATGTCCTTTCCCGAGCCTTAAGGCCCATATGGGGCGGTGCTGATCTCCGTTTCCTTAGCCCTCAGCCGGACACCAGCCGAAGCCGCAAGACCACTGATACGGGGCCAATGCATCGTGTGGTATGCCCGTTTACTCCCCAGCTTTCGCTGGTACTCATTAACTGACCCTGGAGGGATGGCACGCTGAGTTGGCGTTGGTACACAGCAGCTAAGGGCGGGACTCGAACCCGCGACCTAGCGATCGCAAGTCTGGCACCGTAGTACCACTCGGCCACCGCGTACCTCAAGTCAAACAAAACGCATTTATATAGCGCCACTTATCGCAAGCGAATCAGAGGTGCGAGATGACAGGTTGAGTGTTTATAGTCGCTGTAGGCAGTATCAGAGAGTTACGTCTGAGAGTACTGAACAGTTCAGAAGAAGGACAGTTATGCGACGATGAGTTCCAGACTGAAGGAGCACTGACGCTGAAGGCTTTAGCCGACAACGAAAGTGTCATCCTCAGTACAGACAGTAACAGTTTATCAGTGGATTGTAGTGTCCGTTGTGGTTGGTAGTCATGAATCAGATGAGAGAGGTAAGCAAGAGTGACGATGACGATGATAGTTATTTAACGACATCTTATTAGCAGTGAATATGGATGTCGTATTAACTAAAAGCATGATATTGATAAAAACACTGTGGAGACGAAAATGTTGTCTATAGTCGTATATACCACATCATACCCACTCGTACTTGCTAGCTCTGTTGTGTGCCACACTCCCTCTTAGAGATGAACTGTCTTGGCGTTTTATAAATTTCACTCATAGCTGTTTGTCAAGCGACAGTGATAGTGTTCGCTTTGTTGCACGTCATGGTGTGTATTTTTGACGAATGCTGTCTCCTAACGGCCGTAATGCTCAGTACTGCTGTTCGCACTATAGTGCGAGTTTAGCCAGTTTTACTTCAATAAACAAGTCTATGGTTTGGCGTTGTACACAAGCTGCTGTGTCAGCTGATGTATGGAGAAACGTTTTTTGTATTTTAGAACTTCTGTTTATTAGAAATCACTTTTATACATTGGAGCTGTTTACACGTGCCGAAATTGACAGTATTATTAGTCATATGTGTACGGTTTAGCTTTCTGTTTTTATATATTTCTTCATTTTATGTGTACTATGTGTACGAGTTTTATAATAAATAAATATAAATAAATATCGTTTGTAGTGAGATGATCGCATATCAGGTCCATACAGTCGGCTTCATTTAAAATTGTTTTTACACTAAAATCAAGCTGGCGATATCCACATTTCTTTAGTAGTTGGTGCTGCAGTTGACCCTGCCTCGGACACTGTGTTAAGAAGTGATTAATGTCCTCTGGTACAAGACAGATTTTGCAATTTGGGTCTGCGGCTTGTCCGATTGTATAGAATGTGTTTTTCAATCTGACATGGCCTAGACGTAGTCTAGTAATCATGACGTCTTTGGCTCTTGGATTTGTCTTAAACTGTGGCTTATAGCTGACCATGGTATTTATATCTCTGTAGAAGAGATACCTGTGCTTATCCCACATTTGCTGCCATTCTTGGATTATGTTATTCTCTATTCTTGTCTTATATGCAGTGATGGCTGTTAGGGCTGTCAAAGTGACAGTGGGCGGGGCTTAACTCCCAGGGGGCGGGGCTTAACCTCCAAGCCTCACCTGTCAACTTTCACACTGTGTAAAGCCTTATTCAACAATTATTTCTGCAGTAAATGAAGTTTATTGACTATATGAAATTCAGATAAACGTTGGCTTATTTTTTGTTTTTTTAGGTCGACCGGCGATGATGTTTATATTTCCGTCGAGCATCAGACTCTATGTGCACAGACTTTTCTCTATGTTCTTCAGCAGCCGTTTTTAGTCAGTGCCGATGACCAGAGTTTTTGCAAGGTGGATTTCTCGTTCTGAAGAATAAAAGTTTTTCTCTGCTAAATATTTTTGATTATTTATTGCACTAGATGTGTGAATAAGGTTGATTAATTGATTTGTTAATTTATTGATTTATTGATTTATTGATTCATTAATTAATTCATTCATTCATTCATAGGGATAGTGTAAAAACCTAATTGCGGAAGTAAAAAGCAACCTGAGTATAAATTCCCAGGTATTTACTTTTGGGGTATAAACCTTTTTACTAACAGGGTTATTACCCATTTTGGGTTGAATTGTCTCAAAATTTTGCATGATTTTGCAGATTTGGAAGTTGGGAGAACGTAAAACCTTCAAGTATATACACTCCGGGTATTTACCAGTTTTGCCTCCCAGTAAAACTGGTATAATACCCGGACCCGGAGGGTATTTAATTGAAGGTTTTTAAGTTATCCCTATTCATTCATTCATTCACTCATTTATTCGTCAATTCATTGACTGATGATTTGTTGATTAATTGATTGATTGATCAATTGATCGATCGATTTATTGATTGATTCGTCGTCTCACTGATTCATTTTATCATTGTTTCATTTTCAGACATTAATAAGTGCTATGAAAGGAATTCAGAACCTTCTACAAGCAAGCAAAGTATCATGGAGTGCCGATCTCATTGGACCACTGCTTGCCGCATTACAGGTCAACAATGTTTGAATTTATATCCCACCAAGTCTGATAGTTTTATTTTCTCTTGCCTTTGTCTGTATGGCTTCAGTTGTTAAATGATTCGGTAAATGTGGCACGTGCCGCTCTGCTATTACTGCGGCTATTTTGAAAACTGACAGCCTGGGCAAAATTGATCAGATTGGAAACTGCAATCATCCATTGGGATGGCTGTACTTATGGCTGTGTACTCTAAAGTATTTGTTCTATATACAGAGTCTGTAGAGTTTTCAAAATACAGTTTTTCCAGTATCAAAGGATTCATGAACTATCCGTGAACCACATTGCAGACACAGCCAGCTATGGTGATCAAATTTGTTTTACGGCTTATTCTCTGTTTCGGTCCAGTTAAGAACAAGAAGCCAAGCTGTCGCTAGGATAGCCGACCGTACTGCCTCACAGTAGACTACTAGCATGCAGAACCAACAGTTAAATAGCAATGGTAAGACACAGGGACACGCTGAATTGATTTTGGACCGTGAACGAATAATGTGGCGAAATGTTAAATTGTGCTAAAATTAAAATTGCACTTTTAGTTATCATGCACACTATTACACTTTTAGGGAATATTATTTGTACGCCCACTCGGCATTCCCCATACAAAGCGGCATACCAAATTTGAAGAGACTAGCTCATGTAGTTGACGATATGTTCGACTGTATGCCAAAAATTGTAGGAGGGGGCGTGACCTAGGCCACGCCCGCTTTTAGGGAAAATTATTTGTGTGCCTGCTCTGCATTCCCCATACACAGCCGTATGCCAAATTTGAAGTCTCTAGCTCAAGTAATTTTGGAGCTATTGACGGCGCAATGGTTGACATGACCTTGAATGACCTCTAAACAAAGGTCAAGGTCATTCATTTTGGTACCAATCTATTTCTCATATACGACTTCCTATAGGTACTCAATGGCAACTTTTACTCTAGGACGCACCATTTAGCCACAATACATAACGTCACAGACGACGACGGACGCAAGCCTGTCACAATAGCGCGACCGGCGACTAAGTACGGTCGGCTAAAAATGGAGTTTGTTGCGATGCTAATTTATTATTGTCACGTGATTGTTGTCCTGCGATGTGACTGTCAGGTGTACATGTTCTACGGTCTGTCCGACGGGCCGTGTATGGTACCGGACTCTCTCAACGCTTTGCCTCTTGACGACGCAAACCTACCGGCCGCGTCGCCGAAACCACAGCTGCCAGCGGAACGACCGGCGGGCGGCCAGAAAACACGGCGGCAGAAGAACAGACGCAATAAGTCGAAGAACGTTGTCGCGGAAACCGCGGCCGAAGCCGACGAGGACGTAAACGAAGTGGACGGAGCGTTTAACCGGCTCGGTATCCGTGACGACGGCTCAACGGGATTCTGGGCCGCTTTGGGAAGTTCCGACTCCGAATTCTCCGATGTCGAGCACGGCTCTCCGCTCTCCGTTTCCCACTCAAAACGAAACAGTTCCGCTCGCATCCGACTACATTCGCTCGCCTGCTATCATGCTTTTATCAAGGTGACGTCTGTTCTGTCCTGTTGACTACATAGCTGTTTTAATGTAAAAAATATGTATGTATTTTGTAGATACGGATTTAGATTAAAAATATATAAAAGTCATGTGAGGAGTAATTTAAATATCGACAACGACCAAACTCTGTTTGATCTGGTACAGATTGATGCCTTGTTGCTGGATACTGCATTGTTGTCAGTTAGACATTTTAGAATTTTTAGTAGGTTTGAATTAAGTTTGATCTAAGAGGCTGGACTTTAACCTAAATCCATAGTCTACTGCTAAGTGTCTATGTCTGTTCTTTTGGCGAAATCATCTATGTTGGTTCGTTATTTGTGTAAAGTTTACAATCAGATGGAACTTTAATTAATCTATTTGACTTCTGTCAGCTTTGGGGTTAAAAGTATGCCACGTGGGAACTTTAATTAATCTATTTAGAGTTAAAAGTATGCCACGTGACATTTCTTAATGTGGGTTATTGCAATTTCCACTCTTTGAAGTTTTTTATATTAATAAGTGTTTCTTCAACTGTAAGTGTGCAATTTTTAAATTGAGAGTTTTTAGTGTTGCTTTGTTTTCATAATTTTTGATTTGCGTGAGATATAGAAGTTTAAGAGCATAGTATGTCTCTGGTCAGTTCCTTGTGTTCATTGCATTTATTGGTATTTATAGGCATATTATTGTACCTGTCGTAGAATAATCATCAAATGAAATGCAACAATTTGTTTGTAATTTCAGGCGACAGATCGTCGAGTGATGTTCGGCTATTGGCCGTCGTTTATTCCCGACAGTTCTGACATGATGGCGGGCGTGGTGGGCGGGGCCAGCAGCACGGCTGCTCAGCGTACACTAACGGCCGTCATTATGAAAGACCCGTCAGCCAAGGTCGGAGTGATTGACATTAAGCCTAGCTAAACGTAGGATATGTGACAAGGTTCAAATTCGAAGACGTTCGAATATCCACCGTTTTTTCCGCTTTTTGATATTTGTCGAATACGTTTTAAGCTTTCCTGTGAATCCTGTCGAATATGAATATTTGGAATACCGGTAATACAGTTTCGTCATAGTGGTTGCTTGCCGTTATTTTAAATGCAGCGCAAATTGAGACATCGTCATTGCTTATAGCCGCGTTTGTAGGTACAATACATTACGATAGCGAGAGTTTAACATGGACAGAAAAGCGGATTGTGGTCGGCTATGTCTAGCACAGGTAACCCAACATACAACAGAATGTGGACCCATTTCATGGCTGGAAAAAGGCCCCTAAGCCAGGCTTTAGTTTCATTTCACTTAATTTGTGCATATGTTAGTAGTAGGGCTGTACCGAATATTCTATTCGTATTCTATTCGGTCCGAATAGTAGGCCGAATAGTGTATCATATTCGGCTGAATAGTTGTGCAAATAATACACCGAATACGAATAACAGTCACCGTGTGGCTGCTGATCTCTTGCTGCAGCATAGAGCCTCAAAAGCAAACTCTACTATTAGCCAGACATTCTAAACAGTCACTGTTTGTATGCCTGTCCACGGGAGACAGCGGCCCACTGGTGTCAAGTAATCATCAGAACACGTAAACTACAGTTGGACAAAAGAACATGTCTGATGGCCGAAAATGTTGAAGGTTTGGCATTTCTTAAGGCGAATTTGAATAATCTGTGACATTTATTTAGTTAGAACTTAGATGCTAGCTTTGAACGATTTTTGCACTACGGAATCTGGCAGCTGTGAGAGACATACTAATATATTGTGCAAATGCTAGTATGTATTACATTAATAAATTTATCGTAAATTGCTGAGTTGTGCGTCATTTATTCGCATTCTAATCGTATTTGGCTGAATAGTAGTTCCAGTTATTCTTATTCGGCCGAATAATAAAATCTACTATTCTGTACAGCCCTAGTTATTAGTGTCATTTTGGCATCGTTGTTTAGGTTTTTCTGTGCAGTGGTAGTCCGGGTTCCATGAAGGCTGTCAAAGTGAACCGGAGAGACTATGGACGAAAGGATTTGTGGAACGGGTCGCATTTAAACCTGGAGTAAAAGGTTGATGGAGTGATAGCTAGATGGTGAGAGATTTAACGTTTACATAATCCCCAGAGACTGTTTGATAGTGACAGTAATATGCTGAAAGATGATGACGTATATATATTTTACTGTTTCGTCACGTGCAGGTCCGAATGGCGGCTCTGGGAGTACTGACGGCGCTGTTTGACGGAACTAAACAGTTTCTGATGGTTGCCGAAGACAGGTTGGTAACTTCGTCTGAGCTGATAATGAAACGTGAGGTTCTGTCCCCCAACAAATCAGCTAACTACGATATGATTATGTCCAGTGTGTGATATGGCCGCTCTGCGTCTGGCCATACAAGAATTTAGTAGTTGTTCAACTCTGTTATCAAAACTAAGTGATGTTGCTACGTACCAGAATATGCAGTGTATTGATCTGTTTTATTTACGTTGGTGTAATTATTTTCCTAACAGACTACAGGCAAAAATTGTGCTCTGTACTCGAGATTCGGCCATGTCTGCTAATGTTAATATAATATAATAACATAATAAAACTTTTGTGACCATGCCGACAGGTGTTGCAAATTATCGTTGGAAATATTGCTTCTTAAACATGGGATGGTAGGACATCGCTCAGCAAAAGGCCATTGTTCAACTAATTCAATAATAATCATAACAGGAAAAGAGTAAAGAGAAATATAGATCTCATGGGCCCATAGGGTAGCGCTGATCTCCGTTTTATTAGCCCTCAACCAGGCATCAGTCAGGGCCAGTGCATTGTCTAGCTGAAACTGCAAATACGGGGCTAGTGAATCGCGTGGTATGCCCGTTTACTCCTCAGCTTTTATTGGTACTCATTAACGGACCCTGGAAGGATGGCACGCTGAGTTGGCATTGGTACACAGTAGCCGTGGGTGAGATTCGAACCTGCAATCTCATGCTGTCAAATCTGACACTCTACCACAAGGCCACTAATGCACCCCGAGTTCTCTCAAAAATATTGTTAAGAGGTTGTCGGGCCCCGTGTGGGCTCAGAAGCATTGTAGAATAAGCCCACATTGTTTCCTGGCCGAGTGTCATAAGAAGCAACTAAACCAGGCTGGTTTTTGATTTGCTGTATTTTGTGTTGTTTGCTTTTTCTGGGTTGTGTTTAGTTTTTGTAGTGTCTGTTTTTGATTTGTCTTCTGTCCCGTATTTTCCAGCGTGTACCGACGTGAATGGCACTGTATCTAACCTAACTGTGCTGATGTGCCGTTAAGAATCTGCTCACTCACTCAAGAGATTGTTATAATGCTGACGTGGTTCTATTACAGCGATCAGTATCGTCTGACTGCGTTCACTCCGCTATCGGTCGTCGTCGGGCGAATGGTGAGGGCGGTCCATCATTGTCTCTTGATGACATTATCGTCTGAGTCGTCGGCAATTGTCACGACGCAGGTGTTGAAGTGCCTTGCAGTAGTCATTGCTAACGTGCCGTACCAGCGTCTAAGACCGGGTCTCCTCGGCTCCGCCGTGAAACAGATCCGCCCCTACCTGTCACACCGCGGTCAGTGACGCTGTTTGATTTAAGTCAGTAAGTAAGTATAGTAATTTCTATATATTTTTTTATTTTTTGTGCCAAGACGAGACAGATGCCAGGAGTATCATAACTGCTTCTCCTTCGGAGGACTGGAGGAGACCACCAGGACGTCGTTGAACTACGTGGATGAAGACTATCCAGCAAGACCTGAGATCAAACAATCTCTCCCTGGATGAGACTATAACTGTGGCTCAGAATCATCCACTCTGGAGACTGATGTCTCCGTTTGGCGCTACACACCCCTAGTGGTGCATGCCACACAAGAAGAAGAAGAAGAAGTGACTATGCCGTGAGATAGTCCTTAACTTACCATTGGCGTGGCGATCAGCCAACCAGCATCAGCTGACTACCGGGCTGTCGGCGAATTACATTCGGCCATCAGGCTTTCTCTGTTGCATGCCCGACTGTCTGGAACTCACTACCGACTGAGTTTCATGATCTGTCTGTCGGTTTTGGTGACTTGAAGCTCACCCTTAAGATGATGTTATTCTCTCGATATTGGCGCATTCAGTGCAATAGAGATGCATGCATGGTATTGTGGTATATTCTTTCAGCAAAATCCAATCGCCTAACCATTGTCTTCATTCTGTGTTGCCTGAGGAGAGAACCTCGAGTCTAGCATTACGCCCTCGTGGACATCAGTTCCAGCTTCCCACGTGTGTTTATAGGCTTTTTAAATGTTCTTTTGTAAACCATTGTCTTTTAAACTTTGTCTAGTGCAATTGTGTTTTATGCATTAAAAACTTATTTACTTACTTATATAAATTTCCTATTCTATTCTATCGCTAGAGTTGTAATGCAGCAGTCCTCTGTTTCTCCACTTACATCCACCGCATCCACCGAGCTTCTTAAACAACTTCACTGGCTCCCCATCGAATGGCGAATCCGATTTAAGCTTGCTTGTT
>Ga0056114_1001899_pt1 | contig 10107 bp, 6 predicted proteins | sample WorMetHERISLAND1_FD_77005 | JGI IMG/M metagenome (GOLD analysis project Ga0056114, IMG submission 77005) | Marine gutless worms symbiont microbial communities from Max Planck institute for Marine Microbiology, Germany - Olavius loisae HERON... ... | reverse complement strand
CTTGCAGCCACTCTTAAGGTGTCTTGGTGGCGCAGCGGTTAGGGCGTCGGACTTTCGATCAAGCGGTCGTGGGTTCCATTCCCGGAAATGCCGTAATCAAGTAACCAAGGTCAACTCAGCCTTCCATCCCTCCGGGGTAGGTAAATCGAGTACTAGCCTTAGTGGCTGGGGTTAAGGCAGGGTGTGCTCGCTTAAGTCGGGCTGCAAGTAAAAATGTGTTTCACCATAAAGGTACTTCGGTGACACTCCGTAGTTCGGAGATGGCTTGCCCATGAAGAACTTATCTGGCTTTAACTCGTACGCTACCCATGATCGGCTTTAGTGTACCGAGCTGCTTAGTATGAGTTTCGTCGAGTGTTACGTTGTAACGTTGGTATTAGAAGGACGTCGTATGGCACGGTGCTCGCAGGGTTCAGACCGTCCCCCACACCACACCACCTCCACACCGGTAGTCAAGTGCGGAACTGGAATTTTTGGTTGTATTGTTAACCCTTTTGACTCCCACTGTTGGCTATAAAGCATCCTGTGCCAGACAAGGTTAAGCCGTCATTTGTAATTTTTGACGTCCGGGCACTCTGACGCTCAGCCCTGGGTGCCTTGGACATTTTTTGAGTTTATAGGTTACTGCGATACTGCCCATTGGCCATACGTCGGTCGACCATTCGCTCCTGGCTATCTCTATAGCCGTGTGAAATCACAGTCGTTAACAGCTGTGCAGCTCTTTTTTGGTCTCTCCATTTATATATACCTGGCCTGTGTAATGGGTTAAGTTGTTGATAGACAGAGTTGAAGTTCAGACGCGTATGGACGACGGAACGAAACAAAGCACCGACCATATGTAGATGACGCGGTCGTATACAGTTAACTATACATTCTCATTCGCCGCTTGTTCGATTCAGCGATAATTTCAACGTCAGACTCTTTGGACGCGTTAAGCGTTCGCTGCTGATAAAATGAGTCGAGCTATAATTGCAGTCATCGGATGCTGACGATATTGACGTTGAACTACATATGAACGGCCAGAGATCGCTGTCACAATGCTGTGCTAGCTGCTGAAGGTTTTTTTTTTACATTTTTTCATTTAATTTGATGACTGAAGTGATTTGTATAAGAGTAACTGGAAATGTCGACTGCGGTTTTGACGTCGCTGCTTGCTTACTTACTTTCAAAACTCAGACGGAATGAATGATTATACTTACTGATCAAGCTATGGATTTGATCAGCTAGCTAGGCCTACAGAATGCTGATCAACAACAAGACGTAAGCTTGAAATGTAGCAAAGAGGACTACTATGTTGTGTCGGTCCTCGAGGCTATATTTTTCTATTATCATCATCATCATCATTATTATTTTATTACGCGAGAGTTACATGTCCACCCAGTCTAAGAGTAGAAACAGACACAAGTGTGATGCTAGTGACTGAAGTAGGCTCAATACAGTGTTGAGAGCTGGCGTCGGAAACTGAACGTCGTGATAGAAAGGTCGTCGCTGCGTAGTATAGTGTCGGAAGATGTTCCACATCGCTGATCCAGACACAGCGAAGCTGCGAGGACCGTAGTTGTAGCAGGAACTGTGAGATCCAGCGCACAGTGTTCTGTTAATATTAACCCTTTGACGCCCCCTGTTGTCATACGGGTACAGCTATAAAGCATGCTGTGCCAGACCGGATTAAGCCGTCATTTGTAATTTTTGACATCCGGGCACTGACGCTCAGCCATGAACGTCAGAGTGCCCAGATATCAAAAATTACAAATGACGGTTTCCTCGGCCTCGGCCTCTAGGTTTTGGCCTCGTTTAACATCACTGGTCTGTGCGTGTGTGTTTTAGTTGGAGGAGTTGAAGGCGAAAGATCATCAGCTGGCACTGCTCGACAGGAGCCAGTACCCAGACCGCGGACTCACTGTGAAACCGATGCCTGCCGCTGACTGTTCACTGACCAGCGACCAAGTCGCGGTCACGACTTTGAAGCGAGCTGTAGATTCATTACAGGTAAATAAGCCGCTCTGGTGGCTGTTTGTTATTCAGCCAGGTAAGACACGTGCCTCTACGGCTTCTTTCTAGTGTGAACCCATCATTACGAGTACTACGGTCTGTAACGGTCAGCGATATCAATCCCGACACCCATGTCAGCGCCACGCGTGAACCATCACCGCCACTAGTACTTTTGTTTTCTTAGTTTTCGTTTAAATAACTCACCGAAACCGAACGTTTGCGATTTCCTATCGCCCAACCATGCAGCAGCATCAAAGCACCGAGGACACCGAAAGGCTCAATCGTACGGCCACCAATAATTGGCGTGCTATTTCTATTTTCTAGAGAACTACTGTAGATTTTTCTGCCTTTTCAGTCAAGCGAAGCAGCATTATAGTAAGCAAGTAAAACGTAGATTTATATAGCGCATCTCGTTAGAAAACCTCTAATATTCTGCGATATTGCGCTGTATTACGCTGCGCTGTAGGCCATTGTACGCAGATGTTTCACTGTCGCAGAAATTATCTAATTTGACATTCTATTGTCGCTGTACCTAACAGTGTTGTACCGAGTTTAAACTTGCTCTTATCATAAAACTTAGCCTAATCCAATGAGAGATTGACGCTAACGTTTTCTGTCACGTTTTAAACGTTTTAAAATTGTCATTCAGTGTCGTTTGCACAAATAAGCAAAGTAAGAATGTTTCTAAGGCGCAGTTGGGTCGCACTGCACCGTGGTCCTGCTGCCCAAAATGAAATGACTTAATTGACCACGTAAACTGACAAGTCATGATATCAGGCGGCAAACTGTTCCAGAGCCGAGGTGCTGCCGCAGCTAAAGTTCTGTCGCCAAAAGAACTTTGTGTGCGACCGACGACCAGTGTTCGAGTGTCGGCAGAACGCAATCGTCTGACGCCGGCGTCGTTGACGAGTCGGCAGTCGTCAGCCAGGTAGCTTGGGACGTGGCCGGACAGACGCCGATGAACAAGGGTGACGATCTTGTAGTTGACACGCTGCCACACTGGAAGCAATAAGCATGTCCGTTGTCCGAGCCCAAACTGACTATATTCCACGAAGATGGACAGCGCATGTATTGCTGCGATGTTTGGTTCTTGTCAGGGAGAGACGCGCCGGTTTGGTGTGGTGTTTCGCCCGCCCACAAAGCGACCGGTGATATATCGCATCTGTTCTGACCACTCGCATTCCTGCACATCATGTCTTGTCTAACAGACCGACCACCATGATACACCTCATTGGCCGGCCACACACACGTGTTGTGGTCGTCGCTCAGCGTGATCTATCGCTCAACACATGTCTATATACAATTACTGCGATGGCCAAACAAAATGAAGGCGTTTTCTAGATGAGTGAGTCAGTAAGCGTATGGATTTATAACGTGCCAAAAACCAGAACGTATCAGAGATACGATTAGAGTGACACCGTTAGGCCTACTGCTGCTGTACATATTGCATTGATATGTAAACATTCTGGACAAGGACCAAAGTAATTTGGCATACGGCGAAGTTACTCGGTGGGGCTGTCGTATGCAAAAGAAATATTGTCGATATCTTCTTTCATATTCGCCAGATGACAGTACGCGTCGCTAAGTTAGTACTGGGAGATGCATTTCTGACCCCCATTTTAGTGTAAGGGGAGGTCAGGTAGGGGGTCAGCGATGGCAGCATTCGAAAAAGTGATGGTTTCCTGTAGGCACTCCATTGTGACCATTGCGCTATCTCTAACCATTCGGCCGCAATTTGCCATCGAATATCTGCGACGCTCGAAACAACAGGAAGTGGGTAACTTTGGCGCAAAATATGTGGAGGAAGGGGTTGACCGATGTAAGCCACATTTTAACACGATCTGGAGACGTGGCGGGCTGTATGGGCTGTCGTACGCAAGAAAATATCACGTCGTTATCTTCTGTCGTTTGCAATGCAAGCAGACCACGGAACTGTAACATCGATACTAATAGGCGAAATCGCTTGCCAGCGATGTCGCCTAATAATAGCCACGAGAACATTTTCATGCATAAGTAATCGCGCTTTTAATGCAATATTTTTTTAACAGAATGTACGCTTCAGTAAGACTCGATTAGCAATACTTCGCTGACTTGTCCAGTTCAGTTGCCTGACAGTATTGCTGTAAGACAAGTCGGAGGCTGGTGTCATGCTGAAATGCACAAAAATGCGTTTATTGTACTGTACTGGCGCCAGTCTGATGCTATGCCAGGCCATTAATAGGTTTTGTCCCATCATTAAGCCTCCGCCCCACGTACTGGGGGGGGGGGGCTTAAAGCGATGACGATGTCTGTCTGTCTGTCTGTCACCAGTCGCTACTGCACCAGTGCATGACGCTACTGCCGCTTCTCTATCAACAGATGGCTGGCGACCTGCGCGACGGATAGCGGAATGTCCATTCGTGAACGTTGATCCGCATGAATTGTTTCGACTTTCGATTCGCCGTCACTGACATGACGGGTTTACTCCGAAATGTCGTGGACGCAGGTAAAACCATCATACCGTGAGGGGCGGAGGCTTATCGGATACGCATTTCCGATATGGCATGCAGCTTATCATCTCAACTGACGAGACGATTCACTTGTGACGAGACGCAGGCGGCGGACACAGTTTTATCACTTCGCCAGGGCTCACCGACGATGATTGTTGATTCCCACCTGGCGGATCAGAGAACGCGGAACAGAATCATATGGGGACACGCAGATATGACTCGGTAGCACTGGTAGCGCGTCGGACTAACAATCGGAAGGTTGTGGGTTCGATGCCTGCTAACGTAATGTGTATCACAGTTGACAGGTAACCGCCTGGGGTAAACTGTCCGCTATGGCCGAGCTATAAGAAGATGGAGTTAAGACTGTCAGCGTTGATGGCTCGGATCTGGCATGGGTAAATGGTAAGAGCGCTAGATAAAGCTGCTGCTATGCTGACGCTTTCAAGCGCTCTATAATTTCGGGAGCCATTTACCATTTACATCTGGTAAACTACTTGAAAAATGTGGTTGTCTTGGCGGCCGGTTCCACGTGCTTAAAGTTGTCAAGTGTTTGCTTAAGTTTCTTGTTATATATATATATATTTTTGTTTCTGCCTTCTAGTTACATGTGCTAGATTAAGCTGACGACGCTCAATTCAGTTCAGTTCAATCTCTTCAGTAGTTCTCAGAGGAAAAGTCAGTAAAAGGCCAGCCTGAAAAGATGAGTCTTGAGCCTTGTTCGAAACTGACTGCTGGACGGGGAGTGAAGGTGAAGCGGCAGTGAGTTCCAGACAACTGGAGCTGCGATGAAGAAGTCCACGTTAAACTCTTCTATCGCAGTAGACGGTAGAATCAAGACGTTCTGTCGACAAGTAGGTCGACCCGGCGTCAACACCTGCAACGTTGGCCAAACTGCGCTGCGCTCGTTTGTTTGTTTCGTCCGTGAATGTACGGCCATGGGCGGCCCTGTGCCTCGGGCTGGGTGGCCTGTGAGGGTCGGTCGGGACGGGAACCTGTTCGTCTGCATGCTCGCCAGTGAGCTTGCAGCCGCCGACGAACGATGCGCTGCTGAGTGGCCGATTCAGCAGCCGTCTCACGGGCGAAAACCTCCAGTGAAACCTGGGGGCTGGTGATGACCTGATACGATACGATAGGGGAGTTTAACGTGGACTAAAAAAACTGAGCGCGGTGAGATTAAACTAGCACACGTAACCAGAAACAAAAAGTAAAAAAGAAACTAAAACAAACACACGCCAGTGCCCACTTAGTGCGGTACGGATTTAAGATCCGAGAAGGCAGTCCAGAAGGAACCTGGAAGACTATGAAGGAAAGGATTTGTGAAAGAGATGAATTTTAAGTCTGGAGTGAAAGGTGATTTTTCAACCGACTTGAAGTATGCGTACTGCGCAGCATGTAATGAGACAAATTAAGAACAACTCGATGCCTCTTGGATTGCCGAATGTGGCTTGTTATGACGAAATTTTTACCAGTTAGAGCATTTCTCACTCTGCTTATGTAATACTGAAAATGTGGTACGCCGCCGAATTTTCACAACTTTTATATCACTTGCGTGTTTTGTGGGATTGTGGAATAGGTACCGTAGATACGCAAGGTTACGTAAACATTTTTGTAAACTTTTTTTGCTGCAAACTTTTATTGGTTGATGTGTGTTTATGGAGCCAAAAAATGATTGATTGATGAATTGATTAAAGCGTCATATGTTATGCCATCTGTAGTCTATCTTCTAGACTGGCGCTAGTGTTAGCGGTGTGGTGCCGCGCCTGTGCCTAGGTCATGTCCTTTTCCACCTTGTCTCAGACGTCATCGGATCACGTCATAACAACGCTGATGGGAATCATTCGGCGATCGATGTGCTTGTCTCTGTATATACGACGTCCAGGTGGAGTGCCGTCTCTCTCTGGTGGGACGTGTCGGGTCCGACGAGATTGGGGAGTTTGTGAGCCCCACACTGTTGAACAGCTTGCAGTACCGTGTTCAGGGTGCAGAGCTGACAGGAGGCCGCCGAGTTTATAACGCTGAAAAATGAAATTATATGGATAAGGCAAGGCATGCAAGAACAAGAAGCTAAGCTGTCACTAGGATAGCCCACCGTAGTGCTTGACAGCAGAATATCTAGCGATTGTTGCTAAATAGCATCTGCAGCTGTTTTCGAGATATTGGGCTCTAAGCGTACTGGAGTCTGGAGTTTGACATTTCTGGGTCACGTGACGTGATCGGTCCATCCGATTCCCCATAGGTTATTTCCTATTCGTGGTCCTTTGGAACAGACGAACCAAGCCTCTATCTGAGACGGTTTCCGAATGGCAAATTTGACGCAGTGACATGACCTTAAACGACCACTAAACAAAGGTCAAGGTCATTCATTTTGGTACCGATAGATTCCTCATATACGACTTCCTATATAGGCTGTCAATGGTAACTTTTGCTCTAGGACGCACCGTTTAGCCACAATCCATACGTCACGGATAACAGACGGACGCAACACTGTAGCATAAGCGCGACCGTCCGTTAGTATACGGTCGGCGAAAAACAGTACGCACAGGGTGTTCAAAGACACCCTGTGCGTACACTGTGTTGACTGGACCAGCTCGCCACTGGTCTGTCCTCTGTGCTGTGCATGTTCTCATGTCTAGGGTTAATTTAATGTAAACTGAAATGAAGCACAAGATAACACAACTACAATACCGTTCTGTAAAGCTACCTTCACACTAGCAGAAGCGCATGCATGCAGGCTGCATACGCCTTGACTGGGACGACGACGCTCTGCATGCAGCCTGCATGTAGATCGTGAAATACACCAAGTGTGAAGGTACCTTAATAAGACCTATACACTTTAGACGAGGCTCGGCACTGAGTAACTACTGAGAGCGTGTGTTTCTGCAGACGGACACGGTGATTGCGTTGAGAGCGGACGTTGATCGTCTGACGTCAGAACTGAAGACTAGCGAGCAAGACAGAGCTTCATTGACAGACACAGTCGACAGGCTGAACAGAGAACTTACTCTGCTCCGCCAACCAACAACGACCGGCGCTGTGTCCGAGACTGAGGTATATGAAGTAATATTTTGTAAATAAAGAAGGTGATAACTGTGAGTCGAAAAAAAACACAACACTCAACTGTCGATCATAACTTGGTAGTACTTCGCCGATTTTTTAAAAATTTTTTCACTGTAGGATTCAATTTCAACGGTAAACTTGCTACAGGAACCGCTTCCCACCACACCTTAAATATGTCGCCACACTACCTTGCGAAACTTTACGCTGTTACTGGTGACAAAATTAGGGTGAATGGATCTGATGTTCGTTGGTCTTTGGGTGAAAATCAATGGCACATACTACCGTACTTCTGAATTAGAGCCTACTGCACTGCCTGTCATAAGTAAGATCTCTGGTGAGATAGTTGTCACCCATCAAGACAAAGCACCAACACACCGAGCATTCGACATAATCAGCCTTCTGGAATTGGAGACTTCTTTTTATTAGACGCCCGTGAGTGACTCTCATCCCAACAGTCCAGATCGGACTGACCAGAATTTTGAGAAGTTCAGCAGACATTTTTAAAGAAATTAAATGAATATCGTACTCTTAGTTAAGGATTTTTAAAGGTATTTAGTTAGGTTTCGCTGTTGCCATGTTTATTATGAAATAAAATAAAAGATGTATGTATTTCGTTCCTCAACGATCTGACTTCGGGTACTCGTTTTCGTTGTGCGATTCTTGTACAATCCTAATGCGAGTCGTACCTACCTACCTTGCACGCGATCACATGAGCTGAGGCACGCACGCGCACGGTACGAACGAATGTTGAAATGTTTTTAGAGTGCCGCTGATCAGAAGCACTGCAGCATCAAAGCCAACAACGTACCTGCAAAACCGCAGCCAAAAGTAAGATTCAGTCGCTGGCAGTTAGTTCTACTCGCAAATTGCATTATGCAAGTACTTTCCGCGCCCTCTGCCCGCCAGCGGCTGTTGTACCTCTCGCACGTAACAAGTTATAAGAGAAAACCAGTGTATGAACTGACATCAGCAGCCAGCCATACGTTGTTTTCTGATTTTGCACGCTAGCCTAATGTGCTATTCACACTGAATGCTGTGTTGAGAAGCTTTGATACTGTGACGTGCGCAGTTTATTTCAGGTTAACAGAGTGTAACTATTGGAATTGGTTGCTGACATACGTTTACTGCCACGTTTTATGGACCACAGTGTACTGTATATAGGCCTACTCTATTTCTCTGCCGTGAGGTAGGCCTACCGTGAACTCCCTCCCATTGGCGGTTCCCTCAGTCTCTGGAGACTCTGGGGTGGACTGCGCCCCTCTGTGGCCGTGTATTTCAGGTTATAATCATCACAAACTTAATATGCCGGAAACTGTCTGGATTAGTTCAGCATTCGACTGTTTAAAGTCACAACTGCATGGGTAGTTTTGTGTTTGTTTTTTTCAGGCTGTTAGATTCTTGTTGCCTGGAGAAACGCTACCAGTGGTAAGAGTTTTTCGCTTTTATGTCGTAGGTGAACTGCGTTGTAACGGCACACGCCAGAATGGCAGCAATAGTGTTCTATACACCAGTAGGCCTACTACCATGAAGTATCTTCTTCTTTGTTCGTCGGAATTCTCAGATTTAGCAGTCTACACCCCACGTTAATTTTTATATTCTGGTTTAAACTGTTTAATAAATGGATGGTTGGGTTAATAAATGGTTTACTTGCTTACTAATGTTACCGACGAGATGGACCGGTATACTGTAATGGTTATGTGGAGGCTAAGTCAGATACAGATTGAGAGCTCACCCGTGACTGATAGTGCTTAGTAGACTGGCTCTGCATGTTCTTTTGTCCTTTTGTCCGTGCTATCAGGATTACTTAAAAATTATAGGCATAAAATTTATTAAAAATCGAGAAAATGTACGCCTTGAGGCCAGGTAAATCGATCAACTTTTGACGAAGATGCGTGCCAAAAGGATTTTTAGATTTCATTCCCGCTGATCTTGACATTTGAGTTTTTGACATCAAATTTGCTCCCCTAGTTAATCTTATCCAGCGCTATATCTGCACTAAATTATAGGCCAAGTTTCTACGGCTTCCCAGCATCGAGAAAATCGGGGGCACGGGACGAACGGACAGACAGACGGACAGGGTGCAACGCTTAATGCAGCCCCATATGGAGGGCGACATAATATCGGGGGGCGTAGTCTCGTCAACTCGCAGCTTGTTTTCGACTAGCGTAAGCTGTAGTTTGTTGCTTGTTGTTTCTGAAAGTCTGTGTTTGTTGTTGAAGCTGGCTCGAGAGACTCCTACAGCGTCGTACGATGATGACGGTTGTGGTTCGGTCAACTCGGATGACGTCTCAGACACAGCCAGCCTCTCTTCAATGTCGTCGTCGTCTTCTTCTCTACGACTCTCTCCAGACTCCACGTCACTCTACGACGTCAGTCTAGTGTCTATTGTCTTGGCTTCATGGATAGTAAGCAAGTGAAGGGCTGATCAGGGTCACAGCAGTTAAGGATCGAGATTGTTTGACATATGATTTAGTCCAAACATGCTGTCGTGGTGGCACAGTAGTTAAGGCGGACTTTCGATCAAGCGGTCGTGGATTCGATTCCCAGCCGGGGCGTAATCAAGTCACCT
>Ga0056114_1001898_pt1 | contig 10107 bp, 7 predicted proteins | sample WorMetHERISLAND1_FD_77005 | JGI IMG/M metagenome (GOLD analysis project Ga0056114, IMG submission 77005) | Marine gutless worms symbiont microbial communities from Max Planck institute for Marine Microbiology, Germany - Olavius loisae HERON... ... | reverse complement strand
GTGGGGAGGAGTGCGTGGCGTCGGCGTGACCACTGATGCGTAACTGAGGCCATCCTATCAATCAATAGTAGGACATGCACGTAAGCTACGGTAAAACCGACAGTGAACGACGGGAAGGAATGACAGCGCGGCGGCTGCGGTTGCCGCACGACGACGGTGAATAGGACGCTGTCACGTAGCTCTACACGGTCAAAAATTGTGTATTTCAGCAGCTGGAAAAATTCTTTACTTTATGACCCGCGTATAAGTTGCTCCCCCAACTTTTAGGTCAAGATTTTGTCGTAAATTTTGCGACTTATACGTGGGTATATACTGTAGTTATTTCTGACTCTTGAAACCGCAATGGAAAGAGTGTACACTTTCACTGCACTCTCTGTGATCACTGAATTCTCCTACTAATCACCAGTCATCCTGGCGTTAGCAAATGTTTTGGGAGCTTTGTAACTTTGTCATCTCTAGTCTTTGATATTCGCAGCAGCGTTGGCCAAGGCAAGGCAGAAGGTGATTGGATAAAATACAACACTTCAACACTGTTTTGTCTGTAGGCATGGAGGTTCACCTGGCGTGGTTGGTCAAGGTGAACTGGTGCCTGACAACAGCTGGGCAATGCTGCCTCCTCGACCACTAGACGACCTTATTGCAGTATGTACAATACACGATATCACGGTGTCGAATTAGGTCAGGTCAGCTGCGGTAAACAAACTTTTGGGTGTGGAATTTAATGTAATAAAGGTCGTCTGTATTCTCTTTTTTCGTACGATTAGTATTAGTGGCAAAGCCTAAACAAAGCCAATCAATACCGAAAATCTTCCGAAACGTTTTAACTACAGATGAAATATTTGTTTACCGCGCGTGACATATTAGGTCAACGCCCGTAGCCTATAATTTTGCTATTTTTAGCACACTGTGATATCGTGTATAGTGCCATGAAGTCTGTATAATAAGCAATCCGTTAGCACTGATGAACAGTGTGTAATGACTGTGTTCCACTGCGTGTTAAACCACTGCTGGGTATGTGGCCTACAGTCACCACAGTATGCGAAGGCCTGACTAGTGTACCTGTCATCCAGCCTGGCTGAATTTAGAGGGATACTGCAGCGGCAGTCCCACCGCCATTTAGGCTCGGCAACCTTGCCCTCTGTGGGAGCCATCCCCTAGTCACCCCATATTAGTGTAGACTAGGGGATTTGCTGTGCTTTTGTTTGTTCGCTTATTGTATTATTCGTTGTTTGTGTATTTTTTGTTCCTTCAGTACTTTGATACTGTTGGTTGGGTCTTTTGACCTGTAAAACTGTCTCCCAGATAACCTATACTGTGTTGGTGGAGACGTTAAACACTGCTCAATCTCAGCTCAGTCTGGCTGAATTTAGCAGTCCTGAACGCACCGCACATGCAAGGTTTGCTTCTTTACAGCCACCACACTGCCAGCACCCATCTGTTGTCATACATACCGGTACAGCTGGCGAAGGTTATTGTTATTGTTGGTGTTCTGCAGTGATGTGTCGATGTACAGTCACTACCAGAGACATGTGCTTGCTGTAAACATAGACTTAAGAAGAATAATTTACATTTTAAACACAACATCAGATACATGTTCAGTCCAATGTTTTGTTGTTTAGACATGTTTTCAGGTGTAGTTCATTAGCATTTGTTGTCAGTTGTGGGCTGGCATGATTCAGACAAAGGCATCACTGATATGATAACTTGCTGTGTATGCCGTATGTAGCACAACTATGAGGTGGATAGTGGTACAGTACTGGATGAAAACACGCCCGATTTACTGACGTCGGGCAGTGGCCGTGGTCACCTGCACGCCGATGCCCAGACACTGGCTATGATGCTGCAGGAACAGCTGGACGTCATTAACAATGAAATCAGGTAAGGATGTCTATGATTTGCGTGAGGTTTTGAAATAGCTGTTGAAAATGGTTGCATCTGTTTTCACTAGTATTAGATCAAAAACAGAAGCACAATTTATTGTTTAGACACACTTGCAGCCAAAAGGCTTAAGTCTTATACCTGAATAAGATATAAAATAAAATGAACCAAGAAAAAATGACAGTGCGGTATTCAGTTTGACGCTGTGGGTTTGGTGAATGATTGTTGCCGCTAGAGTATGACGTCATCAAGAGTGGTAATGAGAGGACTGGATGTTGTGTAGGCTGATTCAAGAAGAGAAGGACTCGGCTGAGCAACGTGCAGAGGAGCTAGAGAGCCAGGTGGGCGGAGTTCCGATGAGCGGAGTCTCGGTGGGTGGTCCTAGTCCCGGTTGCCAGGAGGGCGTAATGTCAAGATGGCATGCGCATCAGTCGTTTGGTCAGATGTCGTCTCCAGGAACTGATCTGCCAGCCGTACCGAGCCCTGCAATGCATCCTCGCAGCAATATCTCTCAGCAGAAATATCTCGTGGTCAGTATATGCTAGCACCGGCATAGTTTGCTGCTGATATCCATTTACCATCTGTCGTTGGTGTAGACTTCAGAAAGTACCAGTTTTACTGTTTTTGGCATTAGTTGCTTGAATATATAAAATTGACACCCGTTGTTAGTTTTGTCTGTGAAATTCTAAGTACAGTTTAAGAAAAATGAATTATTAGTCAGTGTTGAGATAGGCTGTGCTTTGTGGCAGTGTGAAAGCTATGGAATCTATTGTGTTGTGCAGAGTTCGGCGTCTCAGCCTCTGTACCCCTCCAGTCCTCACATTTCTGCGTCAGCATCGATGAACTCAGTCCAGTCACCAATGTCACAGGTATCACCACGTCATTGTTACAGGTTTCACTGTGATATATACCTTTGTGAATTGTCATGTGAATCAGTTGTACTACATGTGAATCAGACCAAGTTTCTGTGAGTTTTATCAAATGAAAATGTAATGGACGGCTTCATATGCATCACAGAAACGTTGCCTTGTATTTGTTTCATCCGTTTGAAACAAACTGTTCTCTTTGACCCTCTGAAGTGATTGTGTTTCATGCTGTTTCCACCTGAGACATCCGCAAACCACAGAGCTCGTCTCCCTGGGTCGTGACCAGACATCTGAGCGGAGTTGTACATTCAGACATTAACATCAACAGCAGAGAGTGTAGTGCCCAGCCAGACATAGAGCATGCCTACAGGCTCAGTTCTGTGATCAGTCAGTTGTCAGTCTCCATGTGTTCTCGAATCGCTAAATCAGTTTGTGACAGAGCTTAAGATAACACCGTCAAAACTTGCTCAGATGTCACCTCATCTAGTTACGTCTGCCTTCCTCGTTGAACAACCTTTTAGTGGATCAGTGTCTTCTGTAGAAGTCTCAAGCTGCTGTTGTTACTGGTTCTAATGCTTCGTGACAAGACAGTTCTGTGAGTTGTAATGGACGGCTTCATATGCATCACAGAAACGTTGCCTTGTATTTGTTTCATCCATTTGAAACAAACTGTTGTCTTTGACCCTCTGAAGTGATTGTGTTTCATGCTGTTTCCACCTGAGACAGGTGGCAACATATACACAGTGTAGTGCCGCTGCTGTCTTTCTTCTGTCTCTCGGTGTAGTCCAACACATCTACTTGATGAGAGTGTTGTGTGTCATCAACGTTCCTTGCTGTCTGATCACGAGTCATGTGCCCGTGTGTCGGTACAATGTTGTTGACAGATGGCGCAGTCAGCAAGCCGAGACGATGGCATATCTCTTCCTCCTCCGCCGTGTGAGTTGGCCAGCTCATCAACATTGAGATCAGTTCAGCTGGATCGTGTTGCCATGGCGCTGCAGCAGAACTCCGCTGCTGACTTCCTGCAGCAGTCACAGTCGATGTCAGTGGCGGCGGCCAATGCCGCACAGCACCAGCTTGCCATCAGGTGAGTCACTGCAGCCACTCACAGTGCTGGCACGAGGCGCTGGAGAAGAGTTGAACGAGTGAGTCAACAAGGTTTAATGTAGCAGTTGACAGATAATGAGTCATACCAGAGCCACTTTGTTCCACTGGTAACACATCGTCATTAACATTTTGCCGTTTTTAAACGAATATGATTCATCTGATCATTAATTGGCACCGCAGATTCTTGACAGATGTGTTTACTGTGTAGTCCAGGCTTGTTATAGCCTCCATGTAAAAGCCAACTCGATCCAAGCACCTATTCTAGAGCAATTCATTCGAAGATCTGGTATTTTTGTGTATCATGCAGTGGTCTGTTATGTTATGTATAATTTTTATCCTGTTCATATGTCGGCCAGTACTTGCACTCCTATCATTTGCTGCAGAGTCAGACTGGTAGGTTGGTTGTCTTTTCATTCATTGTTTCATGGATGATCTTGCTTCATGGCAGTGCAATGTGTAATAGATGTCGGTTGTGATGTGGTAGATGATGATAATGATGATGATGGTGGTGATGGTAGGTCCGGAGGCGAGGGCTCCAACAGCACTCCAAGCTCCCAGAGCAGCACCAACTCCAGTCAAGACTCTCTTCACAAACCGGCGCCCAAGAAGAAGAGTGGCGGCCTCAAGACGTCGATAGGGCGCATCTTTAGCAAGAAAGAGAAGGTCGGCAGCAAGGACAGTCCCGTGGTGCCGCGTGGATACCACACGCTGCCGAACCCCAGAAGCAGTACGCTATACTGCAGTTGCTTGTAGATCACAGACAATGTACAGTGTGAGTCAAAAAAAAATCCCCCCCAGGGGACCTGATATTTTTTCATTTTTTTACAAATGGTTAAGAATTTGTAATCCATTTTTTTACACACCTAATAAACGTTCCTATCTTCGCTAGATTACAAATTTTTATTCAATTATCACCGATTTTGACGAAGTTATGCCATATTAAGCGCAACTACCCAGTTTACATAATATGCACAAAATGTCCAAAACGTGCGCATTCAGACGTCTGCGTAAGTCGTTGATAGCTTTGTTGATCGTTGTCTGTGGCAAGTCACTGTAAAATAAACACTTTTATGATGTCAACAAACATGTTGGATATGACATGACGTCAACAATGACGTCATCTGCTCAGTAATCAAACTTAGAAGTTAAAGTTCTAGTGAAATGTAAAATTTCGCTAGGTGGTCGCGCTTAGTCAAAGTTGGAGATATTTGAATAAAAATTTGTACTCTAGTGTAGAAATGATGGTATAATAGGTGTGTAAAAAATTGATTAAAAATTGCCAACCGTTTGGGAAAAAAATTTCAGAAAACCGCAGGGGGGGATTTTTTTTTGACTCACACTGTAGACCAGCACATTGATCAGACCAAGACCAGTGATATTGAAATTTTCATGCAGCTGATTGGTTACCAGATAATTTGTATCAAATGTTTCCAAACTGTTTATAATGCTACTATTAATATAAATAATGATAATTGAGTGTGTATGATTGTAACTTCACTAATAAAAAAACGATTAAATATCTTGCGAGACCAGTGTATCCAGTATTGGATTAACACTGAGATAACGTAACAGTTGTGTGTATTGTTTGTTCAGATGGACCAGTCGTTGACACAGACTTCACACCGACGACGACAGACACCCTAGCACTAGGTGCAATGGGCACGCCGTCCGAGTTTGACCGCCGGAAAAAGAAGAAGTATGTAGAGCTGTCAGGTTTTCACTTGATGATTTGCTTCATCTTTGACTTCCTGTTGAACTGTTCTGCTGCAAGGCCAGCTGATACGACAGCATAGACATGCAGGTTGCATGACACGGGCATATGAACCCCCTGTCACGAAAATGCATAATATTTTATGATGCAAGACAGGACAGACATATAGTGTTGATTGTTGTGAAATGTTTTTGTTTGTGATATGAAGTAGGCATATATTTATAGATGTGGCTATCGAGTCGACAACTTCGAATAGCTGAAGTGACCTTTGGAGGTCACCCAAGTTTATAGAAGATCACGTGGTTCTGTAGATGACATACCATCCTCTATTTACTCAACCATTGTAACTGTACGTCTGTGTTCCATTGTTTCTTAGCTGCCGAGACTTATTGACCATAAGTTATGTTATTTTTATGCCCCTGTAGTATGTCTATAAGGGGTGATTTCATGCAAATTTTGTTATGATCTTTAGTTCCAGGAAAAGTAAACTGATGGGCCTGTCAGGCAGTGAAAAAATTGAGACAAGTGTGTTTGTTTTAACACAACCGCCATGCATGAGTATGTGCATATGCAGTGCATACTGTATAGATAGTAGTTTTGCACCAGTCAAGAGATTGGCTGGGAGGATCACCTTGGAGTGATCTATAGCATGTTGAGCTGTACATTGAACCTTACCCTACTCAACTCAACGTATTTGCTGCTCTCGTGACATCTGTAGTGTTTGCTGATATATGTGTGTGTGTTTGTGATTGTGTGTGAATAGACATGAGTTGTTAGAGGAAGCAATGAAGGCGGAGACACCGTTTGCTCTGTGGAACGGTCCAACAATAGTGGCGTGGCTTGAGGTCAGTACACTCAGTGCTGCTGCTGCCTACACTTCAGTGTGTGTATGACACAGTAGTGTAATCAATCGTCCCAGTGTGCGAGTCCCTGTCATTCTGTCACTGTTTTCAAGAGCTATTTAAGAAGTTGTGGGTGGATTTGATGAAATTTTGGAACTGGTTTGACTTTGGTAGGTTGTTGAGTGTACATACAGACAAGTCAGCCCATAGTGCCAAAGCACTTTTTGCCGTGATTGTTTGGCCGTAGTTGTTTTGTAGATATGGGTAAAATTTTGCCAGACTGCAGAGTGGATTTTGCATTATTTTGAACAGCGGTTATTGCCCGCCATTGCTACACTGTGTTTTTTGTTTCATTTTGTGACTTTGCAGTGTGATAGTGTTAGTGGTGTTAGTCTGGAGAGTAGGAGGAGTTGGCCTTTGTTACATGACAGACCATGTCTGCACTAGTGCTATGTCACTAAGTGCCGTCAGACACTGACCTTTGGCTGTTTTTTTAGCATTCAACTATTCATGTTTTATCAAACTTGATATGTTTGTGATAGGCTGTCTGTTGTTTACTGAGTGTAATTGGTCGTTGCTAGCTGGACACATTGTCAGATATTGTGACATGTGCAGCTGTGGCTGGGGATGCCTGCGTGGTACGTGGCCGCATGTCGTGCTAACGTCAAGAGTGGAGCAATCATGTCGGCACTGTCTGATCAAGAGATTCAGCGTGAGATCGGAATCAGCAATCCACTGCATCGACTGAAGCTGCGGCTTGCCATCCAGGAGATGGTGAACATTACCAGCCCCTCAGCACCTCGCATGGCAAGAACGGTGAGAACTGCTTGTGACTTATCCACCTCCTTGTCTGTGTTCAAGAGATTGTCTTCATGTGTCTGTGCTCACAGCTCACTGTCTTCATGAGTCTATGCTCAAGAGGTCATTGTCTTCACATGTCTGTGGTTGAGAGCTCATTGTCTTCATGTGTCTGTGCTCGAGAGCTCGTTGTCTTCATGTGTCTGTGTTCGAGCTGTCATTGCCTTCATGTGTATGTACTTGAGAGCTCCTTGTCTTCATGGGTCTATGCTCAAGAGGTCATTGTCTTCGCATGTCTGTGCTCGAGAGCTCTTGTCTTCATGAGTCTGTGGTTGAGAGCTCATTGTCTTCATGTGTCCTGTGGTTGAGAGCTCCTTGTCTTCATTTGTCTATGTTCGAGCTGTCATTGATTGCCTTCATGTGTATGTGCTTGAGAGCTCCTTGTCTTCATGAGTCTATGCTCAAGAGGTCATTTTCTTCATGTCTGTGCTCGAGAGCTCTTTGTCTGTATGAGTCTGTGGTTGAGAGCTCCTTGTCTTCGTGTGTCTGTGATCAAGAGCTGATTGTCTTCATGTGTCTGTGGTTGAGAGCTCATTGTCTTCATGTGTCCTGTGGTTGAGAGCTCCTTGTCTTCATTTGTCTATGTTCGAGCTGTCATTGCCTTCATGTGTATGTACTTGAGAGCTCCTTGTCTTCATGAGTCTATGCTCAAGAGGTCATTTTCTTCATGTCTGTGCTCGAGAGCTCTTTGTCTTTATGAGTCTATGGTTGAGAGCTCCTTGTCTTCGTGTGTCTGTGATCAAGAGCTGATTGTCTTCATGTGTATGTGCTTGAGAGCTCTCTGTCTTCATGTGTCTGTCCTCGAGAGTTCCTTGCCTTCATGAGTCTGTGCTCAAGAGCTTATTGTCTCCATGTGTCTGATCGAGTGCTCATTGTGTTCATTTGTGTGTATGTATGTGTCTGTGTGTGATCTGGTGGTGCGACAGAGCCTAGCGTACGGTGAGATGAACCATGAGTGGGTCGGCAATGAATGGCTGTCAAGCCTTGGTTTGCCGCAGTATCGCAGCACATTCATGGAGTGTCTGGTGGACGCACGCATGTTGGAACATCTGACCAAGAAAGACCTCTGTAGTCACCTCAAGATGGTCGACGGCTTCCACAGGTCCTTACACCGCACTGTCGTCTGTTGTAATTATCTTATGACCACGTTTCCTGTGTGACTGCCCAGGTTACCTGTGTTGGTGGTCCCAGGTGTCGCTGAGGTAGCCGCTGGTATTTTCTAGCTAGAGGTATTTCTATACACTGCCTTGCAGCCAGTGTTAGCAGTAGCAAAACACCATGGCAATATATGTTACAGTTTGTGAGATTGCTCTGTGATAGGAACTACTGTTGCTGCTAATGCTACTGGTACTTTATCCAACACAAGCCAGTAGGTGAATTGGCTTGCGTGCTGCTAAGCTTGAAGTGACCCACTCGTTGCCATCGAACTTTGTGTGTCTTAATTATTGCACTTAAGACTTTGGCATTATTTTGCTTACTAACTTACTTAATTATTATTTTGACATCTGTAACTGTTACTGTCTGTGTGTGTGTTTTGTGAATAGGGCGAGTCTTCAGTGTGGAATAATATGTCTGAAACGACTCAACTATGACTGGCGGCAGCTGCAACATCGCCGTGACGACAGCAACAGCATCGTTAAAGGTCGTATCTCTGCTGTGTGGTCTTCTTGAGGTTTGAACATCTGACGAGTGTGTGAATAACTATGATAGAGGTTACAGATCACTTCACAGTGAAGACAAGTGGCCTGTTTGTATGCAGCAGCCATGCGTGTGTTAACGGATACTTTGCACATGAATAACAGTTAGTTGTTCCACTTTGATTTCATCTGAATGTGCAGTTTCTCTCATTCGTTATTTTTGTTATGCACCACTAGGAGTGTATAGCGCCAAACATACGCATCAGTTTGGAGCCACATCAATTGCTTCATTCAGGGAGAGGTTGTTGGCTTTCAGGTCTTGCTGGATAGTCTTAATTTACATACACTGTATCTAAAAAACACACGAACTTTGAAACTTTGAAATGTTTTAATTGTTTGATTGATTCATTAGTCAGGGCTGATTGCTCCAGCATCGTTTGTTGCATACAGAGCGCTGTACAGTGTGAGTCAAAAAAATCACCCCCCTGCAGCCTGCGGTTTTCTGACATTTTTGACAAATGGTTGAGAATTTTAAATCAGTTGTTTACACACATGTGCGCAATGTACCTGAGCACCTTTGTGGTGGCTATGTCTACTTGGGGCGCTGTATCAAGTGTTCGACTTTTTACCTTTTAACGAAGTTATGCCAGATTAAGCGCTACTACCTAGTTCACGTAATATAGCGTAGATATGAACGTGTAATAGGTGTGTAAAAAATTGATTAAAAATTCCCAACCGCTTGGGAAAAAATGTCAGAAAACCGCGGGGGTAGGGGGTTGACTCACACTGTAGTTTGACAGCTTGGTGAGTCGACTGTACTGAGTTGGTGGTCGTGTAGATGTGTTGGTTTGGTCCAACGAGCGAGTTATACAGTGGATCCAGTCCATCGGACTCAAAGAGTTTGCCAACAACCTGATAGAGTCCGGAGTGCACGGATCTCTGATTGCTCTTGACGAGAGCTTTGACAACAACAGTCTCGCTATGGCACTGCAGATTCCAACGGCTAACATTCAGGTGTTTGTCTGTCTAATTGTACGTCTGTCTGCCTGTCGGTTCACGATCTACAATGACCCTTATAGTCAGGCGATGTTATTATTATTATTATTATTATTTATTGGAAATAGCAGGTAACAAACGTACATGCATGACACTTCAAACAGTAAATGAGTAATGCCAATGAATAAAAAAAAATAAAAACATGCTTATAC
>Ga0056114_1001897_pt1 | contig 10108 bp, 6 predicted proteins | sample WorMetHERISLAND1_FD_77005 | JGI IMG/M metagenome (GOLD analysis project Ga0056114, IMG submission 77005) | Marine gutless worms symbiont microbial communities from Max Planck institute for Marine Microbiology, Germany - Olavius loisae HERON... ... | reverse complement strand
ATATGCAGGTTATGTGGACTGAATCCTCATCTGTAAACTCTGCAAATTTGGTAAATATATCTGCTACAATTTCAGAGATATAAAATTTTCTCCTAGGAGGTTACTTTTTTGGCGTGCCCTGTAGATACCAGTTAGTGTTAGTCGCTTTTAAGCACAGTTTAGCCACAAAAGGTACGATTGGCTGTGGTTTGCTAGAAGGCACGCTGGAAGTATCTTCTTAAGTGAATGTATGGTACCCAGGTAACTATGTGATCAGTGCAAGCCATTTACATAGTAGTTGTTGTTGTGTTAGTTGGTAACTAAAATGTATTATCTGATTTCATTTAATAGTGATTTCACTGGAACAGCAATAGCATCGGCATGTTATTAGTTTGTACCACGGCATTAAACCTAACTTGGTGACGAGCAAATGTCGTCAGTGCTATTTTTTAACGTACATCCAAATGTTCAGATCTTAAATTTACACAATTCACTTGGTACCTGTGCCTGTATGAACAGATGGCAGGGGCAGTTGTATCAGCTGCAAGTTAAGTCTTTTTCTCTACAGCATGGGTTTCAAGTATTTGTGTTCCTCTACTGTATATTTATCGTTATCGAACTTGATTAAGAGGATTAAACATGTTGTATGTCTTGTCTGATGTTCAGAGACTGGAAGTTGCTGATGATGGAGTAGATATAGATATTGAAGGTGGTAATGACCAGAAGGATGTTGATAAGAAGATGATGCCTGGCATTGTGGAGGAAGTGACAGTGGAAGAGTTCTTTGTGAAATACAAGAACTTGTGAGTATCAGATGCCAGAGAAAACTGCAGAATGTTTAGGGATACTGTTTTAATGCTCGTTTCATATTCTGCTGTTTATTTTACTAACTATTTTACTGACGTGGCTTTCCTAGTTTTGTTGGTGCATTTATCCACTGATCTTCCATCTACCTGTTCATCCACCTGGCAACAGTTGCAATACTTGCTTTGGTTGATACTTCTTTGAAATTGACTTAGTGATAACACTGGGTTACTAAATTTTTAGTTAGCCTGAGTGCTTCAGACTTCTTCTTCCATGGTTAAAACTTTTTCATGCATATTGACCAACCAACCTCTGCTTACAGAAATTGTCCGTGTATGATGTCTGTCCTTATTTTGGCACATTTCCCACATTCACAACATCACAAACAGTAAACAGACTGGCTTTCTCGCCTTCTGTACACTGGAAGAGACCTCTATGGTGACCGTGGATGTCCTGGAGGAAGACGGTGTAGAACGACCTTGACTTGCACAAGCTGTGTCATGAACTGAAGTAGTCAACTTAACCCAGAACTGACCACGGCCACTTTGCAACTACTGGTACTGTACACTGGTAGTGGTGTAAGCCAAGGATGATGACCACAGTGAGAATGCATATTGTAGCCAGTATTTTCTCACTAGTTTGCTGGATTTTTCTTTACAGTTATTGCCCGACATTCAGCAACCGGTCATGCGTTAATAGTATAAATTATTATTGCTATTATTACTCTCACATGGAAAAGCATCACAGAGAAAACAGAGTGGCATGATCAGATGCTGACACATAATGGAGAGAATGTTATATCAAACCACTATGTTGATTTGGGTGGCTTGCCTTGGAGGTTTATTGGTCACAGTTTGTTACAGTAAAGTTTCGACTAATTAGCACTATTGGTTACCATGTTGTGTGGTAACACCTATTATTACTTGTAACTTATCTCTCATTCTGCCTTGACATGGCCATTATTTGGTGGTAGTTCAGTTGAGCACAGACAGTGGCTACACACTTATCACTGGGAACAAATGTTGAGTTCTATGTAATACTGGGACAAGCTTTCTGTGCTGGCCAGTGGCCTACCTTGGTTGGTTAAAAGATTATAAGTGTTTGCTGTCAGCCGTTTTTAGTGTCAGTAATGAGATGTATAGACATGCATTGGTAACATTATGCATGTTATGTGAAATTTTTATCTGATGCCAGTGGTTCAAGTTTTAACAAATTTGTTTATGTAGCTCCTACCTGCACTGTGATTGGCGTACTGCGGACCAGCTTCTGCTTGGTGACAAGCGTATTCTGTCGAAGATCAAGCGATACAAGCTGAAGAGAGCACAGAATCCATATTTAGCTGAAGTAATCAATTACACTTAACTGTTATAGAAACAGTCATTTCATTTGAAAACGCAAATTGTTGTCTCTGTATTTAATATAGCACATTGTTAGAGATGCTTGTGCTAAAATGATGTATATTGATGCAGTCTGTTGTTTGAGGGACAGACTGTTGTAAAACACAGGATGAGTTTTAACTGATGGTTGATGGTGGGAATTGATGGCTTTTTGAACTAACTGATCTTAATGACAATAATATTACTGTTATTAATATTTTAAATTGTATTATATAAGGTGCAACAACGTGGTGAGAATTACTGTGAAAGAATAAAACCCGTTTAGTTTTCAGTGTAGTGGAATTTTATGACTGATTGTTGGTTGTAGGTGGAAGAAGAAGAGCCTTTCAACCCAGACTATGTTGAAGTTGAACGTGTGTTGGACGTTGCCGTCACTGATGATCCGGTGACGGGCGAAGAGGTTACTCACTATCTCGTGTGCTGGCGGTCTCTTGCATACGAGGACAGCACTTGGGAGTTGGAACAAGATGTCGACGTTGCTAAGATTAAGGCTTTCAATCGTTTCCGGAGTTTGCCGTCACTGGAAGAGAGACAGGTATTTACCGCTGTAATAAGTGACATTTTGGTTAACATTATCATGACATTATAATAGTTATGCAGTCAATAGTGGGCATGATTGAATTCAGTCATCTTACTGTGGCTGGCTGCTGATAATTGTTCCAGCTTCGTTATAAATAACGCTGGTGGCTTGTTGGTTTGTTGCTTGGACAAGGCAGGTTAAATATTTGAATTTGTGTTTTGAGAACTGATTAGATGGCGTCAAATGTTTTTATACATGGCTACAGTTGTTTTTATGAACTGTTATGGATGGGTGTAATGTGGCACAGTACAAGCAGCGTCCATATCCCAAGGACTGGGAGCAGATTACTGACACCATGATTTACAAGAACGACAACACGCTGCGTGATTACCAGCTTGAAGGTCTGAACTGGTTGACATTCAGCTACTATAATAGGTAAGTATTTTTTTGCTTTGCAGAAAAAAACTTGTTTTGTGCATTTCTTGATGATGGCCTTAAACATGTATGTTTTTTAGCTAGAATACACACTGTAGGAAACAGCAGACTGCGGTCAAGACTGCACATATTCTCATAGATCGGTGAGATGTATGAGGCTTATGTGCGGCCTTGGCCATAGTGTGTTTCTGATGCCAACCATGACTCGTGTTACCTTCGTGAGATTCTATAGCCTCAGGTGTGTCAGTTTACTGTTTACATCAGTTGTACATAACCTTATATTTTTACGAAACTGAGGCACTAGACCTGCCGCTGACACAATCTGTTCTCAGTAGATAAGTTTCTTGTTTGCTGCTGTGAAAATGATTTAATCTAGTGTAACTGAATGCATCTGACTGTATTATTGGAAGAGATGACATGTGAGCAGCTCTATTGCATGCATCAAAGTAATTGCATGAAGTCATTTTTTTTGCTATTTTCATCAACCACTTGCAATTTCTGCATGAAATGTTGCAGGTGTACTTGTTATTCATATCAGCATTGTACTACCAAGCTGTGAGTGATTACATTTACAGGTGGCGCATTTAAGTGACATTTGTTGCGTGTTGTATCCTGTTTTTTTCACATACTAAAAACGTTTGCATAGAAACAGAGAATGACAACGTCAGTGAAATGTCATAATGAACTGTTTGTCAGACATATGAAGTCATCTCAAGTGCCTGAAGTATATGTCACTGGCTTTCGGGCATATCTTACATGGTTTTTGTGAAATCTTAACATCTTTACTGATCTTATTGTACTTTCAGGCAGTCTTTGACTGTCTCAAATATACTTGTCAAAGTTTTGTTATTGTCTTTGGTTTTGTTAAAGCTTATACAGTGTTGAATGCTGATTTCTGTAGGCAAAACTGCATACTAGCTGACGAGATGGGTCTTGGCAAGACGATCCAGAGCATCACATTCCTGCAGGAAGTGGTCAACTGTGACGTGCAAGGACCATTTCTGGTTGTAGTACCATTGTCAACGCTGAGTAACTGGCAGAGAGAGTTTGACGCTTGGACCGATCTCAATGCCATAGTCTATCACGGGACCCAGATCAGTCGAAACATGGTCCGAGAGTATGAGATGTACCACAAGGATAAACTAGTATGTATTTGTGGACACTGCCAGTTTTAGTCTTTATTTTACCCTTTGTGTTAATAATAATGTTAAAGTATTCTGAACGTTAAAATTGCTTCCTTTGTCTCATGTATATCATTGTGCAGTTTTTACATCATCCTCCAAACTGATATAAACTGTAAGAATTATTGTAACGCGTCCTGCCTGTTGCAGTCTCAATACTCAGTTTGCTGCAGCTGCTGACTGACTATGCGTGCGTCGTCTGTAATTTTTGTCTCTTCATGGGTCTAATAATAGTGGACTTCTTGACTGTTGTAAGTTAGAACAGACTTGTTACATTTTATTGTCAGATGGTGTTACAAGGCTTTTTTTTAAGTGTGCATATGTTATGTGTGCATAAGTGTGCATAGTTTTCTTAAATGATTCCTTAGGTTTTTGTTTTGTTTGTGGTTGCTGTCAGATGGGAAGATCGTCTACAAAATGGCCAATATTGTGTCGAGTGGGATATTAAAATAGGTAATATCTTGAAGGTATTACCCTGAAAGTAATAAATTGTTAAATGTGTGTTTTTAGGGTAATAGAATACCAGGTGTATACAAATTTCATGCACTGATAACGACGTATGAAGTGATCATCTCCGACCTGGAGGAGCTGAGCGCTATTGACTGGCGTGTTGCAATCATCGATGAAGCTCATCGGTTGAAGAACCGTAATTGTAAACTTCTGCAAGGTCTCAGTTGCTTTGAAATGGTAAGGTGTTCTGGTTACTTATTTGACACTTACTCTGTACAGTGTCCTTTAAAATACTTTAGTCTTTTGTGGCACTTATAAGTATTGAATATTATGCATGAAATAAAAATTTTTAAAAAGTACTAAAAATATAAGAAAAATGATAAATATATCTGAACAAACTTAAGCAGTTTTACAATAGCATTATGCTGTCTTTGGTTTTGATGATATCTAATTGTGCGTGTATATGATCATAGGAAATCCATGCTTGTTAATACAGTGTGATAATTTTGCACTTAAATATTTAGTAACAGTTAAAACTAAAAGCATACTTTTTAATCGTTTGCACATTCTTGTTTACAAGCTGTTACTTCAAAACTTTATTTTTACTTTTATCATGAAATGTGCTTTGTTGAATAACTGAGAATCGTGTTCTGACAAACAGTTAGTCAATAGAAAGAGCATTCAGTTGCTTCATCCATTGTTAGGCTACTGTGAAATAGTATTTTACCGAAGTTAATGGTAACCAAACAGCGAGATTACACATTAGCAGATGAACAGAGGTTCAGAGGACTATTTACGTAGGTCATGATAATATTAATAATTTTATCAAATCTGTACAGTACCATATGGTCAGATTCAGAGGAGCTGATGGTATTGTTTGTGTCAATGCATTGGCATTAAATTGATAAAACTTTATTTGCACTGTGACCGTGTGTGTATATATGTAGGAACATCGTGTACTGTTGACGGGAACTCCACTGCAAAACAACGTCGATGAACTGTTCAGTTTACTGAGCTTCCTAGAACCACGTCAGTTCAGCTCATCCGAGGCTTTCATGGCCGAGTTTGGACGACTTGAAACAGAGTCACAGGTTGACAAACTGAAAGCGGTGAGTTGTGGATACTGCTCTATTCACTTCGTGGCACTGTTTGCATCATTGCTTTTGTTGCTTTTTTAATTTTAATTTGTTTGTGTGTAAGAGCTCAGGTACATATACTGTATATATTTAATGTTACTACTGTCTTTCAAGAGCAGATTTATAAAGAACGATGTTCTTTCCTTCTGAAGGTCATTTAGTGAGTGAAGAAATATCAGCGAAAGGTCCAGGGGGGAGCTTCCCTGGTTAGCATCACGAATAAAATCAGGCCAACGAAAAAATGTTCGGTAATGTGTGACTCAGATGTATTTTTATCACGATTCATGTGAACCATTTATGTTGTGATCACTCCAGACACATAAAACTGTACATACTATTTTTCAGTGCTTGAAGGAACAGAAATTGTACCTTGTTGTTAATGACGCTTGTCTGCCAGTGTTACCAGCACCTAAAGGCAAAACGCCAATAAGTGTCACAGCCTAGATCAAACCAAACAGATGTGCTTTCTAAAGTATATTGAATCGTTTTGCAGAACACAAGAAAACAGGCAGCTTGTTCCAGGCTTGAGGGCACGCAATATCAAGCTACCTGTCAACTAGCTGAGTCCTGGTTTTGGCTTGACAAACGACAGTGCAGCCAATGAGCGAAGACACTGACCTGACAGTGTAGTGTTATGGAATGTCTTGTATATGAGCGTAGCCAGTATGAACACTGAACAGAATACGTAGAGTCGTAGGTGTTGTCTGTTATTGTAGTTGTTGAAACCGATGATGCTTCGCCGACTGAAGGAAGACGTGGAGAAGACCCTTGCGTCAAAGGAAGAAACGATCATAGAAGTTGAGTTGACAAATATTCAGAAGAAATATTACCGAGCCATTTTGGAGCGTAATTTCACATTTCTGGCGAAGGGAGGAACGTACACAAATCTGCCGAACTTGATGAACACGATGATGGAACTGCGTAAATGCTGCAACCACCCGTACCTCATAAATGGTATCTTCATTTTAATGCTACTGTAGAATGTAGATTAACGTTGCTATTAATTATCAATATGTATTTTTGGTATTTGTTCCTTCAGTACTTTGATACTGTTGGTTGGGTCTTTTGACCTGTAAAAACCGTCTCCCATATAACCTATACTGTGTTGGCGGTGACGTAAAACACTGCTCAATCCAATGTATTTTTGGTCAGATGGTTGGTATAGTATGTGATGTGTTAGAATATAATGAATGTCTTTGCATTATCATTATTATGCAAGTTGGTGTGGCCACTTCACTTTACCACATGGTGTGACATGTAGCCTGTGGCATGTACTTACCCAGTGTGCTGCCCGAAAGGCAAGCAAGTGTCATATTGTGCTACACTGACTGACTGAGCCACAGAGAGCAATACACCTGTATAGCTACAGCTAGTGCATGGCCAGTATGAACCGATGCTCCAGGTGTGTTGTGTTACCTCTAGCCTTGGAATTAGACCATGCATTCCCATTGCAAGCAAAGCCCACGGTCCAGACAGACAGAAGTGTGTAGGGCTATGAGAATTAGGGATTTTTGAGAGATCTTGTACCAGTATAGTGCATCATTTCTCTAAGGCAATGAGCATCTGCTCTATACTAGGCAGTTTTGAGCATTCCAGCCTACAATGCCATCATGCTGCTACTGATTTAGGTAGCAGAGGCAAACTTGGCCTGTTGGCTAGTGGTACTCATCTGTTTTCAGTGACCTGGCATGGATCATGTTGAGTTGTCTCTAGATTTCAACAATGGTGACTGTGCACAGATTAAGGAGGACACGGGGGGAACGCTTTGTACCATCCTGAGAATTTAATATCATATTGAGTAGAAAACTGATCATATAGCTACAGTGAATACTGTGGTCTACAAGATTACTGTCCTCTGTTGTAAAGCCATAAAACTACAACAGCCTTTGTATCTTACTTCCCTACTCTCGCCATACAGACAGTCGCGTGTTCTGAGGTCATCTACGTCAGACCTACTATCAACACAGTCTGCGACAAATATTGCTGCTCGTCGGTTCTCATGCTGCGCTCCCACTGTTTGGAACAGTCTTCCCTCATTTGTACGCACTGCTGACATTTTCACTAGTTCAAGACATATGTTCACAAGACATTTGTAGCTGGTCTGTGCCTCTGATACCGTTACTGGGTCTTTCGCTCGCTATAAATTCATTACTTACTGTTATGCTACGGAGGCTGGCAGACTTCGAGGTTACTTTGTGTTTGTTTCATAGAAATCCACATTATGTTGTCGTATGTTAAGGTGCTGAGGAACAGATTCTGGAGGATGCCAAAGCAGTCAGTACAACTGGTCTGCTTGATGCTGAAAAGTTATTCAGCTTGTTGGTCCAGTCATCGGGCAAACTGGTGTTAGTCGACAAGCTGCTGCCGCAGCTGAAAGCAGGCGGCCATAAGATTCTCATCTTCTCACAGATGATCCGTGTTCTTGACATAATAGAGGACTACCTCATACACCGGCAGTATGTTGTCACTGGCTGTCAAGTCAATGTGATTGTGTAATTGATTGGTATCATGTTTGTTGATGCTTGTGGTTCGGTGTAGTGTTAGTGGATTAGGCCTATTGGCTAGCATTTGAGGCCCAGTGCCAATGACTTGGGTTGCAAGGTCATTGTTTCGATGTCATTACCATTGACCAGGGACTCGACATAACAGTGCCAAGGACACAGAGCTGAGATCACGGCTGGTGATTATCATATATTATTGTTACACAAACAAGTCAAAAACAATACAGTTGTATTTTCTAGTGAACTTGTGGGAAATTAGACATCTCAACTAGTTTATTTTGACGTTTTTATACAGTTTGAGGGACTGGTCCCATTCTGGCGATGTTTGACAGGAGCCTACCTGGTGTAAACAACATGCACTTCAATAAATAATATACCAGCTGATATGAGCATTTAGTGACCTGTGGACTATCAGTATAAGCGGTGTGGTTTTTGGCCACAAGGACCAATAAAAATGATGACATCACTAATTGGGTAGTCATCCAAGAGGCGAGTTTCATTAGTCCCAGCCATACCTGACATAACTATAGAAAACCTGTTGTTCTTTTCTGGAATGCACCACTAGGAGTGGAAAACTGGGCCCGTTACAAACCAGCTATCAGTAGTAGTGGTAGTAGCAGTTCTGATTATCATATATTTTAGTCGATGATAATTTTTGCGTTTACATGAATTACTGTTGAATTGACTGGTAGTGTTCAATGGAAGGTTATTTGAAGAGGTAAGTATGTCTGTGTTTAGCTATTTGTACGAGAGGATCGATGGTCGCATTCGTGGTAACCTTCGACAGGAAGCCATCGATCGCTTCTGTAAGCCGGACTCCGACAAGTTTGTGTTTCTGCTATGCACGCGAGCTGGCGGACTTGGAATCAACCTGACAGCCGCTGACACCGTCATCATCTTTGACTCGGACTGGAATCCACAGAACGATATTCAGGTCTCTGATTATTTTCACTGCCCCGGCACACAGTGACAAGATAATGAACGAAGTGTAGTTTTCAGTAGTATCTGTGGATGGATGTGTTGTCACTATTGCTCAAACCATTCGATATCATCGTGAAATTTTCCGGGCATTATGGCGTGGCTAAAAGTTTAGATCTGTTAAGAAATAAGTTGAGATCTTGTCAGAGGTCACTGAGGATTAAAATGTAGCATGCCATCTCTGACGTTATCGTATGTTTATGACTTGACTTTTTTCCCCGAGGAACTGTTTCGTCTATCTTTTATTCTGTAAAATGAATACAGTTAGTTGTAATTTACTTATTTGATTCGTCTGACTGTGTGTCTCAATGTATCACAGGCACAAGCTCGTTGTCATCGGATTGGACAGCACAGAGCTGTGAAGGTCTACAGGCTGATCACCGGCAATACATATGAACGAGAGATGTTCGATAAAGCATCGCTGAAGCTGGGTCTTGACAAGGCAGTTCTGCAGTCAATGGGCAACAAAGAACTGAGCATGGTCTCTGCAGTTTCGCTGTTGCTTCTTCTCTTGCTTAAATAGTTAAATACATGTAGAATAAGTTGTTTTTTTCAGCTCAGAGAATTTTGTGTAGTTGGTTTTTTTTGTTGGTTATTGTTAGAAGTTGCCACAGAGTGAGTGATCTTTGAATTGTGAATTATTCTGTCAGTTTAACACAGAAAGAAATATATTTTGCTCATTTTAATCAGTCAATCACATTTTTAGTGGTTTTAGTAATTTTAAGTT
>Ga0056114_1001896_pt1 | contig 10108 bp, 6 predicted proteins | sample WorMetHERISLAND1_FD_77005 | JGI IMG/M metagenome (GOLD analysis project Ga0056114, IMG submission 77005) | Marine gutless worms symbiont microbial communities from Max Planck institute for Marine Microbiology, Germany - Olavius loisae HERON... ... | reverse complement strand
TTCGATATAATCCGAAAATTTCAGTGTTTCATTTCATTCAAATAGCAAAAAGTAGAAAAAATAATTAAACTTTTCGACTAATTTTTATTCAGCGACTAGTCGACTAATAGTCGACTATTTTTTCGTTGTCGACTAATTTTTTTAGTCGACTAGACGATTAGTCGCGCACAGCACTACTAATCATCTACGCTATATGCTGTCACGCGCTAAAAAATCACACTTGTAGTTATATCACGCATAGCATTGCGCCCATGAAACCACATCGTCAATTCGTCCCAAATGGTAGTCTTATACAAAGCTATAGTTCTTACGCAAATCGCGCAGCAGAATATCCATAGATGCACATTCATCCATATTTTCTACAAAATACGGTGTATTTTAGGCATATATAGACAATTTATGCGAAAAATCATAACAAACATCAGACGACACTGCATTCTATGCTGCAGCCAGCATAGAGATCATAAATACGGATTCGTCGCATGTGACTAATTGCCGTATCAGACAACATCGGTACGTCGGAATGTTTTAGGAAAAACAGTAATTAATTACGGTACCATAAAAATGCATTTCAGAATTTTACGAAAACGCAAGAAAATGAACGAAAACGCAACGAAAAGTAATCCTATGAAAACGCACAAATGATATTTCATAGCAGTATTTCATACACCGAATTATAGTACCGGTATTACCGGCAAGGCAAGTTGTATCACAGCATATACGGTACAATTAGAACTATATGCTGTGGTTGTATTAACTTGTAGTACAGCTATAGTGCGTTCCGTCTGTCCGTCAGATGGGTGGATCATACATCAACGGTTGACGTTAGGAATGCCCCGGCCTTGGGGGCCAATAACGGAAGACTTGCTGGATAGGTGAGGGCCAATGGCTGCTGGCTATCTGAGTAGTTTTGCGTGGTAACTGGTGGTAAGTTTCGTCCAGAAATTCTAAGGGGTTCTTATATATGACTTCCAATAGGTTGTCAATAGTAACTTTTGCTCGTAGGACGCACTGTTTAGCCACAATACAGAGTTTGCGCGACATTCACTTCCCGTCACTCGCTCCATCGTCGTCAGTGAGAGCCCAAACTTTCAAAGTTCCCAAACCCAACGCTGTGTCAGACTCAGCAGCCAGCATCCAATCCGTCGCCTTTGTGTATACGATTATAATATTATAATGAGCATTGCGCTGCACGTGACCTCTGTCAGCCAATCAGCAGTGTGTGAGACTGTTGAGGCGTCGGTAATGGCGTGGTTCTGCGTGGTTCAATTTTATTGAGTAAAAATTAAACAGTACAGAATCGTATAGAAGCTACGTATAAGACGCTCAGTATTCGTCGTTATGAGCAATATGTAGGCATTATATAATAGTAGTTCTGAAAACGTTTATTTGTGTATAAATTCATCATTTGCTTTTGTTTACATATCAGTGTTCATCAAACTCTCTACTAGTTGACCCATTTATTTGTTGTTGAATGTATGGCGCGATTTTCAGGCTCGTGTGCTATAAAATAGCGTATCTGTTAAGTGCTTCTAGTTTACTGTCGACTGCTATTACATTGTTCGTGCTAATGTTATGCAATCTGTATGATGTGGCAGTTGGTCGCATCCGTAAATCGTTGGTCGCTTGAACCTTTACTGTACGTCTGTGAATGTGTGGGTGGTTATATAGTAGTTTTACCGTTTGGCACAACTTTACTAATGGTATCTGCCTTCTAAGTCGGTCAGTAAATGCATACCCGTACACACATTTTTTGTGGTGTTATTGCTTTGAGAATTCTAGATGGGATATGAGTGAAACATACCAAAGTGCTATTTGGTAAATGTCTTGGCTATCTATTAGTATTAAGTAGCAACAACATTCATGCGTAGACCAGTGCAATAAGCTGCTTATTCAGTTGTTGGGTCCCTGATACTAATAGATAGCCACTGTCTCCCCCAGAATACCTATAAAATCCGAGTATTCTACTCGAGGCAATTCATTAAAAGTATTAGCTAATCGTACATGTCACTATAACCCGAGGAAATATTCATTTCAAAGTTTAGAAACAGTTGCTAAAGCACCATCAAGACGGTACTTTAGCATCGGCTTCTAAAGTACCGTCAGTAATTGTGTGCCATTTTCTCTATATAGCCAAATTCAGTATCTGGTCTGAACAGTTGTAAAGGCGAGAGCCAAGGTTGAAGCACTGATATATTCATACATAAATACAACTTATACAAGTTATTTAAAGTGGCCTAATGTTTCGTAAAACTGCTAAGGAGCAGACTAGTTGGTGGGAAACGAAAACTTGATATAGATGTTTTCACGGAGCGTGGGCGCAAAAGTGACATCATGCTGTAAACTGTTCCAGAGTCTGCTGCTGGCAATGAGAAAGGCATGATCGCACCAGCCTTGTTAGCCAGTCATTAGAGCCGACGACGACAAACATTTGACGGTTGGTGTTGGCAATGCGATGCATGTCGTCGGATAAGTAGTCTGGTGCCAGACCACGGACGCAAATAAGGACAGAGAGTTTGAGATCCACACACTCTCTGGACAATGAAGCTGTCGCAGGAGTGGTATGATGACACCGACTTGTCCAATAGATTAGTCTGGTGGCGGCATTGAGGCTAGCACTAAGTAGTCGGCAGTGTTGATACGCCAGAAGTCCGGTGAGAGTGGCATTGCTGTAGTGTAGATGCGGCATGATCAACAACATTTATAGCGATGTGAAGATGAAGACTGAGGTTGATACAAATCGTCGGATGCTACGGATCTGATGTAGACTCGCAAAGCAACAGAATACAATCCGTGATACATGCGTGGTATTGTCTATCATGATGCCCATATCGTGAACAGCTGATAATGAAGAGACATAGTCAACACCGATCCTGATGGGTAGTGGGCAGCAGATGACGCAGGCGGGATGTAGAGCACCAGAGTATTTCGATCTTCGAACTTTTCGAAGTATAATCTGTAGCCATTTTGAGCGTATCCAGTTAGATCATTCATCAAGGCAGTCAGACAGTGGACTGGAATGAGTCAAAGTCAGGGTGACAGGATCCTTGGATGTGTGCGATCATCGACATGCAGATGAGATGAAGACCGTGAACCTTAATGATATCAATCAGGTTGGCCGTTTAGAGAATAAACAGCAGCTGGCATAGGATGGACCCCTGTGGTATTCTGAAGCACATAGTTGACATGTACTGAGACAAGCCGCAGCAAACGCACTTCATCCGACCAGTCAGTTAGGACCGGAACCAGTCCAGTAATGGGCCTCCAGCGATATATGAGACACGAAGTTGGGTCAACAGAATGTCATGCTTGACGGTGTCGAAGGCTGCTGACAGGCCGAGTAGAGTGAGTATGGAAAGATCGCCATTGTCTACTGCTAACAAAATGTCGGACAGGACTTTGAGAACGGCTGCCTCGGTGGAATGGTATGTCCAGTATGCGGAGTGCAGACTGCAGGGCGTGGCAGTAGGTCTGCCCTAGCAAGGTAGTCGGTCATACAGCGGTCGCAACACAAGGCTATAAGTAGTTTCATAAACTGTTTTAACACCACTGACAAGTTTGAGATGGGTCAGTATGAGCGAGAATCGTCGCTGTCTGTTGGCGCGCGAGTTGATTAGGGTTTGGCGCAAGGTCTTGGCCGGGTCTGTATAGGGTTAGCAGATAAGGTTGGGGTTAGTGTTAGTTAATCCATAATTTCTGCTTATTCAGCCGTCTTTCTGTCTGTACTTTAGAAGCCGATACTAAAGTACCGTCTTTCAGTACTTTAGCCAGTGCACTGCTTGGACACTAGTAGAAGACACAAGACCATGGATGCGTAGCTAGTATTTCATGCGGTATGCCCGTTTACTCCCCAGCTTTTGCTGGTACTCATATATTAATTAACCGACCCCAGAGGTATGGCATGCTGAGTTAACATTGGTACACAGCAGCCAGGTGGGATTCAAACTCGTGACCTCACGGTCGCAAGTCCGCACTGTACCACACAGCCAGGCTTCACGGCGTACATTCAACCATGGCGTACTTTAAAAATAGGCTGGGCATCACAAGAACTGAGATATGATTGGGAAGCACATATATGAGGAACTGAAAGAAGAAGCAAAGTTGAATTTTGAGTTCTTCGAGTTTTACTTATATCTTTAACGATATACAAGCATTCCGCTATCGCTATGTTGTGTTATGTTACATTATGTTGAATTAGTGAGTGGTAAATTCAGGGAGAAATCAGTAAAGTGGGTTGAAAATTTCCTGGTCCAGTTATATTTACAAAAATGATAAAGAACATTTTCATTGAAATTTACCATACATTTTTATTCTAACTACATTTTTACGCATGACAGCATTTATACTATAGCACATGTATGCTATCGCCCGTCCGTCCGTCTGTCTGTCCGTATCATAGAAAAACGGTTGAAGTAAGGATTACGAAATTTTCACCGTACTGTAGCCCCATCGCTCTAGTTTTTGCGTGGTAAGTTTCATCCAGAAATTCTGAGCGCTTGCCCCGAGCGGGGGCGTCAAACAAGGGAGGGTTGGTGAAAATGTGTCACATTCACTTGCCAAATGGCGCTACGGCTGCTGTATTAAACGAAAGCCTAATATCGCGCCATTTTCGTGTTTCAATATGTGCGAAAAGGTTAATTATAGGTTCAGATCGGCGATCTGAAAGTAAGTAAGGAAAAATTATTCGGTTCACATTGTGCCCACGTCAGTTTGTGGTTTTCGTTCAGACAAAAAAAACACGCCAGGCTTTTTGTCAAGTGCCAAGGTGGACCAGTGGGTATCCTCTGGTCTAATCTAGACATACGAATATGGTTCTGGGTTCAAATCCAGTTATTGGATGACTCAATTTTCTCCACAATTTCTGAAATGCTTATCTTTAATGAGAAAAGCAGTTGTTTTATGGTTTGCATTGTGTTGCTTTTGCTGCTTATTTCGGTTTGCTGTAGATTTCTATACGCATTGCTGTCGCGCGCTAACCTTAGCTTTAGCTAGGCTTTCTTGTTCAGCTTTTTATAGGGCAAGCTTTATCAGACACCCCCAGAAAGGGCCTAGATATATGCGATTGCTGTGTACCAAAATACTCCTTCCATAATTTCTGGATCTGTCCTCATATGCCATTTGGTCTCACTTGGCGTTGTTTTATTAAAATATCTGGCAACTTCTGTTGTCACAGTCTGCTAGTCAGGTAACGATCTAATGGTCTCATTTGAAAGACATGGGTAGTGAGACGTTGAACAGATATACGGCTCTCTACTATGTCTTTCCAGATGGTGCTATAGATTTAATGTACTGTAAGTGTACAGCTTGAATCTTTGCAAACATTACCAGTAACATTTTTTTAATTTTCATTTGATCTTGGGTCTCTTTATGTATGCTGTTTTGCATTACTGATATTGTAGTTGTGACGTTAGCAAGTCATATGAGGCCAATATTTAAGTCATTACTGTAAAACTCTTTGTTCGCATTCCCTTTATTATGCAAAAAGTAATTTTGTCCCATCATCAAACCTCGAGTTTTTTGTTTTTAGTGACTGCTGTAATGTGTACTGTACATGCGTGCAGTTGTGGAAACTAAGTCAATTGAGTTGCATACCACTAAGGCACTAAATGAAATGAAACAGAGCTTAGTTTGCTGTAATGATGAAAGCTGCCATGGTACAGTGGTGCATCTTGGGTGGGGAAGGAAGGTGGAATGAAGGTGATTTCATAAAACAGTGCAAATTTTACAGGGACCTTGTGGACCACTCGCATGGTTTTCTTGTAACGCTAGCCTGGCCTTGTCTTTTACAGGCCATTTCTTTTTCAGTGTTATCAACTAATTTGTGGCCACTTCTGTCCCCTTCCCTACAGTTGCATAACTGCGATTGCTGGTGGGCCCAAAACATGAAACTGCACTTTTAATACATTAATAGAAATACAGATTGTCAGCATTATGCATTTGGGGATGTCACTCCCACATCTTTCTCTGGCTATAGCCTTATGTGCTGTAGGCCTACTTAGAAATTAGCATTCATTACAGTTATTAACATGTATTTAAGTAAATGCTAGTATGCATATATAGGCCACATTTGTTTCTTCTGCTATTTGTGGTTGTCTGCTAGAGGTTATTACTTGCAGTTGTCAGAAATGTTAATACTGAATTAGTGAATTTAACATATTTCTCCTGTTAGCAGATAGTACAGTATACCCAAGCCCTGCTGCAGCATTGTGTTGACATATAGTGTACCGGTATGTTTCTTGTGTGGTGGATCTGCACAGGAGAGATGTCCACACCAAGACTGGGTGGCATTGGCACTGCTGGCACCTAGCCTGACATCAGTGAAACTACCCTTAACTGATTCTTATTTTGCTTAAATGATAACTTGTTTTATGTGTGTTACGTTAGTTTGTTGTTTAATAAAATTTTATAATGTGCAGCAAAACATGTTAATTGTACTTGCTCAGACACTGGTAAACTAGTCGGCTTTAACTGCTTTATTTCTGGTGTGTAACATTGCTTGCTGTGTTATTATACAGAATGTGAATAGTGAGACAGAGATGGGATTCAGTGGTGACAGGCACCATATGCAACAGCATACAGGCTTACAATACTGCTTCTTCTAGGTTCAAGTGGCTGTTGTGCGTTTGTATGGTGGTATACGTATCACAGCCTGCTTGGATCGTAGTAGTTGCAGTGTTATCGTCAGGACATGGCATGAATTAGCTTTTCACTCTGAATATCAGTTGGAGAAATGGTGGCTTCTGGTTGGTCACTGTGGCTGTGAAATGTTAAAAGTCCAGAAACCATATCACAGCCTGCTTTGATCATTCAGATCCACGTTGCATCTAATTTTACAATGGCTAAAATGTGACAATGTAAGGTTGCAAATTGATTGTACAGAATTCTCCCAGAATTAAGTGAAGCAGACCGGAGAATGGAGAAGGACCTTTAAGGCAGTGTTACGAAAACACATTAAATTTACAATTATTTTTCTGGTGGACAAACACCATCAGGGAGAAAGCCAAAAAATACACAACAGAAATTTAGCAAGCAAATTTTACACCTAATAGGCTATATCAAACAAGTTGCACAAAACAAATGAACTCTTGGCAATGTCTAGCAAATGTGTGTATTGCCAAATCAACTGAAAAAGAGAAAAATTTTATTAACTTCATTTTCATGAATATGCTCAATAATACAGTGTACCACTGTTGAACAAACTCATCTACACAATATTACCTAGAATTAGACGAATGATAACACGAAGCTACGGAGACTCAGTTATCACAGCAGGATACCTTCAGTCCTTCACCCAGAGAACTTAATAGTCACAGCTGTAGGCTGTTATGCATCCTGCTGACATCCACACACGGTCCTTGGATTCTAGAACACTGCATCTTGCACGGAGTCCGCACAAGCAGAAACAATATGACAGCTACAAACTGGGAAAACCAACTTCTGCATAATATGGTTCATAACGGTGGCACTACTGGTAGCGTGTCGGACCAACAATTGGAAGGTTGCGGGTTCGAGGCCTACTAAAGTAGTGTGTATCACAGTGTTGACAGGTAACCGCCTGGGGTAAACTGTCCGCTGTGGCCGGCCGCCACTCCTTCTTCCGAGCTGTAGGAAGTTGGGAGTTTAGACTGTCAGCGTTGATGGACTCGGACCTGGCATGGGTAAATGGTAAGAGCGATCTATAATATCAGGAGCCATTTACATTTTTATTTTGTTGTTAAACTGTAACCTGTTGTTAGGCTGATTTTGACTGTTAAAAAACAAATTTGTATTTCATTGTTACATTACAACCGACATTGCTGCCTTTAACATAATGCCAAATAGCACAGATACTCACTCAGATTGTATTAAAACGTCTTAGCTGTTCTTAACTAATAAATATCTCAACATAAACTGAACACAGCAACCATTAAATGAGATCAATTGCATACTACATGTACCGTCGAGACACACAACAGTGAAAGGTAACAGAACTCAACAGTGTGTCAAGTACGAGATAACACGCCGATGCACTGCAACAGTGTCATCAATCATTTCTTCCAGGTGACACCAACTTATTCCATGTCCACGTACATCTGCAGCATGCATACATTCGTCACATGTGTATTGAAGTAACAAAGTAAATAAAGTAAATTTATATAAGGTAGCACATTCTCATAAAAAAATTTCCAATGCGCTAATTACGTCTCATCAATAATTTGCAAAAAAGTTTGTTTTCAGGTGATGCCTGAAAATGCTAAGACTCAGAGCTGAGTCTAACAACAGTAACAAATTGCAGGCATATAAAATTGCAAATGTTCCGCACAATTGTAAGTTTTGTAACATCAGCAGCTGTTTATTTTGAATTACCAAATCACCAGCCTAGCAAAGTCACAGCCTAAACTGTTTCAAGATAACAAATATACAATCTGCCTTGAGCCGTCTTCATATTTTTATATGCCTTTCTGGGTGCATATGAATTTCATCACTTGAAATATTTACACGGCAATGATGGCATAAGAGTTTTTGCGTAGCTTGACCATCAAGAAAGCTAATAAGTAGAAATAAAATTAAGTGCAATTATGCAATATTAGTTAACATTCTGCTAGTTACATTAACAGCTAATATAAATGCCATAAACGTTCTGTCTGCAACAATATAACTGATTGAACTTTCCATCAAAACTCCGCTGCAATCAATCAGGCTTATTACACGTTTCTGGTTTTTCCTGCTAATCAATATCCCACAAAGCTACTTCCTCAAGTCAAAATACAATGTTTCAAATATATAAAAACACAAGTTTAATATGCAATTTTTGACTTGAAAATGCTGGCAAAATTAGTCAACAATGACTGTTAAATTACGTACAGTTCACATATGCAGACTTGAAACCTAAGTAGAGGTAAGTAGCGACAAAATGACTAGAAGTTTGAACTTACATCTTGACAAGTGAACACGTGCTTACTTACGGCAGGCAGCTACGACCTTGGATATGTATTGTTCACCTACACAAACATGAAATTACAGCAGGTTCAATGACACTTTTGAAGTATACAACTACACAACAGACAAAGGCTTGAATGACTGTATGAGTCGTCATTACGGCACACATTAACATCAGATTATTCTCCTGAATTACGTTTATTATCCAACAATTTCGTAATTCAGGATTGCTTTTGGTTTGTAACTGTGTCAGTGTTCTACATGGATTTCAGTGAAACTTAGAATGCTGACTGTTCTGTTCTGTGCTAGAAGTTATTGACCTGCAAAGGGTCCCATGAGCAACTTTAGGAGAAATGTTCTGAGTGACAATTCAACTGGGGGTGATGCTTCAGCAATACAGAGCTACCAAATTTAGCAGAATGACAGTGGTGAGGAAAGCGTTCAGGGAGTCAAAACCACTCGCACTCAAAACGGCAGCCCCTGTGTCCACAATTTTTTTACACCCGTGATCTCCACGCTGCAACAGTTCAAGCTATGGGTAGAGAATTTGCAAAGACACAATTTATTTTGAGGTTGACCCAACCCCCTACCAAAGGCAGGGCTCCCAGAATCAATGTTTTTGCAACACCTAATTGCACACAAAACCATGGAACCTGCTGTATTTGGCAGGATTACCTATTAGGACCAGGCACTGTGAAGCCCACACCCACGCCAAGGGCTAGCAGAGCCTCCAGAGCCCAAACTTTTCACATCTGCAATCTTAAGTGCCTCATGTAGAGCAGAGCTTACAGACGAGTTTGCTGCACTGGGCATCTCCAACGAGTTCACTGCACAATCTGTAAAAGAATAAGCCAAGTTAATGTCTGTGGATGGGCCACAAGCACTTAAAGATGATAGGCAAAGGTTTTTACAGAAAGTGAGTAAAAAGCAGTTTCGAACACATTATCACAACGCAAACACTTGTGGGTAGCACAAATGGATGAATAGTATCGCAAAATACTGAAATTTTGAAGTTTTATTTTTCGACAATCTCCGGAAATCTACGGAATCTGTGACGTCATCTCACGGCTTCGTTTACGTTGGATGTGCCCTTAGTCTCGTCTTTCAGTGCGTTTATACAGTAAATAGTCGTTAAAAGTCGTTTTATTTATTTAGTTAGGATGTTATGTTCAGTTCACGGGACGAGTGA
>Ga0056114_1001895_pt1 | contig 10109 bp, 11 predicted proteins | sample WorMetHERISLAND1_FD_77005 | JGI IMG/M metagenome (GOLD analysis project Ga0056114, IMG submission 77005) | Marine gutless worms symbiont microbial communities from Max Planck institute for Marine Microbiology, Germany - Olavius loisae HERON... ... | reverse complement strand
GCCATTTGAAATTTTCGAAATGAGAGGTCGGTCGCTGGTCGGTCGGTCGTCAATATATACTTACTTTCATTGATCTCATATACTCCTCTTCGCTACGTTAGGAACGTAGCGCGCGAGGAGTAAAAATATATTGTGCGTGATAAAAATGAATATGTCAAATCCAATCGTACTTGCTTCAAAACTGGTAGCTAGACATTTTGAGCTCATCAATTGCATGCGATTGCGATGTCGCCGTCGGAGTTAGCACCAAGTGTTCGACGCTGGTCCGCATATAAACAGCATTTACTAAACTTGTAAGTGTACTTTGCTAAGTAGCATAATACATCATGATGCGGAACCGTGATGTTACTGTAGTATTAACGACGCCTTGATGAGTGTCTACTTTTGTGAAATCTATAATGTTTCAGAAAATAGTACCAAAGGTTGCAGTATTTTCATCCTATCTTGGGTGCATTTTTGTGTATTTTATGATTCGGCTCCTGCTACCTGCTAACATATGAGCTTAGGTACTAATGATTGATGCTGATGATGTTACTGCTGGTGACGAGAGTTAATTACGTTTTTGAATACGTCGATATTATCTTGTGTTTTACAGATCTTTTTTTACAAACATTGCATTTCAGTTACTTACTTACTTACTTTTTACAGTGTATGTGTTATGAAGTTTTGGTATAATGCAGGGCTTGCTGATGAAAGCAGAGGCATATTACCAGATGATGCAGTTCGAGTATGCTCTCGTGTATTATCACCGTGGCAACAAGATCAGGCCCGAGGTTCAAGCCTTCAGACTTGGTATTCAGAAGTCACGAGAAGCTATCGAGAACAGCATTGGAGGCAAGACAGTGATGTTGACACTTGACAGCATAAATGTACCAGAACTGATTTTATTGTTCATGACCTGTTTGTAAACATTTAAATTTAATACTTTTAATGTGGCTGAGTAACATATGTTAGTACTGGTATAGTAACAAATTTTGCTGATATTGATGTTATTACTGGTAAAACTGCAGTCGCGTGAACAACTCGGCTATCACCAGTCAGTGATATGATCCCTTGGTGGTTAGCGTCTTGGTCTTATCCCATGTCTTGAGATCTGCTACTGTAGTCTCAATCAACACTGGTGCCAGTAAAGCTCCAGTTAGACCAGCTGACATTAGGAGACCTGACGGCTAACAATGTATTTTAAATTGTTGTTACCGACAATATTAATTCAGCTTGTGTGACCGGAACGTAATAATGATCACTAGCATGACGACCACCAGAGGGTATCCTGTTCATTAACTGTATTATAATGTTGTGCTTTTAGAGAGGGCAGGAATAACGTTGGAAAACAAAGGAGACTTAACATTCTTTTACGAAGAACAGCTTAATCAGGTACACTGATAAGATATACAAGCGTTCTATATGACATCAACACGCAGAGTATGTGTAATGTGATAATTTTGTCTGCGAGTGCTTCTTATTTTTCGTGTTTGAGACCAGTGTGGCAGTGTCGCATTGTTTTCTATTGTTCTGTTAATGGGCTAATTGCAAGCAGTAGCTGAGATATTTGAGAGATAATGCTATATCTACAGTTGTTTCGTGCTACTTAATTTCCGACTTACTTACTTAACATCGAGTGACATTGTGACATGCTGTATTTACTCGGTTGCGTCTTTTGGGCAGGGTTGTCAGCTTATAGACAGGTTGGGAGCAATTAAGCCATGCTTAAATGTCGATCTGTTTCTGTGGAGGGGCTATGAACTGAAGTCTCTCAGTGGGGTCCAAAGAGTCCTCAGGAGCCAAGCCACTTCGTTAAATTTAAACATGATAAATTTGTGGCGTGGTGGAAGAAAATGTCATTAAAACAATATTCATGCACCTTAAACACACAGCCACGTTCGTTGCAATACAGTTTGTACAAATATTTATTTTTTTTGTTCTATATTATTTTGATCAGAAGTATTATTATGTTTATTTGTCAATGATAACTTCGGTAGCATTTGTCCGTTGAGTGACAAAAGTTTTTACCCATGTAATTACTTAGATGCGTTACTCAGACTGTAACGAAAGACCTATTTCTTACAAATGTCCGATGAGAAAAGTTATATCGCCATCCTAACGACTTTATCGCCCTAGAATGCGAGTTATCACAAGGAGCCAACGTCGCCATAGGCCAGAAGGAGGGAAGGGGCCCACCCATACATATTTGGAGTGAAATATGGAAGTGGCATTTTTAGATAAGCAAGGAACTGTCAAAGTGGGGGGGGGCTTAATCGTACGATACGATACGATATAGAAAAGTTTAACGTGGACTCGAAAGCTGAGTATTCAGCTTTATCTAGCACACGTAGCCAGAAAATAATCGTCCCTCAACCACCTAGTATGTCAGCCCGCACTCCGCATCGCCCAAAACATATCTCGCGAAAGGCCTGAGACCGTTGAGGGGCACCTGTTTGCCCTGGGACGCCGATGAAAGTTGTTAACCCTTTGACGCCCACTGTTGCCATACGGGTACAGCTATACATCATACTGTGCCAGACCGGGTTAAGCCGTCATTTGTAATTTTTGACATCCGGGCACTCTGACGCTCAGCCCTGAGCGTCAGAGTGCCCGGGTGTCAAAAATTACAAATGACGGCTAATCCCAGTCTGGCACATGATGTTTTATAGCTGTACCCATGTGGCATTAACAGTGGGCGTGAAAGGGTTAATGGTCTGTGTGCCTCGTTCAGCCAGTAGAGGAGACGGTCGTTCGGAACAGCGTGATCACGGAGGACCCAATGACGACCGCCAGACGGTCGGTCATGTCTGCCGCCTCTCAGCGCAGTCTGGCGTCAGCGAGTGCTGCTGGCAGGACGCCGCAAGACGACGAGAATTCCACCGGTCAACCTGGCCAGCAGGACCCGCAGCAGCCCCAGCAGGCCCCGCCTCAGCAGTCGAGCGACCAGCCTCCACCGCCGGAGAACCCGATGGCAAGAACTCACCGTGGATGATGACGCTGAGATTGCTTGAGCTTCAGTGGCTGCGGCGGCGGTGGAAAATGTGTTGTGATGTGATCCGCTTCCGCTTCTGTGCGCCGTGTCTGTTGATTGTTACGTTATTAATCACAGCGTTACGTGCTATCGACGGCCTTGCGCTATCGGTCGATCGCGCTGCGCTGTTTGACGATCGCTCGTGTAGCCAGAGGGTATAGGACAAGGGTGAATGTCCCCAGTCAGATGTGTAAAATTTTTGTAAACGCTAAAACATGTACCAAATCGCGTAATTTTCACAGAAAAAAAATCAAATTTTTCTTTGGAGAGGGGCAATACCACTCCCAGACCTATATCCAACATGAAGGAGAAATCCTTCTCTGCAGCCCGTTCCTTGTGGCTTTCGGTCGTACCTGTATTGCTTTCAGCATAATTCCGGCTATACCCTTGTCGCTGGTTGGCGCCACCATCTACCGACCGCGCTGCGCGATCAACAGACACAAACTCGGTCTTCAAAACTGATCGACAGACAAATGGCTGTAGTACGCAATCGATTGATGGCGCCGCGCTAACGATTACGCTGCGCTTCGCGACATCATGAATAGGTAACGACTGTGCTCACGTGCTAGTGGACGCCACTCGTCAACTGTTGCGCGTTCGGTCGCTGACTGTGCCAATGACCGGTTGCGCAGCGCGTTCGGCCGATAGAGCAAGTTCGTCGATGGCGCGTAACAGCATCACTGTGCACGGTTTTCCAAAATAAGCGAGCTCCCTGCATCACTTTGATGTGGTTCTAGCGTTTCGTTAAAGATTTGAAACATATTTACCACTTGGTGTGAGAAACAGATTGGTCTGCTAGCTTCTTGTCATACCAATACCATGTGCTAAATATTTTCCAAATCGCTAACAAAATGTCAGAACTATATCAATGTGACCCGGGAGCTTGCTAATTTTGGAACGCCGTCTACGGCTATTATCTTCTGTACAAAAACACACAAATCCAATTCATAATAATCTGTCTTCAGAGCGACCTTATCCGGCGTTTCAGCATTTCTACTGGTTTCTAAATCTAAACTGGTAACGCAGTTCTAACAAAATCATTCATACATGTACATATTAATGTCGGTAACGCTGTGGCCGGGTCAATACTGGGATGACAACTAAACTTGTTTAATTAAATATTGACATCAATGTACACTGTCATCAGCTGTCACTGCTTTTGTTAAATGTTTACAAGTCTGCGGCTTTTGTGACATCGATGTTTTGTTTATGCTCTGTTCACCTGGACAGGCTTTCAGCTTACACGTGCCTCGTTTTCACGTACAGTGAGATATACGTATTGCAGTTACTTTATTTTTGCAGTGGTACTGGTACAGCTCGATATGTTGTTGGTATTTAAAAACATAAGGTTAGCGGTTAATTTTACGATAATCACATACTATTTTTTGGCAGAATTTTAAGTAAGAATAAAATGTCCAGTTTTCCTGTAGTAAAATAGTTAGCGTTTTCGTTCTCGGAGGAACTCTGGTAGGTTGAAGTTGCAGTGAGAGAAGGGGTGCCCTCTCCCAAGCTGACTGTATAGGCCTACGTGGTTCGTGGGAGCGTTGTGCGCTCCCAAGCAGGAGATTATGGTGAAGCCTCGACGAAAAATGAGCGAATTTGATATATATATCTGTTTTTTGGAGGCAATTATTTTAGAAAAGATTACACATTTAAAGAACAGATGTTTAGAGCAGAAATTAACACATGACTTTGCAAGACGTTTCACGTAATACTTGACTCAAAAATTGGGGGTGTTGCCCCTTAGTCGAAGTTAAGATGCCCCTGCTTCCTTCTCGCACCATTGACATTCAAATATGGGGGAAAGAACGAAAGATTTTTCGTATAAGGTTGTTTCTGTCAGTGAACTCGCGTCTCAAATTTTGCCTTGAGTTTGTTTGCCCAAAATATGCCTGTTTGCGTCAATGTGAAGAACCAGAATCAGCTCGTCTGCAGCCTGGAGTTACAGACGCTGACCATCGTCAACATAGGCTGTTGGTCGTCTGTATCTGTGTCTGTAGCCGCAGCAGAGGTCGAAGAAGCCGGCGATAATGCTCAACAAGCCGACAGGCAAGGGTCAGGAGAAGATAGAGCGACGACAGAGGACCACGTGTACCGACCCAAAGACCGTCAAAGAACTGCTGGGCGAGCTCTATACAGACAAGGAGTATCTGGAGAAACTGCTGCGTGAAACCGGTGAGCTCCTACTGTGATCCTTGATCTCAGTTGATCTCGACATGAATTGAACGGAACAGAACTTGTTGAACATTTTCGTTACTAATTATTTTTTTTACGTCTTGTAAACGCAGAGCACCGACACGTGCACTAACACGTGAATTTTCCATTTTGATTTTGTTCCGATTTTACGTACGATTTTACTCTCTTCCTGTCTGTTTCAAGAACAGCGCACTGTCTTTGTCTAACTTTAGGCACCAGCTCAAACATTTCTACTTCTCGTCCTACTAGCATACCGAGCGCGTTCGAGGTTTTCACAGTTAACCCCCTATATAAATTTCCTATACTTACTTACTGACTAACAGACTATATCTGTACTGCGTCTAACGTACGTATAGTATATTTTGTTTTTCATGTTCTTTTCTTGGTTACTTAGTAGAATAATAACGTTAACGTTAGTAAATTGATTGATTGATTAATTGATTGAAATGGCTTTCTGTGAATGGTGAAGAGTCTGCGACCAACCAGTCGGTGACGAACAAGGCGATTCGGACGCTGGCGATCCAAGGCCTCGAGTACCTCGACACGAGAACCGAGTTCTGGCAGCAGCAGCAGCCGATGTACTCGAGGAGAAGAGACAGGAAGATGCGTGAGAATGCTAACCGACAGGCTGCTCAGGCGGACAAGTGTAAAGACCCTACCCAGTGGGTCCTCAAGAACTTGGAAGAGATCGATGAAGGTATGTCTATAAGAGCAGCCATTGAACGCCGTACGAAATTTGTTTGTTTCACGCAGAAACCTTGTCGTATTCATGTCCAGTATCGTGTCTAGTAGCCTTGCAGCCAACCCACGAGATTTGTCTTAGTGCCTTGTACAAGCCGCTTCTTTTTCAGTGTTTTAAATTCTTTAGCTTCCTCCCCTCCCTCCATGCGACCCCTTAAAGCTTTGTAGCTCAATGGTAATTGCGAGTGCTGCGGGCACTGTTAATTTCTGTATGCTTTTCTGTATGCTATTAGCTGTCCGAATATGACTACAAATGCTGAAAATATCACTAAAGTCTTTCCGGCGTAGCCAAGTACAGTGAAGTCATTGCTATCTTCCCGACTCTGTCCTTCCTCGACATAATCAAAAATCAAAAATCAAATTGGGATTATTTTTTCAGTGCGTTCTAAAGCTCTTAGCTATACAGCCATTTTGCTTAACTCACTCAAACAGTTAAGTCGTTGAATCGGTCCAGTATGTAGACAAAAACTCTCTTTTGTACCCGTGTTTCGTGTAGCTGAGAAGACTGGAAAGCAATTTGAGTAAACAAATTGTCCAAGATATACCCATTAGAATAGTGTCAGGGCCGGAACGCGAACCCAGGACCTCTGGGTCCGAGTGCCAGCGCGTCAACTATATAGGCCCTAGCCTACTATGCCATTGAGCCTTGTAACCGTATATCTGTCTAGTGCTAATGTGTTTCAGCTCAGGCCAATGGCCAGTACGAGGAAAGTCTGAAGCAGGCGAAGAGAGTGCTGAAGGAGTTGAACAGATTGAGCAAACACGACGTGCGAAACCGGCACGAGTTGCTCGCCAACATCCACAGTTGCCTTGGCAACGGTTACTTGGAGACGGGAGACTACAACAAAGCTCTCAGTCATCATACAACTGACTACGACTTAGCCAAGGAACAGTAAGACAACACTGCATGACCTGTGTGACTGTAGCAAGCACTTTGATAATGTGTTGTCAGTAATAGACTATGCAGTATTTTTCGAGGTAGACCTACTGATCCTTGGATGTTTGCAGTACTAGCTAAAGAGACCTTTGAATTGCCTGAAGGTCACTCACTGATTGATCTGTCAGATCAGTCACATGGCCTTGGCCGGAAATGGCTTGTTTAATACCCAACCTGTACTTAACGCTCCATGGAGGGAAACTGACAATAGGCTAACAGAATTTTGGAACACCAAATAATCTAGAATAATGGGGCTGACAGAAAATGAAGTAATGTCAAATATCAATGGTATGTTTGGAGCCGTGTTGACAAAATTCCCACATCATTATATCGCGTTGTGCATGGCTTTGCATGCGGACGCGCGATGAAAGTTGAGTATCCAACGTGTGTATAACGTGCTTACATAGCGCAGTTGATGTCATAGATGTAAAAAAAACGTTTTTTACGTTTTTATTCCTGTCACGGTTTTAACGTTTTTTATTTTGTCAACGTTGTTTATATTTAAAAAGACTTTCATTGACATTTCCGTCAAGAAGTTCGAGAAGCACTTTTGAAACCACAGAAATGAACTAATAGGCCTAGATTATATTAGGAAATTGGCTGGGTGCAGACTGCAGAGCAGTGCGTTCTGCATGCAGTATATGAGACTGCTGTGACGCCATGCATTAGGCAGAGTCAGTACGTGAAGTCGTCAATTGCGACAAATTGAATAAAGTTCTCTCTGTCTCTAGTTTCAGCTATTCTGCACCTACAGCATTAGGCTCCACATTAGACAAGAGGTTGAACAAATTAGGGCTAACGTTTTTTACTCAACGTTTTAAACGTTTTTATTTTGTCCACGTTTTTACGTTTTTTAATGTTTTTTTATATTTTTTTCTAGAACGTTTTTACATTGATGAATTTTTATGTCAGTTACATGGCGGAGGCCAAGTCCCGTGCGCTCGACAATCTCGGAAGAGTTTACGCTCGCATCGGCAACTTTCAGAAAGCAGTCGATGTGTAAGTTATCAATGTTTTCCTTGACCGATGATGTGACAACTGTAGATGTATCTTGATGATTGTTTATAAAGAATCCATTCACTGCTGCAACTGCACCGCTGCTGAATTTCATTTGCAAGTAGGCACGCTCAACATTAAGTCAATAAATCCCACGGTTATTTGAAACTGGAAATAAGTTGCATGAGTTTTTTTCTCTCTTGGCGACTAACGACTACAATTTATAGATTGTATCGTTTGACTTAACGGTAAGTAATTATTTCTCGATTAAATTTTACAAGTCGATATTTCTCTGCCGCAATATCTCCAGTAGCCTCGTCGTGAATGGCGCGATTCAAGTAAGTAAGTAAGTAAGTAAGTTGCATTTATTAAATCGCGTGTCAATCGCACACAGATGAACAGTAAAAAGCAATACAAAAAAAATAAAATACACGACTAATACACGAAAAAGTACGTAGAATGTCAATACATAAAGTCTCGAAACAGTGGTTAAATCATATAGCAAATAAACATCTGTTTACGAACGAGTTTTTGTATAGTGAAAATTCAATATGTGGCAATGTGTAACTGTGTCCGCGACTTCTGAGGGAGGACAGCAATTTTTTGGGTCTTTGATGTTGTTGCAGTTGGGAGGAGAAGCTGCCGTCGACCCGGTCAGCGCTGGAGGACACTTGGTTGTACCATGAGATAGGACGATGTCATCTCGAGATGAACCATGCTGCTAAGGCGAAGCAGTACGGCGAGAAGTCTCTAGAGGCCGCCACTGAGGCCGCCGACGCGCTCTGGCAGCTGAATGCCAGCGTCCTAATGGCCCAGTCGTGCGGTAGGTCGTAGGCCTATACTGTTCGATATGCTGTGATAATTTAATGTTTAATGTGCTCCTAGAGCAACTGGATTCAGAGTCAGCGGCGACCGCTGGTCCATGTTTATGTTTTTTGTCTCTGTTTATTCACACTAGACTCATCAAAGACGAACTGACATTCACATGATTTGAGTGTACAGTGTAGTGTATAGTAGTATTATAATTTGCTTATCAGTGTTTCTTTGATGATTTTCTTTTTTGTTGTAAAACATGTATGTGCGATTCACAGTGGTTTATTAAGACTACTTACTTACATACTTAGTGACTAACTGTAATGCGTACTGATGGCGGACCCACATGAAGGCTACGACTGACGAGTTGCAGCGTCTCTTGAATGCAGATGCACTGCTTGTTAGTGATCAGTAGCTTGTTAGCGGCGCTGCGATATCAACGTAACACGTCGGTTCGGTTGACGGCGATGTTGCAGTGAAGCTGAAGGAGTTGGCGGCGGCGACTGAGTCGTTCGACCGCGCCCTGCAGCTGGCCAAGTCTCAGAAAGATCGCGCTGCCGAGAACGCCATTCGACGAGCGATTGACGACATTAACAGTACGCTGGCCAAACGCGCCGGCACGGACACGGACGCCGCCGGTACGTAATCACGTTACGTCACACATTACGTAGCTATGACGTCATCAGTGACGTCAATAACGCTGACGTCGACACGGTCGTTAAACCGTGGAGAGGCAAGAGCAGTCTTGGTCCGTCCAACGTCGAATTCGATGCGGGACGATCGGGGTCGATTCAAAATTTAAACTGCTCTCTATATATAGTACTGCTAATCCAGGAAAGGCATCCAGTGTTTAGCAGTATCATCTAATCTACTGACACGTTATTGGCTTAAAACATATTAGAAGACATTAAACAGCATTTTTCTAACATCAGGGACAGTAGTACGCCTACTGTTAATAATATTCATAGCACAGATACGAAACTATGGTATACTATGAATGATACGAAAAAATCTTTTTCCTTTTTTTCCTTGCATTTCTCCGAGTAAACTATGGGACTTTTAGGCGGTGACAGAATTTCGATGATAGCCTACGTTTAGCCGTTTTGACACAACACAATATCAGTATGTGAGTATGCGACGGACAGACGGACGGAATTGATATCAATGATGCGCGTTGCATTCATGACTGAATGTGCGGACGCGCGCGGTTAAAATGTCGTTGTTGACGTTTTCTGAGTCACTAATAAACCGACTGGTTGTTGATCCGAAATAATTTGGTGACCTTCGTGTGAATATACAAGAAAGCCGTGCTGCCGCAAGGAAACCGCGCGATGCCGCAAGTGTTCTTTTCGGTTGAAGTTCGCCAACAACATTCCTTACAAGTATAAGACTAGCCATGCTTCGAAAGCCACG
>Ga0056114_1001894_pt1 | contig 10110 bp, 5 predicted proteins | sample WorMetHERISLAND1_FD_77005 | JGI IMG/M metagenome (GOLD analysis project Ga0056114, IMG submission 77005) | Marine gutless worms symbiont microbial communities from Max Planck institute for Marine Microbiology, Germany - Olavius loisae HERON... ... | reverse complement strand
CCTAGTCACCCCATATTAGTGTAGACTAGGGGATTTGCTGTGTTTTGTGTTTATTGTTTGATTATTGTATGTTTGATTTGTCTGTGTACTATTTGTACCTTCAGTACTTTGATACTGTTGGTTGGGTCTTGTGACCTGTAAAAACCGTCTCCCATATAACCTATACTGTGTTGGCGGGGGACGTAAAGCACTGCTGAATCCAATCCAATCTAAAACAAGAAGCCAAGCTGTCGCTAGGATAGCTGACCGTACTGCCTCACAGCAGACTACCTAGTAATTAGCGATTGTTGCTAAATAGCATCTCTAGCTGTTTTCGAGATATGGAATATCGCGCTCTAAGCCTATTGGGGTCACCAGTTTGACCTTTTAGAGTCACAAGACGTCATCGGTCACGTGACCATTTGATTCCCCGTAGGCCATATCCTGTGGTCCTTTGGAACTAAGCCTCTATCTCTAACGGTTTCCGAGATATTCAGTTGCGAATGAGACGCAATGGTTGACATGACCTTAAAACGACCTCTAAACAAAGGTCAAGGTCATTCATTTCGGTACCAATCGATTTCTCATACGACTTCCTATAGGCTGTCAATAGTAACTTCTGCTCTAGGACGCACCTTTTAGCCGCAATACATTCCGTACAGACGACGACGACGGACGCAACACTGTAGCATAACCGCGACCGTTAGTACGGTCGGCTAAAAACAAGGCTTTAATATTTGGATCGTTTTTGTAGAATATCCTTATAAATCATTTTAAACATAAAAGTTTACCGACAATAAAGGCGTAATATATTTTTTCTTTTTTTGGAACGCAGAACAGTATTCTTTATCAGTTTTGGCAACTATTAGTAGGCTGTAAACAGTGGCGGCGCCAGCTATGGGGCTAACCGGCTAAGGGGCTGAAGCTCCCCAGTTTTTGCTGTATAGCCCCTCCAGAATTTTTTGTGTAAAGTAATACAATGTTTCAATGAGTACATTTTTTACGAACTAAAGTAAAAAAAATTGCTGTCACAGGTGTCATATTTTAAGGCTAAAATGCACCCAAATCGAATTCTTCTGGGGCTCCATCCCAGACCCCTATGGGGGAGCTTACAGCGCTCCCCAGACTCTCTAGCTGGATTTAAGGGTCCTACTTCTAAGGAAGGGGAAGGGAAAGGAGGAAAGGGCCCTACTTTTAAAGGAGGGGAACTGGGAAGGGGAGGGAGGAAAGGGGAAGGAAGGGAAGAGCCCTACTTCTAAGGGAGGGAAAGGAAGCTGGGAGGAAAGGGGAAGGGGAGAATGGAAGTGAAGGGCTTAGCTCCCCCAGAAAAAAATTCTGGCGCCGCCACTGGCTGTAAAGTGGATGAAGCTGTTCTGATAGCGGGTATAGACCGTGCGAGACGTTTGAATCATGGTCAAAACAGTGTGTATTGCATTAGCTTTTTGCCCTTTGACACCCACTGTTGCCATACTGTGCAGCTATAAAGCATCATGTGCCAGACCGGGTTAAGCCGTCATTTGTAATTTTTGACATCCGGGCACTCTGACGCTCAGGACTGAGCGTCAGAGTGTCCGGATGTCAAAAAAGCAAATGACGGCTTAACCCGGTCTGGCACAGGATGCTGTAATAGCTGTACCCATATGGCAACAGTGGGCGTCAAAGGGTTAAAGTGTTAACTGTGTTCATGCGCGACATCGACTTTATCATCTGTACTGATGATGGCGGATCATGTGGACTTAGCGTCAACACCTGGCGACGACCGGATGTAACTTCCGCAACAGATTCGCAAAAAGCATCGGTTACTTCCGCTCTACTTATGGCGCTTGAGCGGGCGGGTCGTGTGAATAACGATCCACGGTCATGTCGCAATTCCGTGGAAAACTGTTCATGACAGACTGCTAACACGTACTTGTGAGCGACTGTGGTTGCTGAATGTCAGCCAATAGACGATTATGCCAGTTAGTTAGTTAGTTAGTGAGTGCATTTGTTAGGCGCCAGTTAAATATCACAGGCACCGCGGTAGTCAAACAAACAAGTATGTTTTCAACATCTTTGCGAATGTTAAGAATGACAGAGACGAGTCTCGGATGGCACCAGGTAGGTTGTTACAGGTGCGTGGACCAGCGATGGCGAACGACCTGTCACCACTCTGCGTACGTGGTAGGTGGAGCTTCCCACTGTCAGCTGATCTCATTCCTAAACGTCGGTCGACGCTTGGATGACAGAACTCGAACGTACTCCTAACAGAGCGTTGTCGTACTGACGACTTGTTGCCAGACCTCCCTGTCCCTTGCCTTCCTCCACGCCGTGTGGACTCCAAAGTTCTGGGGCTGAACGTCATCGTCGATCGTTCTCAGCCAGGTTGTTCTTGGACGCCGACGGGTCTCCTCCAGTCAGATGGCGGTCGCAGTGCGGCGGAGACGACACGGTGATGGTCTTCCTCCTGGGCTGACCGAGCCAGGTGCCCGAAGAGCATTTTACCCTTTCAGAGACTGGCAAACAGCCTGTGATGCTCCGAACTGTCTCATTTGTAGTGTGCCTGGTGTATGGTATTCGTAAAATTTTACGCTGGAAACGATCCCCAACTTTGAGTAACTGTTAAATGTTTTATTTGGTCATGCTTTAAACTTTACTTACAACAGTGACTGACTGTTTCATAGCCTGCTGTGGTTCCGGCCTACTATAGTGCTATTCCATAGGCAAACTAGTTTTTCGTCGACCTTTATTTTTCGTTACACACGCCATGCGACAATGGAGCGGCCGCACTGTGCCGAGAATAATGTCATCAGTTGCTGGCGACACACGTACTGGTAACTGAATTGTGTAACGGCGAAGCTGACGTCACGATATAGTCACCATGGAAACCAAACGACGCTAACCATGGCAACACTAGAGTCGAGGTATTCTCCTTTGCAATGTGGTGTTTTGGCGCGCTCTGTCGCTAGGATATCCGACCGTACTGCCTCACAGTAGACCATAGTATGCATAACCCGACAGTCAAATAGCAATGATAAGTCGAAGCCGCTTACCAAATTTGAAGTCTCTAGCTCAAGTAGCTTTGGAGATATGATCCATCGTATACCAAAAAATGTAGGCGTTACGTGACCTAGGCCACGCCCACTTTCACGGAAAATTATTTGTGCGTCCGCTCGGCATTCCCGATACAAAGCTCCATACCAAATTTGAATTCTGAAGCTCAAGTATTATAATGTTCGAGATATTGCGCTCTAAGCGTATTGAGGTCACGAGTTTGACCTTTCAAGGTCACGTGACGTTATCGGTCACGTGACCATCCGGTATCCCATATGCCATTTCCTATTGGTTGTCCTTTGGAACTAAGCCTCTGTCTCTAACGGTTTCCGAGATATTAAGCGTCAAATGTAACGCAATGGTTGACATGACCTTGATACAACCTCTAAACAGAAGTCAAGGTCATTCATTTTGGTACCAATCGATTTCTCAGGCTCTCAGTAGTGACATTTGCTCTAGGACGCACCGTTTAGCCACAATACATAACGTTACAGACGACGACGGACGGACGCAACACTGTAGCATAAGCGCGACCGTTAGTACGGTCGGATAAAAAATTATCACTAATTTTCGTTTTCAATATCGTGTGCGAGAGGTATAGGCATACATCCGTGACATATAGGCCTACACATTAACATCGTTAAACATTGCTTTTTATCTCTAATGCTACAATGTTGCGTCCGTCTGTCGTCTGTCTGCCTGTCATCTGTGAGGTTATGTATTGTGGCTAAACGGTGCGTCCGAGAGCGAAAATTACTATTGACAGCCTATAGGATATAGTCGTATATGAGAAATCGATTCGTACGATTTGATTCGTACCAAAATGAATGGCCTTGACCTTTGCATAGAGGTCGGTTTAAGGTCATGCCAGTCTTTGCGTCACATTCGCCATTGAATATCTCGCAAACCGTTAGAGATAGAGGCTTGGTTCCAAAGGACCACCAATAGGAAATGGCCTATGGGGAATCGAATAGTCACGCTTACAGGCCAGTATATCGAAAACAGCTGGATATGCTATTAAAACAACCATTGCTAATTACTAGATGGTCTGCTGTGAGGCAGTACGGATGGCTATTCTAGCGACAGCTTGGCTTCTTGTTATTTAGCTTACGCCTATATCTTCCGCTTAGATCACAACGCATCTACCAATTCGACTCCCCATTGTATCAACTGCATCTGGCTAGTGCAATAAACGTAGGTACACACTACACAGCAGCCCCAACCGTCATAACATACGAGTGACGCGGCTTGGTGTTTTGTCAGCTGAGCGAAACAAGTCGCCATATTGCAGTTAGTTACTAACGCACGGTCGGCACGGACCTATTACTCTCGTGACGTCACCGTTGTAGTCACGTGACCTCGGTATTAGAGAGGCGACGATCGTTTAATTTCTTCTACACTTAAATTGCGACTCGGTGTTTCACGACTTTTTTGTATTCGTTTTGATGTTTTAGTCAGTTTTTGGCGCTTATGCTACAGTGTTGCGTCTGTCGTCGTCGTCGTCGTCTGTCTGTACGGAATGTACTGCGGCTAAACGGTGCGTCATTGAAAGGTCAAACTTGTGACCCGAATACGCTTAGAGCGCAATATCCCGAAAACGGCTGGATTTAGAGACTCCGTTCCAAAGAACCACCAATAGGAAATGACATATGGAGTATCAAATGGTCAGGTGACTGATGACATCACATACGCGACACCCAAATGTGCTATGAGGCAGTACGGTCGGCTGTCCTAGCGACAGTTCGGCTTCTTGTCAGTGTTGCTTTCGTCCATTGAGAACAAAGATAACGAAGCGGCATTTTTTAGAAATTGCTTAAATGAAAATGTTGAACACTCAAATCACAGCACTCGAGGGTAAACACATGTGACGTGTTTTGATCATAACTTAGGCTAATACAGTCTGACTTTTAAAAGTTTCCCAGAGCAAGATTTCCGAGACTTATATCTCATAGACCTGAAATCGGTCGTTGCTGCTTTCGAGACGCAGTGAAGTCGCATCAGATCTCAACAACGTCGAAACAGTCTTACTTCGAAGGCGATTTCTAAAGCTCTGATTGAAACAGTGAAGTGACGTTTGCAGTTTAAGTGCTAACTATCATTAAATGTCGCATTACGGACGCCATTAGTTCATCAGACCGAATGCACACCCGTCATATACGCCGACAGCACGCGGGATCCGCTCATTAGGCCGCTTAAACGACGGCTTTTAACTCGTTACCGTATGTACGCCATCGTCTGTCGACGTTCTCGATTGCCTCGCTTCCAGTTTGGTGGCTTCGTGCATAGCAGCAGACGTACACCTACCCACCTGTGTGACACACGTGCAGTAAAATGACAGTCAAACGGCCACAGTTACAGTTTGTGTGTCATAGTTATTATGTAGCCCTCCCTAGGGGGCGGATTAAGTGTTGCACCACGTCCGTCTGTCCGTCCGTACCGTGCCTCCGATTTTCTCGAAATATGAAAACGGTAGAAACTTATAATTTAGTGGAAACACAGCGCTGGACAATATTAACTAACGGAGCAAATTTGAGCTCAATAGGTCAAGGTCACTGGAAGCGAAACCGTAAAAATCGTTTTTCTCGCATATCTTGGTCAAAAGTGGATCGATTTACGTCCAAAATGACCATCGCTCAATTCTACACATCGTCGAATACATTTCACCAGCGGAAATGCTTCGTTTTTGTGATAAAATGTGTAAATATCTGGGAGAACTGCATGTCGCAGCAGCCACGTACCTGTGTTTCTATATCTGTTATTGTTGGGGCTTCGGGGAGATTCCACACTGTTTCGAATAATTTATACATTTCACTAGTTTTTCGGTAATAATTTGCCACTTTCTATAGTCTCGCATTTTCTGAAAATGCATTTGATGCGTCATCATGTATTGGACATCAAAGCCCACCCCCACTTTACCACGAGACGTCACATATATGACTGGATGATAAGCGGTTTATTGGCGAGCTGTGATTGGCTAGCCGGAAACAGGTGGTCAGAAGCAAGCGTCGATCGACGTTTAACCCTATCGTTTCAGCACTCGGCAGCAGGGGTTAAATTACTCAGTCATAGGTTGTGGAGCCACTGAAATGAGCGATGGTCGTGGGTTGGTTGGCACCACGGAACATCAGTGCTAAACACGGGCCTGTAATAATACACTGTACAGTGTAAACCTCCCCCCCCCCTGCGGGCCTGCGGTTTTCTGACATTTTTCACAAACTCTTGAGAGTTTTTCATCAATTTTTACACACCGCTTATACGTTAGACTATCTACAACAGATTACCAATTTTTATTCAATTATTGTCACCAACTTTCCAAATTCCCAACCGTTTGCGAAAAAATGTCAGAAAACCGCAGGGGGGATTTTTTGACTAACATTCTAGGTATTAATTCTACAAACGCAATTGCAATTTTACCGTACGCATATTTTTTTCCCATAAACGCACGTATACACTACGCGTAGGCCTACTTCCCGGAAGGGAACATAGTTACGGTCTCACCGGCAATGCCGAGCTCCTTGGAATTGTCGGCAACTGGCGCACCCTGGCCACGGATGACCTTTCCGGCGACCGCTGTATCCCCGGGGCTCACAGAACACTAACGTAACAACAGTGATCAGATTAGCCGGCTGATCCTTTGCAGCGTCTATAGCGTGTTTTCTCACGTCTGGCTGGCGTGCATTTGTCCACGCAATGCATTAAAAGGACTGCAGTGTCGTCTCTGTGGCGTTTAGTCGCGCCAGTCCAGCCACTGCAGCGCAGAACTGAGTCGTTCGCTAGTCGTAAGCCGTCGGCGAGATGTCAGCGGACGTCTTCCATCGTAGCGCTCATGGCATCACTACCTTCCCGTCGTCTGGTGTCGTCAAACGACCAGTCGTCGTGGTCGTGGTTGTCTCTGTTCTAGTCGGAACTGTTCATCACTCCACTGCTATGCTTCAGTCTGGTGAGTCGTTGTAAAAAATGGTAAAATGGTAGACGGCTCCCGATATTGTCGCTTGAAAGCGTCAGCATAGCATCAGCTTTATCTAGCGCTCTTACCACTTACCCATGCCAGATCCGAGTCCATCAACGCTGACAGTCTTAAACTCCAACTTCTTACAGCTCGGAAGAATTAGTGGTGGCCGGTCACAGCCGACAGTTTACCTCAGGCGGTTACCTGTCAACTGTGATACACACTACGTTAGCGGAAATCGAACCCACAACCTTCCGATTGTTAGTCCGGCAGGGCTACCGAGACCACGATAGCGGACGAATTTGAACGTTACACAGAATTACTCATGACCTCTGGGTGTCTCGGTGGTGCAACGGTAGGGCGTCGGACTTCTGGCCTAGCGGTCATATGGGTTCGATTCCCGATCCGGGCGTTATCAGGCACCTAGGTCAACTCAGCCTTCCATCCCTCCGGGGTAGGTAAATTAAGTATCAGCCTTCACTGGCTGGGGTTAAGGCGGGGTGTACTTGTTTATGTCGGGCTGCAAGTAAATATTGTGTGACACCATACTTCGATGATACCCCGTAGTTCTGAGATGGCTTGAAAATGAAGAACTTATCCGGTTTTAACTTTTCAGCGGGGTTATGCAATAGCTGTCATCCAACGACCTGTGACTAGGGATATCGTAAAAACCTACAGTTCCAAAAGTAAAAACGTTTTTTTTTCTTTCGGCAACCGTAAAACATGGGTAGCTTATTTACGTTAAAAAGTAGTTCAGTATTTACTTTTTCACATTAACCTTGCCAACCGGATTTCACGTCAGATTGGCAAAAAGAAGCTTACTTACATCCTTGCTTGCTTGTTTCCTTACTTATTTACGTGTTTTTGCATGCTTATTTAATAATTAATTAATTTATTTATTTATTTATTTACTTACTGTTGTGTCCGTCGTCTGTCTGTCGTCTGTAATGTATATATTGAGGCTAAACGGTGCGTCTTACCAAAAAACTGTCCGAATAAGCAAATAAGAAATGTCCTACGGGAAATCGAACAATCACGTGACTGATGACGTCACGTGTCCCTGAAAGGTCAAGGTCGTGTCCCCAATACCCTTAGAGCCCAATATCTCGAAAACAGCTGGAGATGTTATTTAGCAACTACTATCGCTATTGTTATATTACTAGACATACATTCTGCTGTGAGGCAGTACGGTCGGCTGTCCTAGCGACAGCTTGGCTTCTTGTCTACTTCTAGTACTTGTGTAAGCGGATCGTATCCTGTCCTATTACAAGCCCACTGCTGCAGTACGTTGTCGTCAACGTTGTGGTGTTGTTGGCCAGGTCTCGGTAGCGAGGACGAAGTGCGACTGGTGGAGACGCTGTTCGACAGTCACGGCTACAATCCACTCATCAGACCCGTCGAAAACCTCAGCAAGATTGTCACCATCAAGTTCGGCCTCGCTATGATTCAACTCATCAACGTTGTACGTCCGTCCGTCTCTTCACTTTGAGTAACGAAAATAACACTGCGAGTTTACGCGCAGCTGAACGTAGACAGCACTGTGAAAACTAATACAAAGAACGATCTATTCTGCCAACTGCAAAATACCAATCGAAATAAAATATATTTATAAGGTAAACAACGAAATATTAGAAAGCTACCTTTATAAAAAAAAATAAACAACTAGATGCACGGTCAGGTAGCCGCTGCGACATGCAGCTCTCCCGGATAATTACATACCAATATCACAAAAAGAGGCATTTCCAATGATGAAGTACATTCGATGATACATGTATGTGTAGAATGGGCCGATGATCATTCTGGTTTTGGTTGATGTAAATAGATCCACTTTTGACGAAGACCACTTTAAACTCTTCTATCGAATCGTATCGAAAAACGATTTTCACATTTTCGTTCCCGGTGATATCGACCTATGACCTTTAGACTTCATGTTTGCTCCCTTAGTTACTCTTGTTCAGCCCTATGTTACCATTAAATTACAGTTTTCTGTGGCTTTCCTGTTTCGAGAAAATCGGAGCATGAGACGGACGGACGGGCGGACGGACGTACGGTGCAATACGGCCTCTAGGGAGGACCACATAAAAACGAAAACTAAAGCAACAACGGGACAGCACGACGCTTGCACGGGCAGACCGTCAGCTAGGCTATACAGCTATGTCGATGAAATACTGGCGACCGGTATATTGCCGATGTTGATTGTTTGGTAAACCGTACTCGGAGACAGGGGGCGGGGCCTGATGACGTCACAGCAGGTGCGCGCTGAGCGATGACAGGAAGTCTTGTCGAATTACAGGCACCCAGAGAGACATCCGAGTGTAAATCATCACCGGCGAATATTCCGGCCGAACGATAAATAGATGTGCTAACGAGACGGAAATTTACCGCAATTCACTCTAAACCTCTCAAGACGCTCGGCCGTTCTAATGAGCTGGATAATTAGCTCCTTCATAGCGACTGTTGGCGGCGGGCGGTTAGCTAATAATTTGAGAATGATAAAAATGTTGAAATCATCAACAAATCGTTCATACGTTACGTAGTCCATTTGCTGTTCAGTTCTGTACATATCTAGTACAGGTTTATTTGCCGCTACGTTTTTTACCACACGATGCTCTGCAGAGTGCGCAAGTCGTCCGTCTGTCCGTCCGTCTGTCTGTCAGTGACGTAAGTATATAATAATATTATGGTACTGTTTTCAAGTCAGTCACGTGACCCATGGGCACGGTGCGACTTCTGCTACTAACGGAATAATTGCTGTGTTCATCGGTTCTTCTCTGAAACTTTGGCGCTATATAAATACTTTACTTACATACTTACGACGGTCAGCGTCGCAACGACGTCGTCGTCGTCGTTTGTCATTCGGACGCACTTTCCCTGCTTATAATCAGTCGTTGGACCGAAACGTTTGATCACGACTGTCGGCTGTCCGGTACATGGCGGTGTTTAGTCGGCTCACCGACCGGTGACACCGACCGCAGAGGTGTGCTGCAGTTGGAGAAATTCCGATCCGCCGTAAATGGATTGTTATAAACGCCGCGGCTAGCGATACAGTTCCGAAACAGACGTGCAGTGATGGGTAATTGTAATTTTTGTAACTAATTAATTACAATTACAATTACTTGTGCCAGATGAGAATAAAGTGACCAGATACTTGT
>Ga0056114_1001893_pt1 | contig 10113 bp, 6 predicted proteins | sample WorMetHERISLAND1_FD_77005 | JGI IMG/M metagenome (GOLD analysis project Ga0056114, IMG submission 77005) | Marine gutless worms symbiont microbial communities from Max Planck institute for Marine Microbiology, Germany - Olavius loisae HERON... ... | reverse complement strand
TAGATTTTTAGGCTAGGTCGCTCACATGATTAGGAGTAAAGATGAACATTAGATTGTAATTCACATCGTTCATTATCACTGTAAACTTCTGCTTACATTAGCAACCGTAACTTTAAAAACTAACAGAAATACTGCTTTATACACATATATTTCTCATTGGACGCAGAATATAGCACAACAAGACTATAACAATTCTGTCGATAGGCGGCGCGCGGCGCACCTCTGCTCGCTTCGCCGTGGCGCCCTCCCCCCGTCTGTCTACCCACCATAACGTTACAGTGCAGTAATTAGCACCCACCATAACGTAACATAATCCAATACTCTGAACATTATGGGGGCGGACTGCGGACGTTCGTTAATGTAACTACTTAACTACGGTACTTAATTAATAACCAAATAAAGAAAAGAAAAACTGCCAATATATGTTGATACCAAAATATCAGTGCAAATATTACAACTCTTGTACTGCATGATAAATTTCTCACACTTTATCGCTGACTGATTGCAAGGTAATGTAAACTGTAGAAACTTGCAACAGTCACATATCATATCATCATGGTTTGTTGTCATTAGAAATCGACTAACAATAAAGTCCAAGGATTTCATCTCAGGTTTGAATAAGAAGCATTGAAGACTGTACAGTGTAATGGGCATACATAAAACATTTCTTACTTTTGACCAGTTCAAAAGCAACACTTCCTTAGATGATTGCTCATCTTCCAGATTGCTGGAAGGAGCGTACTGTATAACTCTCGTGGAGCATCGGAAGTGTTGCCTGTGACAGATACGCCCAAATACCGAACTTCTGTGCTCCAGGGAAGGTTACTTTTTAATAGCCTTTGTACTCATCTCAAAACGGTTGATTGAGTTTGCTTTCACAGACCTTAAACAGTAGTTGAAGCTCACCACTTGATGTGCTATTAATAGAATGTCATCATCTGCATATTGCTTGCCTGCTGTTGCCCGTTGCCATCTGCATATATATTAACAAACGAGCTAGGAACAAAAGAATGAAAAACAGAATTCTAAATTCATGGCAAATAAAGAGGCTGATATGACAGAACCATGTCGAACGCCGAATTCAATCATGAATGGAATATGTTAATGTAGCCGTCAGACTTTGGACCAATAGTGGAAATGGAAGCTAGTCATAAATACGGTATGACAACTGACAAATCTTGGACGTCAGTTGACGCCAGTACCGCATTGTTGTTCATCTGTGATGACGTGGTCTTTAGTTTGTCATCTCTCTACTTACGACTGAAGGCACGGCCCTGGAATTGTATTTATCCGCTGGCTCGTCATGTCTGTCGGCCAGCGAACACTCACTCACTCATGCAGCGATACTGCCTGCTGCTGCTGCTGCAGCTGGCTGGAGATGTTGTTGCTAAGCAGCGGCGGCAGATTAACTGCGTGGGATCAGTGCTTATCCACGGCTGATCTGATCTGCGGACGGCGCTGTATGTGAGCGTCTTGGTCAGGTGACTAATATCCGACAGCTGCGACTGCCTGCGTCTAGTCATCTCACTGATTCATTTCTCGATGTTTGATCATACCTTCTTTGATGGTCCTTTGTCGTTGTTATCGTCCATGCGTGTTTCTGCTGCGGTTTGGAAACTGTCTTCGAAATGGCATATCACTATGTCAGCTATCTGGGATGAGATTGAACTAAGGAGACATTTGGTTCAACGATCGTTCGAAGCTTTAACGTTCTGTAACATTGTTATCTATCCTTTTAGTCGTTCATAATTTTAACAACAATATCAGAATATGCATTTATGCCTGCGGTTTTTGCTGGTAGGCCTAACGATAATAATGCCAATAAAACGATAAAATTCGCCAACTTACGTACTCTGAACTTTTCTAGTTTGAGGTGAGTTAGAAATTCTTTTCACAGTTTTACAGTTTCAACATCCGATAGTTATGAAGATGCAGTGGCGAATCCAGGATTTGTGACAGCGGCTGTGAACGTATGGCGGGATGATGGATCCAGTTCTACAGTTTACAGTACAGCATGTTATAAACGTTTGATTCTGACGCACGGTTGTCATTCATTGCCTATTGGCTCCTTACAAACACACACTCTGGTGATGACGTTGGAGTAATCAAACCATGGAAACGTTTTAAATGAATGTTTTTGACTTTTTTATATGCATAACAGTTTTAAAAATATTTTAAACAATTAGGATACACAATGATTGTAATTGCAACAACCGTTTCAAAGGGTGTTTTTTATGTTTATGAATAGTGCTGCACTGCAGCTAGGCAGAATGAAGTGACAGCTGAGAGAAAAGTGGAAATGACGATTCATGTGTAGCAATAAGGAATGTGTAATATGAGCTCAGCTGCTCAAGTCATCGCCAAACACGAACTTCTCTCACAGAAAATAATTTTTGAACAGCTGGGTTAATGGCCGGTTGACTGATCTAAACGCGACGGTTTGAGATTTCAAATTTGCTAATGTGTTCGTGTGCTGGTTGAGACCTAACTGAGGACGGTGATCATGTGTATTGAGTACCGATGATGGCGTTTATGCGTCGCAGTGTAGTAGTCTCTGTGGGTGTTTGAATGGACGACGTTTCCGCCAGTGGTTGGCAGGTCTATTGAGCTAATGCCGGCAGGTGTTCGCCCTGGTCTGACGTCATTTCCCGTATCTTCTTATTGCCCCAGTAGTAAGTGCAACATCCGGCCGCGTGTGTACTGCCTGATGGTGAATGAATTGATGTCACAGCAATACATGCTCTGTCTACAGTTGTGTCGTACATTGGCAGGCCGACACTGGTTGTCAACATATCCATAATGCTATATTTCTAATGTGTCTTGTTTAAAACGTACTGTAAAACCCAGGATATTTTGCTGTCCTTGAATTTCTCGATTTTTTGTGTACGTTTATTTTTGTGCGGGAATTTCAACCGAATCATTTTGTCACTTATGCATTTGAAATCGGCGATAGACTGGTCGTGATAATGCGGAGTTGTGTTGAGGCTGAGCGTTAGAGTGCCCAGATGTCAAAAATTACATATGATGGCTTAACCCGGTCTGGCACAGGATGCTTTATAGCTGTAGCCGTATGGCAACAGTGGGCGTCAAAGGGTTAAAATAGTTCACTGTGCGCCGTGTATTTACTTAGTTAATGATTAGTTGAAAGGTTTACGGACCTAGTTGACTTGGTTATTAGATTTCATAATTTACTAGTGTATTTCTGGTCCACCGTGTACTGCTGCGGCGTTCCTATCCCATCCGTCTTGCCTGATTGATCGTTTCATTTCTATTCATTAACAGCAGCAGCTCAGCGGCGACAACGCAGTCTTTTCAGTCTTCTCGTCAATAACTTTCAGTTACTGAACGAGTGGCGGCCAGTTGAATGAGTGATGCTAGTGAGCACTCTCTGTGTGTCTATCTGTCTGTCTCTGTGTCTGCTTGTATACTACTCTCTGCCACTGTGTCTTCCTGTCATGGGCGTGTTCGTAAATGCGTTGATAAATGGACGTCAGTGAATGAAGCATTGCTGCTATATAGGATTCCATGGTCCAGTACAGGTTCAGGATCCGTGAAGGCAGTCCAGAAGGAACCAGGAAGACTATGGAGGAAAGGATTTGTGAATGCACGCGTAACAAAAGCTGTGATGCGGTCCTTTTCATCGTATAGTAAGTAGTTAGTCGGCCATGCTGCGAGGAATTACTGGAGCCGAGGCTGTGGGAAGTTTGAGAGTGTGTGTAAGTATATGAGCAAGTAATGTATAATATCTTGCACCTGCTGTCGTGTATTGTGAAGCGCCTGCGGTAGTTGATCTATATTCTGACTAGTGCTGACAGCTGTGCTGTATGCTGCCCTGTCATGAACCACTGATCCATTGTCACTCGCAGCTGTTCAGTTTAGAGACTCGGCTGCCTGGCAGTTATCTCGCCATGGTGAATATAATATGTCAGTTTACAGGCGCTACTGCTACTGGTCTCGTATAGGCGCGCTTTGTGGTCGTGCGGGTGAAGTTGTGGGGGCAGGAGATGTTACAGTGTGGGGCAGAGGGGGACTTGCATGTCAACATACTGAGTGAGTTAAACGGAGCTTGTCTGTCAGTGTCAGAATGAGAGAAAACTTGAAGCGAATGCGATGTGTCAAATAAGTAAGTAAGTAAGAAAACATGAATTTGTATTATAGTACATTGTCGTTGGGTAACGTGCTAATGTATTCAGTCGGCATACAGGTTGGACTAGTTTGATGTGATCAAAAACTGAAATGCTATGGAAAATGTCTCAGTTTCAAGCGTCATCGTAGGCCCATCTGTAGCTGGCGTGCACGCACCAGTCTAGCAGGGCTTGTTGTTGGCGTCAGTGCGGTCTTGCACTTGGTTCATTATGATACATTTCGCGTTCATTTTGTGGCTGATTAGTGCTTGTACAAACCTTTCATCATGGTGATAATTATCATTTCCCTTCAGTTAAGAAACTTCTGTAGTTCTCCTGTATCCAGTCGTGCCTAATGCCTATTGTGACTGGCTGTGCTCTCGTTCGTGTATTTTGAGTTCACCTTGTATATCATGGTGAGTAGTCTTTCACACGGTAGATCCATGAGTCCCGGCGCTGTCAGCCGGGCCGTTGTCACAGAGCAGACTGCTGATTGGTCACGTGACAGCAGGTGCCCCTTCACCACGACCGCGACAGACGTAATGGGTAGACGAGTCTACTGACAAACGAACGAAGATCTGCCGCACGGATTTGTACGATCCCAAAATAAATGTTGCTGTACAGTCGATTACAACTTGTTAATATGGCGTTTTAACTTAGTGCTAAAATTTTATGGAGACGGTGTATAAATATTCAGTCACTGTCTACAGTACATGTAGTTATAAACTGGATGGGTTTGTGGACGATGACTGTGAAAAATGTGGACATAACTGATTTTTATACCCCCCCCAGACTGAAATCCTGACTATGCCACTTCTTTGCATCTGTACATGTTAGGCAATAAGGTTAAAAAATTTATTTCTTGAAAATACACCCCAAAACAGTGCTTTAAAATCTTGTCTTTTATATTTTGAACGATCAAAATTAAACGCGTTACTGAAACGCATGCTTTTGCCGTATGTTTTTTGCGTCAGTTCAGAATTCCGAGTACACTGATAATGGACGCGTATCGGCAGAAGGCGGGTTTGGCAGCGGACCGAAATTCTTGAAGATCTGCGCACCGCCGAGGCATGCTTGCGTGAGAAACCTGAGAATAATAAAATAAGCGCCAGTGAATTGAATTGCTGTTTGGACGAGTGCGAATGGGTCATTAATAATGTCGTTACTTAATGATTACGTCGACAGTAGGCTACGTTTCATTTCAGACAGCAATGTCAGAGTCATACAATGTATAACGCCGTTGAATTAACAACAGAATGGTTTTTACAGTGTATAGCCATGGCCTACTCATGGAACCCTGTATAGCAAGTTGCTGGCTGCTATATAGGATTGCACGGCCTACTCAAACACGACCGTGGTATAGCTGTCCAACAGGCGCTGCGTCGCGTGCTGTGTGTCAGCTAAACAGAAACTACAACGCAAACAGAGAAGATGAGTGTTTGAGGCTGTAACGTGTAACTAATGGGGTAGTTTTGAGTGGTAAAAGATCACTCACCGAGATGAATCATGAACATATGCCATCGTAAGTCGGCTGGGAGGACCACATATCGTGGTCGCATCTGGACCTTGTAGTTTGTTGGCCATTTAAAGTCTTCCTGTGTGGTTTAACAGGAGGTCGTCCCTCTTGAAGGTCCATCACTCAATGCAGCTCGTCGTCTGTCTGTCGTTTGCCCCACTATTGTCCTTAACTCAAGAATGATTAGCTCAGATGGGCACAGGCCAGCAGCGGGTCACCTATCGTTACGCTCCCACGGGGCGTCACTTTGTTTCGTTATTAGGCGACTACGGTAACCTGGAAGGAAGCTGAATCACGGTAATAATGTGATGTGACCCTGTGACGGATGAATCAGTGGAAAGATTCACTGAGATTGTTGGTGACGGGTGACTCAAAAGCGTAATGTCGACCCCGGAGAGAGAAAGACAGAGAGATTGTGTGGCGTTATTATGCGTTAAGGACCTTAACCCTTTAACGCCTGATGTTGCCATATGGCTACAGCTACAAAGCATCCTGTGCCAGACCGGGTTAAGACGTCATTAGTAATTTTTTACGCCCACTGGTGCCGTATGGACACAGCTATAAACCATCCTGCCCCAGATCTGTGTCATTTGTAATTTTTGACATTCGGGCACTCTGACGCTCAGGGCTGAGCGTCAAGAGTGCCCGGATGTCAAAACATTACAAATGACACAGATCTGGCGCAGGATGGTTTATAGCTGTGCCCATATGGCACCAGTGGGCGTCAAAGGGTTAACTGTGACTTCGTCATGTCATGAGTGGTGATAATCGATTAACTGTCGTCGTTGGCCGCGAGAAAGCGTGTAACTCTATTGATTAGATTGTACATAGCTCGCTGTCAGCCATCTGCTGCGCTGTGCCCTACTCAGTGTAATACGGCGTGATAAAAAATCCATCCGCCGTGCGTCGGTTGAGTAGTCGAGGATCGCCTGTATGTGGAGATATTCGCGCGGACGGAGCCTGCTATGCTCCTTGTCGAGGGTATATACTCGTTTGCCGGTGGATTTATGCCTATGACACACGACGATGAAATTACCGCCACCAGGAAGACATTACTGCCAGTGTGTAGGCAGATGTAAAGGATGAAGTTTGTGTGTTTGTTAACTTTTGATCAGTGGTTTATAGTAAAGAAAATAGCAGACATAATGGCAGAGGCAGACGATGAGTTTTTGTCACTGTATCTGCCGCCAGCTGATAGGATGATCAATGGTCAAATCAATTATAGTCAATTAAACTGCAGGGTTTGTTGATGAAGCTGTTTAAGTGCGAGTGTTTATCAAAGTAAGTAGGTTTATTATTTTGTTACTGTCCACGTAACCAGCGCACCTGTTCATGGAACAATGCTGGCTCGAACAGAGCCTAATTTTAACTGGAAATTGTTTCGACTATGTAGAGACTGTCAACGTGATAGGACAGCAAAGCTCCAACTAAACAACTCCAGCGGATTGTTAACACAGGTGCAGACCGAATAATGTCGCGGCGTCGCCGTGTGGGGGCGCCACTCCAGCGATCATTATGCGGGTTTCCTCTGTGGCACATTACATTATACCAAGTTTGGTTACGATCTGTTTAGATCTGGCGAAGTTGTATTTTACGTTACCTCCACCAGGCCTACATGCGTGTACAATATGGTTATAGAGCAGCGTGAGTTAGCATTAATAGTGCAGATCTGGCTAAACATAATCTAAGCATATCGTATTAGTGTATTTGGTGACTTCTATTACGTAAGGCCGTCGTCAGAACTGATGCAGCCTGTGGTGGCTCTTTAATGCCCGTGTTTCAACGCTGATTTCCACACAGTGTGTCACTGGCTTTACGGCGGCCTGTGTACCTTGCTCGTGAAGGTTGATGTTTTTGCTGGCGCTGACTGAGTTGTTCAACAAACGCCTACTTGCTTAACGCGTTGTTATCTACACCTCTCCTGCTGTTATGTGGCCTGCCTGAGCCCAGCAAGCCCGTGTTTGTTTGTTTTTACGTGTTGCTTGAGAACGCCCTCTACTGGCAATGTGTCGACGTCTGTTATCTGATGTGCAGTTTAGAGAGCTGCATTCTTAACCCTTGGACGCCCACTGTTGCCATGTACGATACGATACGCTATGAGAGTTTAACGTGGACTCGAAAGCTGAGTATTCAGCTTTATCTAGCACATGTAGCCAGAAAAAGAAACTAAATAAACAAACAACGCCAGTGCCCTTTAATACAGTACACAGTACAGCTAAGATTTAAGCGACCCTTACTGTCTGAGGACAACTTTCATCGTCTCCTCAAGACACACCGGTTTGGGAAATCTTTTCCTGACTACTTGCTGGACATCAACTGACTGTCTCCGGTGGACCTAGCAGAAGTTCCGCTTCCGCTACTTAGGCCACATAAAAATTTGATTGTTTTGATGCTAAATATCTCGGAAACTACGCGATTTAGGGGTTCATGTCCAGTGGGGACCCTGTAGGAAAGTGCCTACGGCGCATCGATTGGTGACGTCATTGATGACGTCACGTGACTACGACGTCATACCCGTGACGTCACAGTCTTCAAAGTCGTCGAAAACTAGGACCCGGATCAACTATCCACGTGGACCCTTTAAGCACACACTACCATAGAACATTTCATTAAGAAATCAGCTCATTCGGCTTAGAACTATGGGAGAAGAAGCATTTGGTGTAACCCTACCCCCAAGTGAAAGTTGCCAATTATTGGTATTGTCGCAGTTAAATGGAAAAAAAGTAGGTTGCTTAAAGATCAGCAGCGCGTGAGCCAATTTGCCTACCAGCTTCATTGTTATTACTAGTGCATATCATCTCTGATTGGACTAACATGTTTGTATTGTGTGTTGGTCAGACTGGAATGCAGATTGAAGTGGATGATGACAGTCTTGCTGTTTCTGGATTGCCAGACGTCTGTACGTCGCCACAGACGTCATCTTCTGCCAAGACATTGGTTTCACACACAGCTGATGGTAAGTCTGGTCTCTTGACACCGCCTTTACCCTTTGACGCCCACTGTTGCCATATATGGGTACATCCTGTGCCAGACCGGGTTAAGCTGTCATTTGTAATTTTTGACATCCAGACACTCTGACGCTTAGGGCTGAGCGTCAGAGTACCCAGGCGTCAAAAATTACAAGTGACAGCTTAACCCGGTCTGGCACAGTATGCTTTATAGCTGTACCAATTTGGCAACAGTGGACGTCAAAAGGGTTAAAGCACCTCAGATATTTGTGTTTGATACTATCTACGGCTATTCAGTCTAACAACATTTCTGGTTTAGGCAACTTGCGTGTCTGAAAGTTTTTCAGATGAGTATCTTTAGTCATTGAATAACTGATCTGATGATGTCTACTTGCAGACAACCTGATTGAGCTTTGGTTGTGGTCAGATTTGATTTCTGGATTTGTTGTTTTGTGCTAATAAGTCAGTCTTTATGAAAGGCCAATTTTCCAAATAAATCTTTTGAATATAATGTTAATATATATATATATCGCATTTTTAAACAAATTAATATTTCCATCTAAATTCTAAAACAAATTTTACATGTTTCAATAGTAACTTAAATATCACAGAAGTCTAACAACTAAGAAAACTGTAAATTCAACTAAATTTCAAATCGAACCAAATTTATGTTAGCAACTAAGCCTACATCCGGGAATGTGACAGTTTTATTTCAGCTTTATATTGGATTCTGTCAAACTGTTATAACACTTCGCTGCAGTCAGATGGATCATTCAGTACAACCACTGCAGTGAATACATTGACTTTCAACATTTCACTGTCTTTGTGTACACTTATTGCAGCTGAATTACATGAAGATGGTGTGGTGTCTGAGCCCATACTGTTATCAACCTCGTCTGATGATTCTCCAGCTGTGTGCGACGTCGTCAGCGAATCACACATGTCTTCCAGTGCCTTGAATGATGATGTTGTTACTGCGCCATTAGCCGACAAGTCTGACAGTGACTTTACTGTTGTCGTAACATCTGCGTAAGTTGTACAAAATGATACTTGGAAGTTAGTCATGTCTAAAATCACTGCAAAAAATGAAAGTTGATCACCAGAAATTTGAGTCACTTGTCTTCAGAATATAGATACGTCTTAGGAAAGAGCAATGGTGACTTTTTGAAGTAGTTATAACAAATAATAATAATAATAATAATAATAACAACAACAAGACAGGGGCACCGTAACTTGAGAAAAGTCACTAGAAAGATGCCTAACAATGTCTGGTGTGCAACAACTGCAGAATGCTCAGTTAAAGGTCTTTTCTGAGGTCTGACATGGCTCGTCTTCGCTCCGCAACTGCCGGCAGACTACTACTACCGACCACTGACACAGTTACTGTTGGCCGATGTGGTTTGTACTACGCCGGCCTTGCGATCTGGAACTCACTGCCACCACACATGACTGACATGTCAATGTCACTGTTCTGTTTTCGGAAACTGTTGAAGACATTTCTGTTTCATTGACATTAGACCTACAC
>Ga0056114_1001892_pt1 | contig 10115 bp, 7 predicted proteins | sample WorMetHERISLAND1_FD_77005 | JGI IMG/M metagenome (GOLD analysis project Ga0056114, IMG submission 77005) | Marine gutless worms symbiont microbial communities from Max Planck institute for Marine Microbiology, Germany - Olavius loisae HERON... ... | reverse complement strand
TTCGTGCAGTTTTCAAGGTCGGCCAAAAACCGGACAACTAATTGTCCGGTTTAGCATCATATTTTGGACCGGACAGATCGCCAAAAAACCGGACTGTCCGGTCAAAAACCGGACACCTGGCAATCCTAGAAATAGTCAATGATGAATGTGACGCAATGGTTGACATGACCTTAATACAACCTCTAAACAAAGGTCAAGATCATTCATTTTGGTGCCAATCAATTTCTGATATGCGATTTCCTATAAGCTGCCAATAGTAACTATTGCTCTAGGACGCACCGTTTAGACTGGATTGAATTGAGCAGTGTTTTACGTCCCCTCCAACACAGTATAGGTTATGTGGGAGACGGTTTTTACAGGTCAAAAGACCCAACCAACAGCATCAAATTACTGAAGGAACAAATAGCCACAATACATACCCTACAGTCGACGTACGCAACACTATAACACTAGCATAAGCATGACCGTTAGTACAGTCGGCTAAAAAGCTCACAAGATAATTTTTTGACACACACTGTATTTACTTCAAGCAACAAGGAGACAGACCTCGGCAATGCCTACAGCAACACATTCATCTAACTGGTCAAGGACGATTAGTTGGGTTCCGATTTTTCTTCACTAGCATTTCACTAGCCACTGAATATGATCTTGTGCAGAGGAACAGTGCTCAGTTTCTTACTTACGTATTAATTCTCTAAATATGAATTATCATTCCTTCAAGACTTCAAGAAGGCTTCATGCATTTACCATGGAGCTGGATAGACAAGTTACAAAATTTTAAAAGAGCCACATAGTGTGGTGCAATTGTCAATGTTATTTTCGTTAAAAACTCAGCATAGACAAGCCAACAGGTCCAAACACATGTTAAGCAAAATAAAGCAGTGAAATATTTATTAATACTACTGTAACTAACAATGAGGATAACACTAACCGGCAAACAACATAGCAAAACTCCTGCCTCCTTTCAACAAATATCAACAAAAAAACTGCTCAAACGTCGATTCATTTCTATAGTCACTAACACAATCCAGCACATAACAGACTCATCAGTGATATAAGCATTTTCATCTTTCGCAATTTCCTTTGACGCGCACTGCTGCCGTATGTAGTCCTGAGCGTCAGTGTGCCCTGACGTCAAAAATTACAAATGACGGCTTAACCCGGTCTGGTACCGCACAGGATGCTTTATAGCTGTTCCCATAAGGAAACCTTTAATTAACAATAACATTGGGTCTCTAACTTTTGACTTAGCCTTTCGCTCAGCGATTCGCTGAGCGAAACCTTAATCTGAACGCTAAAGTCCGGACTTAGACCAAAGTTCAACTTAACTTCGGTCTAAGTCTGTACTTAGACCGAATATTTGGCCTTAGTCTTTCGCTCAGCGAAATCACTTTACTTTTTGACTTAAGTCTGGACTTAGACCGAACTTTAGCTCAGCGAAACGCTCAGCGAAGGCTAAGTCAAATGTTAAAGTCACACGTTGTGATGGCTATTCAAAAAAAACATCCAATTCCTAAGTCATCTATTCTGTTGGGTCACAAACAAGTGAAAAATGCAGAGTCCTGGAATTCAATGAAAAAGCACTGGCTATCTGGGCTGCACAGTTTATACGAGTAATTCTCACCTATTTCATGCTGTGCCTGTGTACCCTAGTCTCCACTCATCAGCGATCCACCTTTAACCCCACACCATTGCCAGGTAAGGGACAAAGTGTTTCATTATTTATTTTCTATTGAACAAAATAAATATCAAAAAAGCAAAGCACAGCTTGACATTGTCCATTCATCAACAATCAACACGACAGCAGAAATATCATTATCAAGTCATGAATGTTGCAGAGAATATGGTTAACACTGATTTCAGTCTAAAGGGTGACTGCAAATACCTGAATTGTCACACAACACTAGTAGTATCATTTCTGAACAAGAACGAAAAACAGACGTCTTCATGGTACACACGATTTCTTGCATATCAGTAACTGTCACTGTTGTCCACTGCACGCAACTCTCAAACACTACACCATTTGGCTACATCACATTTGTAAGAACCGAACACGGGTCTCTTTTGTTTCATACAGGACATGGCTACGACAGTTAACATCACAGACTTTTTCACGGTCATTGCACAATCACCAACGGATCAGGTTTTAGAATCGTTATAAAAGATATACATGGCTACAACCAGATACACGCTGGGTGCACCGGATGCCTCAGCCAACACTGTCTGGTATGACTGTGACAAGACAACGACTGAAGAATGGACATAGAATTACAAAACAATCAAGGCATATTACTGTGTTTTTGGTCAACGAGCCAATTTATTCAAATCCTTCCAAGTGAATTGGCTGAAATTAAAAAAATAACTACTGAGCATTAACTAAACAGGCATTTTAGCGCACGACAGCATATATGCTTAGCGCGCTGTATGCTATCGCCCGTCTGTCCATCACACGGGATCAGTCGAAAATGGATGATGAAATATTCACCATGTGGTAGCGTTATCCTTAAATTTTTTGTGGGGGTAAGTTTCATGCATAAATTCTAACGGGTTCCCCCAAGCGGGTGCGTCAAACAAGGGAGGGAGTGAAAACAAGCCACTTTCTAGCTTTAAATGTCGATATCTCGAAAAAGGTAAGAGATACATCCAATGTTACTGTTAATGACTAACAGGAAGTCACATATGCTCTTTTGATTGACACCAAGATCGATGACCTTGACCTGCTATCGAAATTTCATGGGATTTCGCAGATTTGGGAGCGAACAACAGCTAAACAAATGAAGATAGACCAACATTGACAGTGACGGAAATGTAGCCCATTAAATGTACTTTTAAGCGCTGTAAAGCTTACGTTGATATCGCAGGGCGTTCCTCCACTAGGACACTTCAAACAAGGGTGGGGTAGGGAAAACAAGCTATGTTAAAGCAAAATGCATCAATATCTTGAAAATGGTAGGATACATCCACAGTTACTATTAATGAATAATTGCATATGCATTTTCAATTGGCACCAAGATCAGTGACCTTGGATGACTCTGAACTGAACTGCTATAAGTTCTAATTTCGAACAATTTTGTGGGATTTCAAATATGTGGGAGCCAACAACTGCTAAACGAATGATGATAAACCCGTAATGTGAGCGAAAGTGTTGTAGCCAACTGAATGTACTTTTCGACATTATGTTCCTTGCGTTGATTTACCGTAGATTTCTTCGATAGGGGCCTTCAGTCTGCAGTCGCACGCTTACCTTAGCATTAGCTAGGCTTTCTTGTACAAGCAAAATGCTCCCATTGTCACTCAACACACAATGTCAGCACTTGATTCACAGCATGCACAGTTGCAGTGAGCTACAATCTGTCATGTGCTAATATTAAATGCAACTAGTAACATATGTACAATGATACAGAATGCTAAGTGAGAACTGCATAATCCGATAAAAGGTCCTGATGACCTACAGAACTTGCTGCAGAAAATAATTATGACTGACACTTGTCTACCATCACCTCAATTCATCTATCTCTTGTGTTAATCGATGCTGGGCTTAAAAGCCACCAAGCAGTCGACACCAGTAATTATAAAAATAGCATTCTACACACGTTTGCTTTAGACCTTAACACATGGCTAACTTGGCAACAGCTTGTCTGCTGCAAGCGTTCATTACTGTACTAGTCTCCTCAGTCTCATGCAATCTGATACAAATTTCCGATGCCATAAATGCCACACTGTTAAATAATCACATTGCCAGGAATACAAAGAAAGATAAGACTGCACGGCACATATACAGGCATACTGATACTGCATCAACCAGTTATAAGCAAGTAACTCAATATCACTGCACTCAATATCATCACCATAACGGCAACTAACACTCAGTGGCTGAGAAAACTGCATGTAGACGTCTTTTATGGCAAGCACCACTAGGAGTGCACGGCACCAAACGTAGGCATCAGTCTCCAGAGTGGACGATTCTAAGCCACATCAATGGCTTCATTCAGGGAGAGATTACTGGGTATTTGATTTCAGGTCATGCTGGGTTTTGTAACTGCATGCAGACTGAAGCTCATTAAATCCATGCTGATATCTTAGGAACATTTACCACAAGCCTTATAATGGCACAGGTCATTCACAATTACTAGCAGATACCTTGAATAATGCTTAAAAACATTCAGCACGTGAGTGCCCACATCATTACACACAAGGCTCAGATTATGGCCGTAAACAACACTCACTGAATGACACTGTCAGAAACTTCAATGAAACTATTATTCACTGCAGAATGCGACTGCAAATAACAAGCTACTACAAAACAGCAATCTCGGCATCGTGAGGACAAAAATATGAGCAGAAATTTTCAGTAACATGTAACGAATCCGAACACACAAAACTAAAAACCCAAAAATGATTTAGTTCTATCCAACAGTCTAACTATAAGAACTGTTCATAATAAGACACGAAAAAATAACAGAATCTCTTACTAAGTGACTGCTGGTTTCATTAATAAACTACGAAAGACCTCAACAGAGGCATGACTTGGCAATGGCTCATTGGATTGCGACAGGGATGATGCTGTCCTACAGAAACCATCGTTTGCTTTGATAAGCTGCCATGCTGACTTCTATGCCACTGAAATACTTTGATGAGAAACTGAAGGTGTAACGTTTGCATTGTATTGCTCCTGGGTGATCCATCGTAGATGGATGAATGTCATGAAAGAGATCTTAGAAGCTGTATAGTGTAGTGGTCCATCATACCAGCTGAATCAAGGATGGTTCAATGTTCCACTCTATATTTCAGCCAATCCATTCAGTAGTGCAAGACATCCAATTGTATGTATGGAAACTTGACAGCTGGTGTTCACCATGCAACGTCCAGCAGCGTTTGACACACCAACTTGGTTGAAACTTGTTAACATAGGTTCCACAACTATCTACTGAAATGATATCTCTACTCCGTGATGACAGCTAACAAGGAAAAGTAGACTTGACTACTGAACTTTACAAACTGTCGTCTCGTTTGAGATGTATACTGAGCTCGTATCTACTACAGCAACGACATAAGGACAAGTCAAACAGTTCAAGGCTTCAAATTGACAAATGAAATGTACCCAGAAGGAAATTTGAACTAAAGTTACACGAAAATGCAAAACAAAAACTAAAATTCCACAGAAATATAAGCAACATGTGAAGAACAGGATAAAAGTTAAATTCTAGAACTACTTGGCAATATCTAGGGCTGTAAGAAAGTCACAAATTCATGAATCGCCGTGAATACCTTGATTTTGTCCATATGCCGTGATTTGACATCAAGATCGCAATTATCGGTGGTTTATGTGGAAGTTCAGTGTTTAAGAAAGTCGCTGTTTTCCGTTTGAAGAAACTTCAGTTGTATGTGCTAATTTCAATGCCTGAATTACGGGCTTGTAACCATGTTCATAAGAAGTTTGCTCCACTTTGCTGTTTTTCACGCTCTAATGCAAATAAAATCTTGACTTTGAAGGCAATAAATGAACTATTGAATACCATAATTTCACTGTGCTTTCCCCACTACCAGAAAAAGACCGCTGTGATTTTGCCAATTTTTTACCACGCTATTCTTACAGCCCTACTGTCTCATTAGAATCGGCACTGAAAAAAGAAAAACAAGACGCGGCTAGTATAAATACTGCCGACAGTTTTTGGCGCCACACTGGCAGCGCAGTCGGTACTTTGATGCCGCTGACATTAAGTGTCGACTGGCGCGGTGGAAGAAGCCAGGCGTCACGTCGGCTGTCGACTGCTGATCCTCAGAACCGTCATCAGCAGCGGTGATCATAGAGCTGGAACAGCTGACGTAACCAGCCGACTCATCACTGCTGGTAGCCTGCAACGTGTCCTCCGTGTCTGGATCGGGCTTCACCTGAGTGGAGATCTGGTCGGTGTCCATTGGCGGTGACGGAGGCAAGCTGCATGACACTGGAATCTCCTCTGCGATCTTCTCTGCCATGCTCGGAGGCAGAACGAACACGATTTCGTTGTCCACTTCCACGGCATTGACGTCACTGACCGGCTTGACATCAGTGCTAGTGACTGGCCTGACATCAGTATCATCCACTGGCTTCACATCAATGTCATTGACAGGCTTGAGATCAGCGTCAGATCCAGCACTTGTAGCCGCCTGCTCCGTGGTGTCACCTGACAAGAAACACATGAATAACATCGGTAAGCCAACTCCAGAAACAACACCGATTTCTTACGATAGCAAAACTAGTTGACTTGCAGCAATGACAAATGTGTATTAGCTCCATGGCGGTGCACCACACGTCATCACATCTGCGTCATTTTCTCCAAGATAGATGAATATTGCACTTGATGAAAAAATTTTTTTACAGTACCTAGCGTCCTTAAATGGAAAAGTAGAAGAAAATTAGTAATGATCCATAAGTTAAACAATGTCAAATGGTATATACCGGTCATCATGTAATCAAATGTCAACTCTTCGCCTTTCTCAATGTCCTTGATGGCAAACAGTGCAATCCTTGGTAGTCGCAAGTCAAGGTTGTTGATCCACACACCATAGACAGCCATGTTAGGATCGCACTGCAGAGCACAGCCAGCAACAGACTAGTAATGATAACTAGGGCCCACAGTTTTCCGCGGAAAAATTTGCCAAATTCCGCAGACCATCTCGCGAAATTCCACCGCAAAATCGTCCAAATTCTACACTATGGCTCTCCCTGGCCTCCCATTTATGACTGAAAACTGAGAGCTGTTCAGAAACTTCAGTTACTGAAGGCTGGCATTGTACTAAGTTATGTCAGCAACATAAAAGTAAACCATTTTTTCCCTTTTCAGAAGTGTAATGAAACTCATGACTCACGATGTGAGTCGACTGAAATGAGTGACTGATGAGTCAGTCATCACTCATCACGCCAACAATCGTACTAATCACTGGTCATTTCTCAAATTCCGCGGAAATGTTAAAATTCGCGGCCCGCGGAAAACTGTGGGCCCTACTGATAACAACGATTAAAACTCCATGCAGCATTTCACAGATCAAAGTCACATCTAACATTGCAAAATGATTCAAAGGATGGCTTCTTTATATCAAAGCGTATTTGGATCGGATGAACAGCTGCACAGACAGCCCAAAAGCATCATTCTGAAACCAGACTAGAAGGCAGAAAAAATAAACAGAAAAACATAAATATTCGAGAAGACCAACGGAGTGATTAACGAAGTGGCTGATGTTGCCGTAGACACCAGCATCGACGGTGAAAAGTGCCTCGGAGTCGTGGTAGTCGAGATCAAACAGGTACGTCATGCCGTTGGCATCATACATCTTACCGCGTCGTTCCGCCTCCTCATTCGTTATCACCTGCAGTAAACACACATCACTGTCAGCTGAAGATTCACAGTCACGGTAACGACAGCCGAAATGATGTGAGTAAATTACATGATCGACTAAAGTATCCAACAATGACTAGGTCACTTCACGCATACTACAAAAGTTGAGGAAATGGCAGCTACAGTAAACTGGCAGAGATGGTGACATAGCATGGCAGAGCATTCCAGATACGAATCACCAACGGTTGACAGCAATGTATGGCGGACATCGACGCTGATTGCTGATCACCACTTAGGTAGCGTGAAGGTCTAGTGGTTAGCACGCTCGACCAGTGGCTGTGGGTTCGAGTCCGCTGGCTGCGGGCTGTCGCGTAGCAACCATGGGCGAGTTGATCTTCGCACCCTGGGTCTGGTCTTACTCAACCCTCCATCCTCTCGGGGTCGGTAAATGAGTACCGGCTACAGCTGAGCACCTCTGAGGTTTGTTACTTGGGGCACTATATCAGGTGCTCTACCTTTACCTTTACCTTTTTGATGCAGTGGCCATTTTACAAGGAGCTTAACTGAAATGTATATTAACCTTTACTAAGGTCTCTCACCAACCTGCCCAATGACATGCTTCCACAAAGGTGGGCATACGTCATGTTGTGCCAGACTGGCTAATCGAGCCACAGACAAAAATGCACCAGTACAACTAGTGCATGGCCATCCACAGAGCAATCCTCCAGATATGCAGCTGTTTAGTGCTATCGCTAGCCTTGAAATCAGATAATACGTCCCCATTGCTATGCTATGCACCGCGTTTCCAACTGTGAACTGCGGCGCCTAACCGAACAACCTCCTCTTACTTCGATCATACAGAAAAGAAGACTCACGCTGTTTGGTCATGTGGTCAGAATGGACGAGTCGACAGACGCCAGGAGAATTCTGACTGCAGTTCCCCAGAGTGAGTGGAGAAGGCCAGTTGGGCGACCCTACACCTCCTGGAAGGCCACTCTGAAGAATGACCTAGCTCGGAACAACCTTACCTTGGAGGATGCTATCGAACTGGCTCTGAATAAGCTGCTGTGGAGACTATTGGCAGCAAGCGGACCTACGCACTGATGGTGCATGCCGAATAATGATGATGATGATTGCTATGCATAACTGTGGTATTTGATGTCAGTGTCTGTCATAATCTGGCATCATTTACTGAACTATTTGCCATGTTGGACTAAGGTGTGATTAATAACGTGGATGATTTTTTGTAAACCTTACAAAGCCATCAGTACAATCAACAGTACATTGCATGCACACTATAAAATGTATGGATTACTTCCGAAAGCATCGTACAGATTTGTCCATTTGGCCTAGATGATCTGCACGCTCTGTAACCATCCGCTATATAACAGATACTGAGAATTTAGCATACTGAAAGCAAATGAAATATTTAAGATCTGCTTGTATCTCAAGTTGCCATGCATGATATTCTAGGCTACACTGTCACAATCACACATCCGTCACATTAAAATAAACATCAGAACCATGAAATGATGTGAGCATTAGGGCTCTACCGGATTTCGGCTCCAGCTCCGGCCGGAATCCGGCACTTTTTCCAAATCCGGCTCCAGCAAAAATCCTACCGGAGCCGGATAGTTTTGCCGGTTTTGAAAAGTCGATTTTTCCCAGACATTAGATAACTTGGAACTGTAGTAACTTAATGTGGTAGGCCTAAATAAGTAAGAAATCCAGAAATTAAGAAAGTCGTAACGGTAACTGCTGCACAAAAAATAATCAAAAACTCAAATCACTCGTACCTTCGTAATGTTTCACACATAAAATTAGTAAAATTACAGTCAATTTGAAAATCCGGCTCCGGCTGGATTTGTCATTCCAAATCCGGCTCCGGCCGGATTGGAAAAAAATAAATCTGGTACAGCCCTAGTAAGCATTTCCTACTCAGCTTCAAATATTCCTACATAGAATGTGTACATTTCAGATGAGAAATGACGTTATTAAGTTGCCACCAACCTCTCCAACATACTCCATCACGAATGAACCTTTCTTGATCTTCTGCATCGCCTTGACTCCCCAACCGCAGCCGTTTGCCGTGCGAAATATGCAGAGGCGAAACTTGCGGCCGTGCTGTACGACACGATTGGCACAGTCCGGTCCACAACGGCACCTGTCATTGCACTCGTAGATAGGCATTCCGGTCGGCAGGCGAACGCCGCGGCGGGAAAGTTTTGAGAAGTAGGCAAAGTCCGAGCCAGCATTGCGGCCGCAGCAGGTCGTTCGTTCCCTGATACACTCTGTGCACTCACATCCAACGACTGGATTCGCTTCTAGCGTAACACCCTCGCCGGCCATGTAATCATTGATGTATGTGAAATTCTACAACAACGTACCAACAGAATATCAGACCAGAAGAAACTAAGTACAGATGCACCGATAAGGCAATGGCCGTATCGGCGTCTAACAATCGACCGAATCAGCCGATACCGATTAATACTGACACTCTTTGGTATTAAGGTAAGAATGTCAGGTTTATCAATCATACAAATATTTTACTGTATAATGCAACAGACTGGTGCATAACTACACACACACACACAACGCTACCAGCATGTTTGCCGAGTTTGCATATATATAACTACAGAACGAAAATTTGTGACGTCAGTTGAAATTTAAAAAATTAGGGGTGGTACTGATTAAAATTTTTTTAATCGATTAATCTTAAAAAATTAATCACGATTAATCGATTAATTTCGAACAATTTTTATAGTTAACTGAAGACCATGAAAACGGGTGTTTAAT